>Ga0315555_1000412_pt1 | contig 30097 bp, 36 predicted proteins | sample SalMarSW160380MG_FD_202113 | JGI IMG/M metagenome (GOLD analysis project Ga0315555, IMG submission 202113) | Salt marsh sediment microbial communities from the Plum Island Ecosystem LTER, Massachusetts, United States - Salt Marsh Sediment SW1603-80 ... | reverse complement strand
AAAGGGGGAATTATAATTTCTCCCCTTTGGGGGGTGGGGTAAAGGGCTTTAGCCCTTTTACCTTAAGGGCGGCGGGTGGGAAAAGATATAAAACGGGGTGGGGGAAAAGCAAAAAGCAGGCTAAAAATGGGGGGGAGGGTTGCATGTTGTTTATTGACAGTGGGGGTGTTGTGGAGTAGAATTTATCTTGTTGGTGTGAAGGAGAGGAGGTATCCCCATGATAGAGATGACTATCGATAGTATTCGGGTAAGCCTGATGAACTATCAGCGGGTGGTCATTTTGAAGGAAAAAGAAGCCGACCGATACCTGCCCATCTGGATCGGCCCCGCCGAAGCCGACGCCATCGCCGTAAAGCTTCAGGACGTTACCGTGCCCAGGCCGCTCACCCACGACCTGCTGCGCTCGGTCATCGATACCCTGGGGGCGACCATCAACTCTATCATCGTCAGCGAGCTCAAAAACGACACCTTTTTCGCCAAGATTGTTCTCAACGTGGACGGGGGGCAGATGGAGGTCGACTCCCGCCCCAGCGACGCCCTGGCCCTGGCGGTGAGGGCGGGGGTGCCTATCTACGCCGAGGAAACAGTCCTGGACAAGGCCGGTATCCTGCTGGACAAGGAGACGGGCAAGCCGATAGGCAAAGCGGGGGAAGGTGAGGGAGGCCTCGGCAAGATGGTCAGCGAGGAAGAGCTGGGAAGGATGTCCGCCTTCCGCGACTTCATCGATACCCTCGACATGGACGACTTTGACAAGCGTAAGTCTTAAAGTCAGCTTTAGAGATAAAAGGGAGCCCCGAGCCGTAAGGTCTGGGGGCTTTTTGTTAGCCGGCAGAGCTTGACCGCAGGGGAGCAGATTTGGTATGCTGGTCACGGTATGGGCAGGTGGGAAGCGGCTTTAAGGTTCATCGGGGTGGGGTGGTTTGTTGGTGTTTCAATCCTTTTGGGTGTGTGGGGTGGTCTCTGGCTGGATGCTAAACTCGGTACCGCGCCTATTATGGTAATAGTGGGCTTAATTTTAGGTTTGGTTGTTGCTTTTTACGGTGTTTATCGGATGTTGCTACCCCTCATGCGTGACAGGCGGAACAAGGGGGACAGCTAATGCCTGAAAAGAAGAAGGGCTGTCTGGGTTGCTCCTTTCCCCTTTTGATTGGTCTGGTAGTTGTTTTTCTGGCTCTCTTTGTCCTTTCTTTTATGGCCGGCCCCCTGGGCAGCAGCATGCTGGGAGATTTTGGACTGCCGGCGTGGTTTACCGTTGACCGCCCCGACCCCCACCTCCCCGCCGAGACCGTCTTCCACCTTTTTGGCTTTCCCATTACCAACAGCGTGCTGGGAGCCTGGATTACCATCATCTTCCTGGTGGGGTTCTCCTACGGCGTTACCCGCAGGATGAAGCTGGTCCCGGGCCGCCTGCAGGCCCTTTTTGAATTCTTAATCGGCTGGGTCTACGACCTCTGCACCCAGGTTGCCGGCGAAAAAAACGGGCGCCGTTTCTTCCCGGTAGTGACCACCATATTTTTATTCGTCGGCTTTAACGCCTGGCTGTCGCTGCTGCCCGGCTTCGGCTCGATAACGATACATACCGCCGAGGGGGAGACAGAGCTGCTCCGGGCGGCCAATACCGATATCAATATGCCCCTGGCGCTGGCGCTGGTCTCTTTTGTCTTTGTTGAGTTCTACGGCCTGCGCTCGCTGGGTTTCCGTTACCTGGGTAAGTTCTTTAATTTCGGGGAGTTCAATAAGGGGATGAAGCTGCTCTTCAGGGGCAAGGTCAAGGACAGCATATTCAGCATATTCACCGGAGCCATTACCATCTTTACCGGGCTTCTGGAGGGTTTAAGCGAGTTGATTCGCATTATCAGCCTTACCTTCCGACTTTTCGGCAACATGACGGCGGGGGAAATCCTGCTTATGGTGGTCGCTTTCCTCATTCCCTGGCTGTTTGCCATACCATTCTACGGACTGGAGCTGCTCATCGGCTTCATACAGGCTATAATCTTCGCCGGCCTGACCCTTATTTTCCTTACCACGGCCGTAGAATCTCACGGGGAAGAGACTCACTGAAAGCAGGCTTGATATTAACAAATATAAGGAGGTTTAAAGTATGGATCCTGCAACAATGAAGATGCTGGCGATAGGGCTGGCGGTCGGTCTGGGAATGCTGGGGCCGGGACTGGCCCTGGGGCTTATCGGTTTTTCCGCCCTGCAGGGGATAGCCCGTAACCCCGAGGCGAGGGGGCCTATTTTTACCAATATGATCCTGGTAGCCGGCCTGGCCGAGGCTATCGGCATCTACGTACTGATTGTGGCCATTATCCTGGTATTCGTGGCTTAAGGTACCGTTAGGAGGAAACTATGGAACAGGATGGAGTACCCTCGTTTGCAGGCATGATTATTGCCGCCGTAATAGTGGGTGTAATGGTTGTGGCCGGCATTGTACTGCTGGCGGTGTTTTCGCTTTTATAAGCCCGGCTTGCCGCTTTAAAGGACTTTGCTTAAGGGACTTTTAAGCGGGCAGCCGTTTATCGAACGTTTAGGGGGTGAAAATGGGAGGTATAGGCAGTTTAGGCATAGACGGGTCGACTTTGATAGCGCAGCTTATCAACGTCATCATCCTTTTCGGCCTGCTCTACCTGGTGGCCTACAAGCCGATTATGCGCATGCTGGACGAGCGTTCCAACAAGATCAAGGAGAGCATGGACAATACCGAGTATATCAAGCAGCAGGCGGAGCGCGCCGAGGGAGAGGCGGCCAAGCGCATCGAGGCGGCGGCTAAAGAAGGGCAGGAGGCCATCGCCCGGGCGGTACGCACCGGCGAGGAGGTAAGGCAGGAGGCGCAGGAGAAGGCCAAAAGTGAGGCCGAGGCCCTTATTGTCCGCGCCCGTTCCGAGATACAGCGGGAGCGGGACGAGGCTATCGACCAGCTGCGCGAGGGGTTTGCCGATATAACCATCGAGGCGGCAGGCAAGGTCATCGACCGCACCCTGGACAAGAAAGCCCACCGCGATATTATCGACAAGGTGCTCAAAGAAAGCGCCACCCTGAAGAAGGGCTAGTAAATTTTTTAGGAGATAAGCGTGGCCAGAAGGTTTTATGCCCGGCGCTACGCCCAGGCGGTGTTCGACATCGCCCGGGAGAAGAAAGAGCTGGATAAGTGGCAGTCCGACCTGGGCAGGGTTGCCGGGCTGGGTAAAGATGCCAGCGTTATGGCGCTGATGGAGAACCCCAAGGTGCCTTTCGAGGCTAAGGCCAAGTTATTATCCGATAATTTGGGCGGTATCGACCCGCTGGCCCTGAACCTGGTCTACCTGCTGGTAACAAGAGGCAGGTTGAGCATGATAGGCGATATCGCCGAGGAGTACCAGCTTTTGCTGGACGGCTATCAGGGCATAGAGAGGGCGGAGGTTACCACCGCCATTGCCCTCGACGACAAAGATAAAAGTAAGCTCGCCGAGCAGCTGGGGGTGGTGGTGGGCAAAAAGGTGGTGGTGGAGACAAAAGTTAACTCCGGCCTTATTGGGGGGATTGTGGCCAGGGTGGGGGGTAAATTACTTGACGGCAGCACCATCAGCCGGCTGGCGGCGATGAGAAGGGTGCTGGTGGGGAATTCGAGATGAACAGGCAGTTAAGGAGGTGGCTTAAGTGACATCCAGAGGTCAGGATATCGTTTCCGTTATCAAACAGCAGATTGAGCAGTTCGGCGCCGAGTTGACCATGGTCGACGTCGGCACCGTGCTTGAGATCGGCGACGGCATCGCCCGTATTTACGGGCTGGCCGCGGCCAAGTACAACGAGCTGCTTGAGTTCCCCAACGAGGTTATGGGCATCGCCCTCAACCTGGAGGAAGACAGCGTGGCCGCCGTTGTCCTCGGCGACTACACCGGCATCGAAGAGGGGGACGAGGTCAAGTGCACCGGAAGAATCGCCGAGATACCGGTCGGTGACGCCCTTATCGGCCGGGTGGTCGATTCGCTGGGAAGGCCCCTGGACGGCAAAGGCCCGGTCAAGACCGATAAGACCCGCCCGCTGGAGAAGGTGGCCCCCAACGTCACCAAGCGCCAGTCGGTGGACACACCGGTACAGACCGGCATCAAGGCCGTCGACAGCATGTTCCCCATCGGGCGCGGCCAGAGAGAGCTTATTATCGGCGACCGCTCCACCGGCAAGACGGCCATCGCCCTCGACGCCATCATCAACCAGAAGGGCGGCGATTTAATCTGCATCTATGTCGCCATCGGGCAGAAGACCTCCAAGGTAGCCCGGGTGGTCAGCACGCTGGAAGCTCACGGGGCGATGGAGCATGCCATCGTGGTGGCGGCCAACGCCGCCGATTCCGTGGCCATGCAGTACCTGGCCCCCTACGCCGGCTGCGCCATCGGCGAGGAGTTCATGGAGGCGGGCAAAGACGTGTTGATTGTCTATGACGACCTCTCCAAGCACGCCTGGTCCTACCGCCAGCTTTCACTGCTGCTGCGCCGCCCACCGGGGCGGGAGGCCTACCCCGGCGACGTATTTTATCTGCACAGCCGCTTACTGGAGAGGGCGGCCAAATATTCTCAGGAGTACGGGGGCGGCTCAATGACCGCCCTGCCCATTATCGAGACGCAGGCCGGGGATGTTTCCGCCTATATCCCGACCAACGTTATTTCAATCACCGACGGACAGCTCTATCTGGAGACCGACCTGTTTAACGCCGGCATCCGCCCGGCGCTCAATGTGGGTCTATCGGTATCCCGCGTAGGCAGCGCCGCCCAGACCAAGGCCATGAAGCAGGTGGCCAGCCGCCTTAAGCTGGATATGGGCCAGTACCGCGAGGTGGCCGCCTTTGCCCAGTTCGGCACCGCCGAGCTGGATAAGACCACCCGGTTGCAATTAGAGCGCGGCCAGCGCATCACCGAGGTCTTAAAGCAGCCCCAGTACGTCCCGGTGCCCATGGAAAAGCAGGTCATGTTCCTCTACGCCGCCATCAACGGCTATCTGGACGACGTGCCGGTGGATAAAATCAGCGCTTTTGAGACCAGCTTCCACCGCTTTATGGAGGCCAACCACCCCAAGATAGGCGACCAGATTGCCAAGGATAAGGATATCAGCTCCGAGAGCGAGGGGAAATTAAAAACAGCCATCGCCGAGTTCAAGAAGGATATGGCGTTATAGGGGAAAATCCCCCTTATTCCCCCTTTATGAAAGGGGGAGAGAATTTTAAAAAAATAGTGGGGTGGGGGGAAAAGGAGAGGGGTTTCAGGTCTATCTTCCCACCCTCCCGCCCTAAGAGGTGAAACCTCTTTACCAACACCTTAAAAGGAGTGGGGGAAAAAGGGACATTAAAAAGGGAAGCCCTTTTGGGTGGGTGGGTATGGGAAGTAAAACAAAGTATATAAGGGAAAAATTTAGAAATTGGCTAATGTCAGATTAATAAGACGCCGAATAAAAGGCATCCAGTCCACCGCCAAAATTACCCGCGCCATGGAGATGATAGCCACCTCCAAGATGAGGAAAGCCCAGGAGCGGGGGCTGGCCGGGCGTCCCTACGCCGAGAAGATAGAGCAGGTGATGGCCGACCTGGCGGCACTGCGCCGGGAGGGGGAGGAAATGCACCCCCTGTTGCAGAAGCGGCCGGTAAAGAAAATCGGCATGCTGCATATAACCCCCGACCGCGGCATGTGCGGTGGGCTCAACACCAATATCAACCGCACCGCGGCCAACTTTATACTGGAGCAGGAGGCGCCGGTGAGCCTGGTGGCGGTGGGGCGCAAGGGGAGGGACTTTATGCGGCGCTACGGCCGGGAAATCCGCGCCGAGTTTACCAACCTCGGCGACCGCCCCGGCTGGCTGGATACCCTGCCCGTATCACGTATTATCATCGACGACTACACCAGCGGGGAGATAGACCGTGTCTACATAGTCTATCCCCAGTTTATCTCCACCATGGTGCAGAAACCGATTGTCCACCAGATACTCCCCGTGGAACCGGCCGAGATACCCGCTGCCCAGAATGTTGACTATATCTATGAGCCCGGCCCGACCGAGGTGCTGGGCCAGCTTTTACCCAGATTCGTCGAGATGCAGGTATATCACGCTATCCTGGAGTCTATCGCCAGCGAACAGTCGGCGCGGATGGTGGCCATGCGCAACGCCACCGAAAGCGCCAACGAGCTTATCGAGGAGCTGACTCTGATGTATAATAAAGCCAGGCAGGAAACGATAACCAAGGAGCTGCTGGATATCACCGGCGGGGCGGCAGCCCTAGCCTGAATTAAGGAGGTGTAGCTATGCCTATCAGTAGCAAAGATTTCGACAGGAGCGACCGTAAGTCCGACCTTATACTGATGGACTTCCTCCGCGCCCATCCCCTTGAGGCTTACAGCCTCGACGAGCTGGCCAAGGAGATGGCGTCCCAGGGCCGGAAAATGGGCAAGGAAGAGCTGAACAATATGCTGATGCTTATGGAGTACGGGCGGAAGATAATATCGAGGAAAGTAGGCGGGGTGATCTATTACCGCTACCGCCAGTATTCCGCTTCCAATCCGTAGCCAGGACCTAGATAGGGAGGTAATTATGGCCAAGGGAAAAATAGCCCAGGTAATCGGCACGGTAGTTGACATCGAGTTCCCCCCCGGCGCACTTCCCGCCCTGTTCAACGCCGTCGAGATTAGCGCCGACAGCGGCAAGATTGTCCTCGAGGTGCAGGAGCACGTCGGTAATAACTGGGTGAGATGCCTGGCTTTATCGCCCACCGACGGGCTGCAGCGGGGTATGGAGGCGATAGACACCGGCAAGGCGCTGGCGGTGCCGGTGGGGAAAACCACCCTGGGCCGTCTATTTAACATCCTGGGGGAACCGCTCGACGAGCTGGGTGAGGTCAAGGCCAAGGACCGCTGGCCGGTGCACCGCCCGCCGCCATCGCTTGAGGAGCAGGAGACCACCACCCAGGTGCTGGAGACGGGACTCAAGGTCATCGACCTGATTGCCCCCTTTACCAGGGGCGGTAAAGTCGGCGCCTACGGCGGCGCCGGCGTGGGCAAGACGGTTATCATCCAGGAGCTTATCCGCAATATCGCCACCGAGCACGGCGGCTTTTCCGTCTTTACCGGCATCGGGGAGAGGTCACGCGAGGGCAACGACCTCTGGAACGAGATGAAGGCCTCCGGCGTCATCGACAAGACGGTGATGGTCTTCGGCCAGATGAACGAGCCGCCCGGGGTGCGGCTGCGGGTGGGCTTAACCGGGCTGACCATGGCCGAGTATTTCCGCGATGAAGAGGGGCAGGACGTACTGCTCTTTATCGATAATATCTACCGCTACACCCTGGCCGGTATGGAGGTATCGGCGCTGCTGGGGCGGATGCCCTCGGCGGTGGGATACCAGCCTACCCTGGCTACCGAGGTCGGCGAATTAGAGGAGAGGATTACCTCGACCAAGAAGGGCTCGATTACCTCCTTCCAGGCCATCTACGTCCCCGCCGACGACTACACCGACCCCGGCGTGGCCACCACCTTCGGCCATCTTGACGCCGTCATCGCCCTGGAGAGGTCTATCGCCGAGCAGGGCTTATACCCCGCCGTCGACCCGCTGACCTCGACCTCCCGCATCCTCGACCCGGCCGTCGTCGGCGAGGAGCACTACGAGGTTGCCCGCTCGGTGCAGAGGGTGCTGCAGCGCTATAAAGATTTGCAGGACATCATCGCCATACTGGGTATCGAGGAGTTGAGCGACGAGGACAAGCTGACCGTGGCCAGGGCCAGGAGGATACAGAGATTTCTGTCCCAGCCCATGTTCGTCACCGAGGTTTTCACCGGAAGGAAGGGCAAGTACGTGCCGGTGGCGGAGACGGTGCGCGGCTTTAAAGAGATTCTGGAGGGCAAGCACGACAGCCTGCCGGAGCAGGCCTTCTACATGGTGGGCCCAATCGAGGAGGCGGCCGAGGCGGCCAAGAGCTTGCAGGCAGAGGCTTAATTAATGGCAACGACCAGGCTGGAAATTGTTACCGCGGAGCGGGTGGTCTTTTCCGAGGACGTGGATGCGGTCATCGCTCCCGGCATCGAGGGTCAGCTGGGAATCCTGCCCCACCACGCCCCGCTGATGACCACGCTGATGCCCGGTGAGCTGCTGGTGAGGAAGGGGGGAGAGGAGCTATCCCTGGCCATTACCGGCGGTTTCGTTGAGGTGCGTCCCGACCGGATTATCATCCTGGCTGACGCCGCCGAGAGGGTGGAGGAGATTGACGTGGCCAGAGCCGAGGAGGCCAAGCGCCGGGCCGAAGAGAGGCTTAAGGAGCGTGCTCCCGAGGTGGACCTGCTGCGGGCGGAAGCGGCCCTGCGGCGCTCTCTTATGCGTCTTGACGTGGCGGCCAGGCGAAGGAGGCGCAGCAAACTCCAACCTCCACCGGGCTGAAGTAAACGGGGCGACGGGCGCAAGTTTGTGGGGGAAAATCAGTTTGGCTTGCCTTGATTTCCACAGGGCCGGGGTTTAAACCGGCGGTGATTGGTTACCGTTATTCGAGCTTAAAAGGTTAGATAATCTCCAGAGTAGCCCTGGTACCGGCTTTGGCCGCTTTTACCCTTATCAGAGTGCGCATGGCCTGGGCGACGCGACCCTGCCGGCCAATAATTCTCCCCTTATCCTCATCGGCGACCTGAAGCTTGAGCACGATACCCTGCTCGTCGGTATCCTCGGTAACGGCTACATCATCGGGCGCGTTTACGATTGATTTGGCGATGAATTCGACTAGCTCCTTCATACCTTTTACTTCTTTCGGGCTTTCTTGTGTCTCTGGGGCTTCTTGTTCGTCAGGGTTTTCTTGTTCGTTCACGATTGCTCCTTGCTTGTTTCGGTGGTTGGTTCGGCTGGTTCCTCGCTGGTCGCGGGTTCTTCTGTGGTGCCTGTTTCTGCTCCCTCCTTGCTTGCTTTAGGTTTTTCCATTGCGCTGGCTTCCGGTTCTTCGGTGACGCCAGCCTCCGGTTCTTCTTTGCTAGCTTCGGGTTCTTCAGTAACTTCGGCCTTGGGTTCTTCAGCAACGGCAGCCTTGGCCTTCTTCTTCTTGCTGGTCTTGGCTTTGGGAGCGCCCGCCTTCATTTTTCCCTTCCTGGCTTGGGGCTCTTCGATAATGCCGGCCTTGGCCAGCAGCCGGGCGGCGGTATCGGTCGGTTGAGCGCCGGATTTAAGCCAGCTCTGCGCCTTTTCCTGGTCAATGACTATCGTTTCCGGGTCAGTCAGGGGGTTGTAATGACCAATAGCGGCGATGAAGGCTCCGTCACGGGGGGATCGGGAATCGGCTACCACGATGCGGTAGCTGGGGTTTTTTTTGGCTCCGATGCGGCGTAATCTGATTTTTACCAATTTACTCTATTTTCTCCACAGGGTATTATGCGGTATAATGGCTTCTTTTGTCAATGGCGGGGGCTGTTTGGGGGTGTTTAGAGTGCGTTTTATTTCCCACCCTCCCGCCCTCATAAGTTGCGCTTCTAAAACTTGCTGCTCCGCCCCTCCTATTGGGGTGGGGGGAAAAGGGGAGGTTAATATCTCCTCTGGGGGAGGGGTAAAAAGGGCTTAAAGCCCTACCATAAGGGTGGCGGAAATAGTTTGAGGTTTCTCTCCTATTGGGGGTGGGGTAAGAGAGTTTAAGAGGTGAAACCTTTTTGGGCGGGTGGGTATGGGAAGAAAAACACAAGTTAAAAGTGGGTGAGGTTGATAAAGCTATGGTTGTCATCAGCTTATCCAGTCGGTATAATCGAACTATGAAGGTATTGAGCCTGCACGGCTGGCAGGTCAGCACCGCCCAGGCGCGGGAGCTGCAGCTAAAGCTGGCATCCAGAGTATCCAGAACCGACCAGCTAGCCGGCCCCTGCTTTATCGCCGGGGTGGATATATCGGTTGACCGAATCCGGGACGAGGCCAGGGGGGCGGTGGTGGTGCTTAGCTACCCCGAACTTGAGGTAGTCGAGACCCGGGTGGTGGATGGCAGAGTAGATTTCCCCTATGTGCCCGGCCTGCTGTCCTTCCGGGAGGCACCGCTGACACTGGCCGCCTTTGAGCGGCTCGAGATTACCCCCGACCTTATCCTGTTCGACGGGCAGGGCATCGCCCACCCGAGGCGTCTGGGGCTGGCAGCGCACCTGGGGCTGTTTCTGGATACGCCGACCGTCGGCTGCGCCAAGTCGCGGCTCTGGGGCAGTCACCAGATACCGGGCCCGGAGGCGGGCGGCTATGCCGAGCTGCTGGACGGGGAGGAAATTATCGGCGCTGTCCTGCGGACAAAAGCGGGGGTAAAGCCGGTCTATGTATCAATCGGGCATAAGATAAGCCTGGAGAGCGCTATCCACTGGGTGATGCGGTGCTGCCGGGGCTACCGCCTGCCGGAGCCAACCCGGCTGGCGCACCTGGCGGCGGGGGGAAAGCTGGAGGGGGCTAAAGAGGTCCCGGTCTAGATTGTCCGGATTATTAAGGGGAGGCTTTTTGAATAGATGCAGGAGCTAAGGGATAAGCTGAAGGATTTGCAGTCCAGAGTCTCTATGGCGATGGTGCATCTTTGACATTGCCGCCAGAGAAAAGGAGATTGCACGCTTAGAGAAGCAGTCCGCCGAGCCTGACTTCTGGCAGGAGCCGGAAAAGGCGCAGAGTACTATGCGCCAGCTGGCCGAGCAGAAGAAGGTGGTAGAGCGTTGGCGGGGGATGGAGAAGAGGGCCTCCGAGGTTGCCGAGCTGATTTCTTTAGAGGACGAGACGCTTGAGGCGGACATTGAGGCCGAGGTGGAAAATCTGGCCAGCCGTCTCGATAGCATGGAGCTGGAGGCGGCCTTCAGCAGCGGCTATGACGCCAGGAACGCTATTCTATCTATCCATGCCGGTGCGGGGGGTACCGAGTCTCAGGACTGGGCGCAGATGCTGATGAGAATGTACCTGCGCTGGGCGGAACGGCGCCGCTATCAGGCCGAGGTGCTCGACATGTCTCCGGGGGAGGAGGCGGGCATAAAGAGCGTAGTCATCGGGATTAACGGCGATTACGCCAACGGGTATTTAAGGTCGGAGCACGGCGTGCACCGGCTGGTCAGGCTCTCACCGTTTGATGCCGACCACGCCCGCCATACCTCCTTTGCCCTGGTGGAGGTGATGCCCGAAGCCGAGGCCGATGTCGACGTGAGGATAGAGCCTGACGATTTGAAGGTTGAGACCTTTCGTTCCAGCGGGCCGGGGGGACAGCACATGCAGAAGACGAGCAGCGCGGTGAGGCTCACCCACCTGCCCAGCGGGCTGGCGGTCTCCTGCCAGAGCGAGCGCTCCCAGCACCAGAATAAGGAAATCGCCTTAAAGATACTCCGCTCCCGCCTTCTGGAGCTGGAGCTGGTCAAACGGGCGAAGGAGAGGACCAAGCTAAAAGGAAAGCACGTCGCCGCCGGCTGGGGCAACCAGATACGGAGCTATGTCCTCCATCCCTATAAGATGGTTAAAGACCACCGGACTGATTATCAGACCAGCGATACCGACGCCGTGCTGGACGGGGAGCTGGACGGCTTTATCAACGCCTACCTGCGGTCTATTGTGGGTGAGGAGGATTAAAAAGGGGCGTTTATCTACCCACCCGACCCACCCTACAGAAGTTATACTTCTATCAATTTCTTTTTTTGGGGTGGGGGGAAAAGGTGGGGCTTAGTTAAAAATTAAAGCGGGGGACTGCACGGTTTTTAGAGTTGGTTTTGCGTCCCACCCGCCCGCCCTCAGAGGCTGTGCCTTTAAAACTCCCTTAAAGGGGGTGGGGCAGAAAGTGTTAGAAGCGGAGCTTATGAGGGTGGGTTGGGAGGGAAGTGAAGCATAGGTTAAAAGGTGGGAGGGGAAAAGGAACTGTTATAATGGGGGAGGGGAAAGAAGAATGATTAAAAAAATCGGCGTATTGGCTCTGGCAGTTTGTTTGCTGCTGACTGTATTAAGCCCGGCCTTTGTCCAGGCCCAGAGCGGGCTGGCCGTAACCGAAAGCTCGGCGGAGGCCGATTTTCCCCAACGGCTGAACTTTAATCTATCCGCCCAGAGCGATACCGATATCACCGATATCCGCCTCTGCTATGCCATTGAGCTTGCCGGCTTCGCCGATGTCACCAGCGAGGCCTATGTCGCATTTACCCCCGCCGCCGCTGTTGACGTAAGCTGGTCGCTGGATATGGTCAAGGTTGGCGGGCTGCCGCCCGGCTCCAGCGTGGAATACTGGTGGAAGATAGCCGACGGGAGCGGCGACCGGATGGAAACTTCTCCGGCGCAGGTGCAGTTTGACGACATCCGCTATGACTGGCGCAGCCTGACCGAGGGCAAGGTCACCCTTTACTGGTATCAGGGGGATGACGCCTTTGCCGGGGAGCTGATGGCGACGGCCCAGGAAGCTATAGGCAAACTGGCCGATGACACCGGCGCCGAGCTGGAGAGACAGGCTAGGCTCTATGTCTATGCCGACTCCAGCGACCTGCAGGGCTCGATGATCTACCCCCAGGAGTGGACGGGTGGGGTGGCCTTTACCCGATACAGCACCATGGCTATCGGCATATCGCCCGGTAATATCGACTGGGGCAAGAGGGCTATCGCCCACGAGCTGACCCACCTGGTTATCCACCAGATAACCCTTAACCCCTATAATGACCTGCCGGTCTGGCTCGACGAGGGCCTGGCCGTGCGCAGCGAGGGGCTGCTGAACCCGACCTACAGCAGCTATCTCAGTGAGGCCATCGCCACCGGCAGCCTTATCTCGGTGCAGAGCCTGGCCAGCCCCTTCTCGGCTTTCTCTAATGAGGCCGTTCTCTCCTATGCCGAGAGCTACAGCCTGGTCGAATACCTTATCGCCAGCTACGGACAGGCCAAGATGGCCGAGCTGTTGACTATCTTCAGGGAAGGCAGCGGCTACGACGATGCCCTGGAGGAGGTCTACGGCTTTGACATGGACGGCCTGGACAGCTTATGGCGGGAATACGTCACCGATAAATACCAGGCGGCGGTGGGCGCTTGAATAAAGAGAAGAAATCCTTCACCATCCGTGACCTGCCGCTGGCCGAGCGGCCCCGGGAGAGACTGCAAAGGTTCGGCGCCGAGGCCCTATCGGCCCAGGAAATCCTGGCGGTACTGCTGGGGCGGGGCGTTTCCGGTGAATCGGTGATGGTCACCGCCCAGAGGCTGCTCTCACAGTTCGGCAGTCTTAAAGGTATCGCCGACGCCTCGGTGGAGGAGCTTTCTGGGATTAAGGGGATCGGCCTGGCCAAGGCGGCCCAGATTAAGGCCGCCTTTGAGCTGTCCAGCCGCCTGGGCAGCTACGCTGAAACTCAGGCTAAGCCGGTGCTGGAGACGCCTGAGGACGTGGCCGGCCTGGTCGGGGGAAGGCTGGGGGGCAAGAAGAAAGAGCATTTCCTGGCGCTGCTGCTGGATACCAGGAACCAGCTGATAAAGATGGCTGAAATCTCCGTCGGCAGCCTGGATGCCAGCATCGTCCACCCCAGGGAGGTCTATAAAGAGGCGATATCGGCCAGCGCCGCTGCAGTTATCTTTGTCCACAATCATCCCTCGGGCGACCCCACCGCTTCGGAAGATGACATAAGACTGACCAAGGGGCTGGTCGAGGCCGGGGAGATTATCGGCATAGAGGTATTAGACCATATAATTATCGGGGGTAAAAAATACCTCAGTCTGAAGCGGGAGGGGCTTTTTTAAGTTCTTTAACAACCTATCCCCCTGACCCCCTTCCCTTGTAAGGGAAGGGGGAGTGAAAGTAAGAGAGGGGGAACAAGGGGGTGAGGTTAATAAATAAGCTTGAAAGTAGAGGGAATTTTTAATTTTAAGGAGGTAAACAGTGGGCAAAAAGGAGCTAATTTTATCGGATAAACTGCCCCCAATGAGGAGAGGGATGACCTATTCTCATGCTATTAAGGTGGGCAATACCATTTATGTTTCTGGACAGGTGGCCAGGGACAAGGACTACCGGATATGCCACAAGCGCGATTTTCTCGGTCAGATTGATATGGTGTTTCAGAATATGAAGGACGTGCTGGAGGTGGCCGGTACTACCATGCAGGATGTGGTTAAATTAAACTTCTTCTGCCGGCATCTCTGGGACTTGCGGCTGATGGGGCCTGCCTTTGAGAAATACTTTGGAGACCACGTTCCAACGATGACAGCTGTTGAGGTCGTCCAACTGTGGCATCCTCACATTTTAGTCGAGTGTGAAGCCGTAGCTGTTGTCGGCGAGGACCAGGTAATAATCGATGGCAAGGAAATCAAGGGCAAAAAGTACGGTAAGCCGTATATAGTGCCTGGTGAAGCATTTAGATTTGATTCCGACTGAGCGAAAGTTGGCTGGGAGAGAATAACCTTTAACCAGAGAAGTTTAGAGGCATGGTATTAACCGGAGGGGCTAGTTGGGCTGGGGCGGGTTTTCCTTTCGGACGGTACCGGCTTTTTCCACGCCGGTTTTCCCCCAGGCGATTTCCACCAGCTTCGTGGCCATAATCTTGGCGGCTCTCTCGCCTGCATCGCTCAGGGGGAAGGTGTGGATAATGTATTCGGCGCCTTTATCGGAGCGGAACACGACTGCCCAGTCTTGCGGCCGTTTTACCACCACCCACCGCCCCGGCGCCGAATCCCCGGGCGGTGTAGCCCCGGCTTCCCATTCGTAGCCGGGCTTAGGCTTACCGTGCCCCAGCTCCTGCGCAGTCTCGACCTGTTCCATTTTAATCCTTAGTAATGACCCTATTGTACTACATTGACTGCAATAGTATATTACACTTTCTGTTAATTTCTGTCACGGTTTTGTCTATTTTCTTTGCCTATTTTCGTGACGGCGTGCTATTATTAACGGGAACAGCCAGGGGGAAGCGGTGTATTACTTCGCCTACGCCTCTAATCTGAACAAGAAACAGATGAAGGAACGCTGCCCGATGGCCAGGCCGGTGTCTATCGTTAGCCTGCATCACTACAAGCTGGCCTTTAGCGGCTGGTCGCGGAAGTGGCGGGGCGGGGTGGCCACCATCCAGCCTTTCCGGGGGGAAAAAGTGCTGGGGGCTATCTACGAGGTCTCCGAGGAAGACCTGAGACGGCTGGACAGGTACGAGGACTGCCCCGCCACCTACAGCCGAATTAACGTTGGGGTGAACAACGATTTCGGCGAGTTGATAGAAGCGGTGACCTACGTCAGGGCGGGGCGGGCGGAAGAGGCCAGGCCTTCCCCGGATTACCTGAAGATTATCCAGCAGGGCTACCGCGACTGGGGAATTATCTAGAGTGAAAAGAGTAATATATATAGTTCTGGCGCTGGTGATATTAAGCAGCCTGCTGGTTGGCGGCTGCACCTGTGGGCAGCAAGCCCCCACTGGTGCCGTCCTTAATCTGTACGGAATTGACCCCTATACCCTCGACCCGGCCGTCTCCGGCGAGATGACCTCTCACGTTTATTTAATGCAGATATTCAGCGGGCTGGTGCGCTTCGGTGACAAGCTGGAGCCGGCGCCGGATATCGCCGAGAAGTGGGAGGTAAGCGGTGGCGGCCAGACCTATACCTTCTACCTGCGGCGGGACGTTAAATTTCAAGACGGCAGGCAGCTCACCGCCGCCGATTTCAAGTACTCCTGGGAGCGGGCCTGCGCCCCTCGGACCGGCTCGCTGACGGCGGCCACCTACCTGGGCGATATCGTCGGGGTGGCCGGGGTTTTAGCCGGGCAGACCACCGACATCAGTGGCGTAAAGGTGGTTAATGACTATACCCTCGAGGTCACTATAGACGCCCCCAAGTCCTACTTCCTGTCCAAGCTGACCTACCCCACCGCCTTCGTCGTCGATAAGACCGACGTGGAGACGGGCGGGGGGTGGTGGCGCTCCCCCAACGGCACCGGCCCCTTTAAGCTCAGTCAGTGGGACGAGGGCACGCAGCTGGTCCTGGAGCGGAACGAGCTCTATTACGGCGAGGTGGCTGAAATAAGCCAGGTTGTCTTTAAGCTCTGGAGCGGCGTACCGATGAACATGTACGAGACCGGTGATATTGACGTTACCAGCGTCGGCAGTGATTATATCGAAAAGGTCACCGACGAGACCGGGCCCTTTTACATGGACTTGAGCATAGTCCCCGAGCTGAGCTTTTATTATATCGGCTTTAATACCGCCCGGCCGCCCTTCGACGATGCCGACATCCGCCGCGCCTTCTCCATGTCCATTGACAAGGAAAAGCTGATTTCGCTGGTCTTCAAGGGCACCATGCAGCCCGCCGACGGCATCCTGCCCCCCGGCATCCCCGGCTACAACGAGGCCCTGGCCGGGCTGGACTATGACGTGGCGGCGGCGAAAGAGCTAATCGCCGGGTCCAGCTACGGCGATGTCTCTAACCTGCCGCCCATCACCGTCACCACCCTGGGCTGGGGAGGCTCCATCTCCCGTGAGCTGGAGGCGGTGGTTTACCAGTGGCGGCAGAACCTGGGGGTGGAGGTAACGGTGAGGCAGCTGGAGCCGGAGCGGTTCCTCTATCACCTGAGCGAGGAGAAGGACGAGATGTTCTATACCGGCTGGATAGCCGACTACCCGCACCCTCAGGACTTTCTGGACATCCTCTTTCACAGCGGCGCCGATAATAACCACGGCCAGTACAGCAACCCCGGGGTGGATGCCCTGCTGGAGGCGGCGGGGGTGGAGCAGGACAGCAGCTTAAGCTTGAGCCTTTATCAACAGGCCGAGCAGCTGATGGTTGATGACGCCGCCTGTATCCCCCTTGCTTTCGGGCGGAACTATGTCCTTATCAAGCCTTACGTCAAGGGGTATGAGCTGAATCCCCTGGGTTTTGCCATGCTCAACGGGGTATCCGTTGAGCCGCATTAGATATTAAAGGTCAATCGCCTGTGAATCTGGTAAAATACGGGGAGGCAGTTAAATAAGGTGGCGGAGGGGGTGGGATTCGAACCCACGGCTCCGGTTTCCCGGAGCAACGGTTTTCAAGACCGTCACCATAGGCCACTCGGACACCCCTCCGCGATTAAGTTTAGTATAGATATTTAGACTGACAGCGTCAAATAAAGGAGGCGAAATGTCTTTAGAAAATAAGGTTGCATTTGTAAGCGGTGCTTCAAATCCGAAAGGAATCGGGCGGTCTATCGCCCTGGCCTTGGCCAGGGACGGCGCTGATGTCGCCGTTAGCGGATTTTCGCGTATTGAGGGGGCGGAGGCAGTGGCCGGGGAGATAAAGAAGCTGGGGCGAAAATCAATCGCCGTCAAGATGGATGTGAGGGATGCCCAAGATGTGCAAAAAGGTCTGGACAGGGTCAAAGCCGAGCTGGGGCCGGTGAGCATACTGGTCAACAACGCCGCCCAGATGGGCCACTTCGTGCCTATCTACAAGTCCACCATAGAGGAGTTCGACAACGAGGTTAAAATCTGCCTGCACTCCGCTTTCTACTGCCTTAAGGCGGTCTGGGCGGATATGTGCGATAACAAGTGGGGGCGGGTTATTAATATTGCCTCGGTGGCCGGTGTTATGGGAGGCGCCGGGCAGGTGGGCTACGGCGCCGCCAAGGCCGGGCTGATTAACCTGGCCAAGACGGTGTCTATCGAGGGCGGCAGGTTCAATATAACCGGCAACGCGGTGATAGTTGGTGTTGCCGAGACGGGTGCACCGCTGGCTGACGAGGTGCGCGAGAAACTGAGCAGGCGGATAATGACCAGGCGGCTGGCTGAGCCTGAGGAGATCGCCGACGCCGTCGCCTACCTGGCATCGGACAAGGCCAAGTATATGGTCGGTTCAACGATGAACATGATGGGCGGGCTGGATTTGTTCGTGATTTAGGGGGGTTATTACTTTCCCCCTCCCCATTTTAAACAGTTGCCTCTTGTCCCACCCTGACCCGCCCTCATAAGCTGCGCTTCTAAAACTTCCTTAACCCCTCCCATTGGGGTGGGGGGATAAGGGGAAATACTCTCTTTCCCTTGGGGGGCGTAGCCCCTTCCATGTAAGGGTGGGAATTATTCTGCTTCTGTCCTCTTTGTGGGGGTGGAGTTACCCTTCAATATAAGGGCGGCAGGGTGGGAATAGATATAAAAGGGGTGGGGGGTTACTTCTTTCCCTTAACTCCCCAGTATCGGCCCAGGATACCGCTGGCTATCCAGCAGGCGATAGCTATTATCAGTCCTACCACAAAGCTTAGCGGGGTGAAAATTCCGACCAGGAGAATGATGACCCCCAGCGCGCTCAGAGCACTGATATAGGCTCTTTTGGCGTTTTTTGACACGGGTTACCTCCTCTCCTTTTTGGTACAGCTATTTGATAAACCTCTCCCCCATAAAATCCTGCAGCACCTCCGGCACCAGGATTGTGCCGTCCGACTGCTGGTAGTTCTCCATAATGGCGATGAGTACGCGGGGCAGCGCCAGCCCGGAGCCGTTCAAAGTATGGACGAACTGCGGCTTCTCTTCGGGGGAGGGGCGGTAACGAATGCCGGCCCGCCGTGCCTGAAAGTCCCCGCAGTTGGAGCAGGAGCTGACCTCCAGCCACTCCTCGCAGCCCGGTGCCCACATCTCGATATCATAGGACTGCCGGGAGGCAAAGCCAAGCTCGGCGGTGCAGAGCTTTTTGATGCGGTAGGGAAGCTCCAGCTTCCGGCAGACATCTTCGGCATCGGCCAAAAGTTTTTCCAGTTCGTCATCGGAGGCGTCCGGCTCGGTGAACTTATAAAGCTCCACCTTATCGAACTGGTGCCCCCGCTTAATGCCGCGGGTATCCTTGCCCGCCGACATCTTCTCCCGGCGGAAACAGGCGGTGTAGGCCACATAGTAAACCGGCAAAAGTCCCGGCGCGATAATCTCGTCGCGGTGGAGGTTGGTGAGGGGCACCTCGGCGGTGGGCACGAACCAGAGGTCGTCGTCCTCGTCGTGGTAGAGGTTATCGGCGAACTTGGGCAGGTTGCCCGAGCCGACCATGCACTCCCGCTTGACCATAAAGGGCGGGTATATCTCCCGGTAGCCGTGCTCCGAGGTGTGCAGGTCCAGCATGAAGGCGATAATGGCCCGCTGAAGCTTAGCGCCCAGGCCTTTAAGCACGTAGAAGCGGGTGCCGGAGAGCTTGACTCCACGCTCGAAGTCGATAATGTCCAGCGATTCACCCAGCTTCCAGTGGGGGGCGGGGGTGAAATTAAAGCTCTTGGGCTCCCCCCAGGAGCGGGTGATGACGCTGTCGTCCTCGTCGGCGCCGACGGGCGTTGAGGGGTGGGGGATATTGGGCACCCGGAGTAAAAGCTCTCCCAGGTGACTGTCCAGGACTCTCACCTCGTCCTCCAGCCCCCTTATCATGGCGCGCAGGTCACGGCCTTCCTCGATGGTTGTCTTGTCTGACTGCCTTTTCTGGGCGGTCTGCTTTTTCTGGTGCCTTAAGCTTTCAAGCTCTAACAGCTTCTGGCGGCGCTCGGCGTCAAGCTCCATGATCTCGTCCAGAGGGGCGGAGTCCTGGCGGTCTTCTATCGCCTTGCGCACTAAATCGGCGTTGTCCCGTATAAATTTCAGGTCAAGCATGGCTACTCTTTCTGTTATTTTATTTTATTCCCTTCCACTTAAGGGTGGTGGGCGGGAATAGATATAAATCTATTTTACTCCGATTTGGGTATTCCTATCCACCTCGGCGTTTTATTCATATAGTCCCGGTAGTCCTTATTATACCTCTCCAGGCAATACCTTTCCTCGGCGACTGCCTCGGTGCGTATCCAGAAGAAATTGACGATGCCCAGCAGGATGAACAACCATGAGGCGCTGGCGATGCCGGTGCCGATATATATTATAATCATTGACAGGTAAGAGGGGTGCCGCGAGAAAGAATAGGCCCCTCTGGTGGCCGGTTTTTCGGCGGGGGTGGCGGCAAAGTTGACCGTAGCCACAGTCAGGATAGCTAACCCTATGAGAAAGACGGGCAGGCCGGTATAGAACCAGGGCGTCCCCAGCCGGAGGGGCAGAAAAATAGAGTACAGGGTGGCCAGCAGCCAGACCGAGTTGCCTATCAAGGGCGCACTCTTTTCCAGCCCGCTTCGCTTAATACCGGAGGGAAGCGAGCTTCTGGCCCAAACTCCCTTGCCCAGCAGGAGAATCGCCAGCATTTGCAGGATAAAGCTGCTCATGAAAATCCAGGCGTTCCATATACCTATCTCAAAGGCGGGTATGAGCGACATTTTTACTCCTTAAAGGGTGGTGGGTGGGAATAGATATTAAAAGGGTTGGGGGCTTCGCCTTTTTTTATTCTCCTTATGATTTGGGTATCCCTATCCACCTTGGAGTCCTGTTCAGATACTCTTTATAGTCACTGCCGTACGCCTCAAGGCACAAACGCTCTTCGAAAATTCCGTTCATAAAGTGGGTAATAATACACAGGACGGAAAGCAGCAGGAAGAGCCACGAAGCTGAAGCTATCCCGGCCCCTATGGGAGCTATGAAGGAGGCTACATACATCGGGTGCCTTGAGTAGCGGTATAATCCCCTCATTACCGGCCTATCAACCGGCGTAGTGGTTATATTCACACTCACAATAATGTACATCACTGTCCCCAGCAGGCTGACGGGGAGTCCCACATAGAACCACAGCGTTCCCATCTTTAACGGTAAGAAGATGGAGTAAAGGAAGAGCAGCCCTAAAAATACCTTTGAGAGCGCAAAGACTATCCGCTCGTTTTTACTGAGGTTGACGGTGGACTCCGTCTTCTTAAATACGCCCTTTTTGACCGATGTTACTACTGCGGGAATTAACGCAAGGGGAAAGATTAATAACCAGGCGTTCCATATACCTATATCAAAAGCGGGTATGAGCGACATTTTACCTCCTTAAATTGTCTTGCTTCTCACCCTAGAGAGGTTTCACCTCTAAAACTCCCTTTTATGGGGTGGGGAGTGACCCTTCCGCTTAAGGGCGGTCGGGTGGGTATAGATATTAAGTGGGGTGGGGTCACCTCCTTTATTCTCCTTATGATTTGGGTATTCCTATCCACCTCGGGGTTCTGTTCGTATAATCGTGGTAGGTATCCCCGTAGAATTTTAGAAGGTGGCGTTCTTCGGCCTTTAAGTATAGAACCGGCATGAGCATATATAAAACGGCAAGCAACATGAAGACCCAGGAGGCGGTGGCTATGCCTATTCCTAAGACTGCAAGAAATATGGAGAACTGCATCGGATTTCTTGAATAGCGATATATTCCCCCGGTGACGAGCTTTTCGGGCGGCGTTCTGGCAAAAGCTGCGAAAACCAGTGCGTAGAAAATTAAACCTATTAAATAAACTGGAAGGCCCACATAGAACCATACCGTGCCCAGTTTTATCGGCACGAAGACGGAGTATATAAACATGAGAATATTGAGTATATGGAGAGAAAAGAAAGTCGTCTTCTGTGTTTTATTGAACTCATCGACGAAACTGCTGCCTCCCTCCCGGCCTTTGGGTATTACCTTGAGAGGTACCAAAAAATAGGGCACCAGCAGCAAAACCATAAAAATCCAGGCGTTCCAGATACCTATTTCAAAGGCGGGTACAAGCGACATTTCACCTCCTTATGATTTTGGTATCCCTATCCACCTTGGGGTTTTATTCATGTATTCACGGTAGGCATCTCCGTACTTTTCCAGCAGGAAGCGTTCTTCGGCGGGTACCACAATGCACCACAGGACTATCCAGGCCACGGCGAGCAGCAGCATAACCCAGGAAGCACTGGCTATGCCTATGCCAGCGTACAGCAGGAAGCCGCTTAAGTATACCGGGTGTCTTGAAATCCGGTATACTCCCCTGGTGACCGGCTTATCAACCGGGGTAGCGGCAAAGTTGATGCTAACCATTACTGTCATAACCAGTGCCAGCACATAAAGAACAAGGCCTACATATAACCAGGCCGTGCCTGTTTTTAGCGGCAGGAAGATAGAGTAAATAGCGGCAAGGGGCATTATGACGGCGTGGGTGGAGAGGGCTAATCTGCTGTTAAGTTTACCTAACGGTATGGATTGGGTCGCCCGGCTGGTTCTTTCTTTGGCTTTTTTGCCCATCACTAAATCCGGGATAAACATTACGAGGATAAAGAAGGCTTGGAGTATCCAGGCGTTCCATATACCTATTTCAAAGGCGGGTATGAGCGACATTTTTACTCCTTATGATTGATTACCAACCTTCCCCCTGTATCCCCCTCCCTTACCAGGGAGGGGGAGGGTTTTTTATAAGAGGGACTTCGTCCCTCTAAAACTCTCTATTTAGTATTCCCTTCTTTAAAGGGCGGGAGCGTAACCCCTTTCCTTAAAGAGCGGGGGGTGTAACCCATTTTAAGGGTGGCGGATAAAATTTCCCTCGCTTTCCCTCCCCTGAAGGGGAGGCATAGCCCCTTCCTTATAAGAGTGGGCGATATTTATCTTACTCCCGTCCCCCTGGGGGTGGGGAGTGACCCTTCCTTAAAAGGGCGGAGGGCGGGTAAAGATATTAAATGGGGTGGGGTCACCTCCCTTTACTTCTCCTTTTCCCTGAGCTGGGGGAAGAGGATAACCTCGCGGATGGCCGGCTGGTCGGTTAAGAGCATCACCAGGCGGTCTATGCCGACGCCCAGGCCCCCGGTGGGGGGCATGCCGTACTCCAGCGCTAACAGGTAGTCTTCATCAATTGACCACCTTTCCTCATCGTCGCCCGCCCTCTCTTTTAGTTGCTCCTCAAAGCGCTCCCTCTGTTCCAGCGGGTCGTTTAGCTCGGTGTAGGCGTTGGCAATCTCAAGGCCGCCGATGATGGCCTGAAAGCGTTCCACCACCCGCTCTTCGCCGGGCTTGGTCTTGGCCAGCGGTGACATGGAGAGGGGGTAGTCAAATATTATGGTGGGCTGGATGAGCTTTGGCCTGACGAAGCTCTTGATAAGCTCGTCGACCAGCTTGGCCCAGTTCTTCTTTGGGTCAACCTCGATTTTAAGCGAGCGCATCTTCTCCCGAAGGCCATCGGCGGTGGGGTATTTAACGAAATCGATGCCGCTGTATTTGTTGACGGCGTTGCGCAGGGTAATGCGTTTCCAGGGCGGCTTGAAGTCTATGGCATCTTCGCCGAACTTAATTTTGGTCGTGCCCAATACCTCCCGGCTGACCGATGACACCATCTCCTCCAGCATCTTCATGACATCATTGTAGTCGGCGTAGGCTTCATAGCTTTCCAGCATGGTGAACTCGGGGTGGTGCTGGGTGGAGACGCCCTCGTTGCGGAAGATGCGCCCGATTTCATAGACCTTGTCGAAGCCGCCGACAATCAGCCGCTTGAGGTGAAGCTCCAGGGCGATGCGCAGGTAGAAGTCCCGGTCTAAAGCGTTATGGTGGGTGGTGAAGGGGTTGGCCAGAGCCCCGCCGGCGGCCGGCTGAAGCACCGGCGTTTCCACCTCGATAAAGCCCCGCTTATTTAAAAACCCGCGGATGGCGGCGATAGCCCGGCTGCGCACCTGAAAGGCCTTCCGGGCCGGGGCGTTGGCGATGAGGTCCAGATAGCGCTGGCGGTAGCGCGTTTCCACGTCGGCCAGCCCGTGCCACTTCTCCGGAAGGGGCTGGAGCGACTTGGCCAGCATGGTGAAATTTTCCACGTCGAGGGTTGGTTCCCCCGTCTTGGTGCGGAAGAGCCTGCCGCTGACCCCGATGATATCGCCGATGTCCAGGTCCTGAAACAGCTCCAGGGTTTTCTCATCGAGGCGGTCTTTATAGAAGCAGAGCTGGATTTTGCCCGAGCCGTCACGCAGGTCGGCGAACGAGGTCTTGCCCATCCGCCTCATGGCGGTAAGCCGCCCGGCGAGCTTAACCGCCTTCGTCCTGTCCTGGCTCTTCTTCTCCTGCCTTTCCAGCAGTTCCAGAGCCTGCCGGGTGGTATGGCTGCGGCTATAGCCGGAAGGGTAGGGGTCTATGCCCTGACGGCGGAGCCGCTCAAGTTTTTGTCGGCGTTGTTCGGCTATACGGTCCAATCTGGTTGTCATCAATCTGCCCCCTCAAAGAATCCAGCCAGGCGGTTGATTTTACCTCTCTCTCCAGAAGGTACCTCAGGTAATTCCTCATCACCATCTCCAGCTGGCGAGATAGCTCCCGGTCAATTTCCAGCTCGCTTACCGCCTCGTAGCCGCTATTCTGCAGTAATAGTAGCACTTTTCGGGCGTTTTCGGAAAGGGGGTAGGATAACTGGCTCTGGCGGCAACCGGGGCAGAGCATGCCGCCGGCGGCGGGGGAGAATAGATTGACGGCGTCCTTTAACGCCGATTTGCAGGTGACACAGTGCTCAAGCTGGGGGCGGAAGCCGACCATATCCAGAAGGTGCAGCTCGAAGTAGCGCAGTATTAAATCGTTATCGCCGCCCCGGCTCAAATTCTGGAGGGTCTCCACCAGCAGAGAGAAGAGGGGGTAGTCTTCCACGTTATCGGCGGCGAACTGGTTGACCAGCTCGGTGGCGTAGAGGGCGTACGAGGTGAGGTCGAGGTCTGTCTTAAGGGGCAGAAAGCTGTTGATGGTCTGGGCGCCGGTTACGGTATCTATATTGCGCCCTCTGGCCAGCGAAATATGGCTGTGGGTTAATAGCTCCAGGTGCCCGGCCATCTTGCTCTTCGGCTTGCGAAGGCTCTTGGCGAAGCCCTGGATTTTGCCCAGGTGGGGGGTATAGAGGGTGAGGATGGTGTCCGCCTCCCCCAGCCTGGTCTTTTTGATTATTACGGCTTCGGTTTTATAGGTCCTGGGTCTGGACATTTTTTATATCTATTTATAGCTATTTATTGAAGTTTACTTTATCCGGTTCTCTATAATCTCTTTTTAACAGGATATCCCTTTCTTTTAAGAGACAGGCTCTATTGTGTGCTATGGCTTTATCAAATTCCTCTCTGTGCCATGCTTCCATACATAAACGTCCTACGTCATGAAACGGGTCGTCATAATTCGGTATAGCCAGACTCATTTTCGCTGCCGCTTTACTTTCGAATTTAAATTCTTGTAGTTCCCCGTCGAAGTTAATGGTTATTCCTATATGATGAAACCAGACACTGCTCTCAAAATTAGTATTGAATGCATAAAAGGGTCTTTCAAGACGGTTTAAAATCTGCTCCGTTTGTGATTTTAATTCCTCGATAGCTTCTATACAAGTGGCACAGTATATTTGAAGTTCATTATCATTGATTAAGCCGAAGATTACCTGCTGTAAATTCTCGCATTGTCTTGAATCATTAAGGGCGGTATATGACCTGTTTCTGGTAAATTCTCCGATAGTTTCAATATCGATTATTGTGCCTTTGAAAGGACCGGAGGGGGTAATTTCTTTGTGCTCTATTATCATATCACCTTTGTTGCCCCGAAAGTGCTTGAACCCGATTCTCCATTAAGGGGGGAGTTTCCCTTCCATAAAGGGCGGCGGGTTAGTTTTCTATTCTATTTTTCCCCTTTTTGGGGTGGGGAGTGACCCTTCCTTATAAGGGTGGCCGGGCGGGTAAAGATAATAAAAGGGGTGGGGGGTCGCCCTCCCCCGTTTTTAACTGTTCTCCTTCTGCCTACCCGGCACGCTCCCAGGTCAGGGCTCCGGTTGCCTGTTGGCCGTCCCATAGTACTGGCGGAGTGCTGAGTATCAAACGGTTACCGGAGAACTCAAAGAAGCGTTTCTGGGCCTTACCCACCCAGTTTGGAAATAAACAGCCCTTCACATGGTGGGTGACGGTATTATCCTCCTGGCTGACTTCGTAAAGGCCGTAGTAGGAAATGAACCCTTCGAAGGCCGACTTTATCTCCGCTGGAGTACCCCTGAGTTGTTCGTCCGAGGCAAACTCCGGGCGGCCGGGACGCATAATCTGCACGGACATGTGCCCGTTGGCATCATACATGATTATACCGACGGCATCTTTGCCCATCGGATAGGTTCGCTGACCATCCGGGTGTTGCATATCAAACGAGACGAGTTTCCAGGTGCCTGTAAATCGTTCATTTTCCATCGGCTTTCTCCTTCTGCCTGACACCGATTAAGAGCGGTGTGCCCCCTTCCTTATAAGGGCGGCGGGCGGGAATAGATAAAATTCTGGGGCTTCACCCCTCCCCGTTTTTAACCTGTGTCTTTCTTCCCACCCTGACCCACCCTAAAGAGGTTTCACCTCTAAAACTCCCTGGCCCCCATTAGGCGGGATATTAGGGGCACCAGCCCCTTAGGGCGGGTGGGTATGGGAAGTAAAACCCTTTTTAGTTTTACCCTTCCACATAAGGATGGCGGGCGTAATTTATCTTACTTCCCCCTTAATGGGGGGAGTGACTCTTCCAAATAAGGGCGGCGGGTAAGGTCTTTTTTTATTTTCCCCTTTTTGGGGGGCGTAACCCCTTCCATATAAGGGTGGCCGGGCGGGTTAAGATATAAAAAGGGGGTGGGGTCAACCCTCCTAGTCGAACCAGCCTTCTTTAGCCAGAATCCCCTCGACCATATTAGAGCTGGGGGGGTCTCCCCTGGCGACCTGTACCGCCACTTTATCGCCGACGGCATCGGCTACCCTGCCTACCGCCTGGTGGGTAAAGCCGGCGCAGAGGTAGATAGACTGAACTCTCTGTTTCTGTACTAAATCCTTGGCCACCTCGACGGCCTGGTCAAAGTCCGCCAGCTTAATCATCACCGTAGTAAATTCCAGCTTGGAGGTCTTGATTGTTGCCCGGTGCTTGGCCGGGTCGCCGTCAGCCGCCATAACGATAAATGATGATTTAAACATGGTATCGACTCCTTTCTAAAACTCCTGCCTGCCCTCTATAGCCCGGGTGAGGGTAACGTCATCGGCGTATTCCAGCTCGGTGCCGAAAGGCAGTCCCCGGGCCAGGCGGGTGACTTTTATCCCCAGGGGGGAAATAAGCTTATTTAAGTACATGGCGGTGGTCTCCCCCTCCATATTGGGGTTGGTGGCCAAGATAACCTCGGTTACCGTTCCGTCCCGCAGGCGGTTCATCAGTTCTTTGACCCTTATATCGTCGGCGCCGACACCTTCGGTGGGCGAGATGGCACCGTGGAGGACGTGATAGAGCCCGTTGTAGGTCCTGGTATGCTCCAGGGCCAGGATGTCCTGCGGCTGTTCCACGATGCAGATTTCGGCCTTATCCCTCTGGGGGTTGCGGCAGATGGTGCAGGGGTCGGTGTCGGTGATATTAAAGCAGACCGAGCAAAGCTTTGTCTGCTGCTTTACCGAGAGTATGGCTTCGGCCAGCATTTTGGACTGCTCTTCCGGCGCCCGCAGCAGGTTAAAGGCCAGACGCTGGGCGCTCTTGGGCCCGATGCCGGGCAGCTTGTTAAGCTCCTGTATTAAACGTGCCACCGCTCCCGAGGTGGGTGTGGGATTTGATTCCAAACTTATCTCCTTAAATTCAGGTCAGGCCGGGGATATTAAGCCCGCCGGTTAGCTTGCCCATCCGCTTGGCGGCCAGCTCCTGGGACTTGGTGAGGGCTTCGTTTACCGCCGCCAGCACCAGGTCCTCCAGCATTTCCACATCACCCGGGTCTATCGCCTCGGGCGATATTTTTACCGAAAGTATCTGCTGCTGACCGTTGACGGTGACGGTGACGGCGCCGCCTCCCGCCGAGGCTTCAATCCTGGCCTCGGCCAGTTCTTCCTGGGCTTTGGCCAGCTTGGCCTGGAGCTCCTGGGCCTGACGCATAAAAGAGCGGTTCATTTCTCCTCCACGCTGGTAACCTGGGCGCCGAATTTCTTGGCCGCCTCCACCAGGTGGTTATCTTCCGGCTCATAGACGCAGCGCACCTGGCAGGAGCGCCCCAAAAAGTTGCTGATGATCTGTCTTGCGACCTGCTGATTTTCCACTGTCTCCATCTTTTCCTTGTGAATGGGGTATTTAAAGGCCAGAATCACGGTATCGCCCTGAATTTCTACCGGCTTTACCCCGGCGCTGCGGAGAATGGCGATAGCCGAGGTCCTTTTAACCTCCTCCGGCGCTTGTTCCATAACATCTCTCCAGTTGACCCTCAGGCGCTCGATTTCATTATTGAGTTCCTGGGGGGTGGCGGCGGTGTCATTGGTTTTTGCTGTTACCATCTTTGCCTTTGGTGACGCTGGCTCGGTTTTGGCCACTGCTTCTGCCACCGGCTCAGCCTTGGCCGCCGGGGGTTTGGGTGACGGTGCCTTTTTAGCCGGCGGGGGGGATTCGTATTTTGGCTGGGCGGCCGGGCTTTTTGTTTCCTCAACCGGCGGCTGGGTACAGTCGACCAGGGCCAGCTCCAGGGGCAGGGTGGAGTAGTTATCAAAGCCAATCTCAAGTGAGCCGAAGAGCTTTATCGCCCTTGATATCTGAGCCAGAGAGGTTTTAGCCGCCAGTTCTTTTAGTTCGGCTTTATCTTCGGCGGTGAGGTCTACGGAATCCTCGGAGCCGGTCTTGACCAGCAGCAGTTGCCTGAGGTACTCCACCACCTCCCGGTTGAACTGGCGTAAATCTAAGCCGTCGCTGTTGACGCTGTTTATGGTGGCCACCCCGCCGGCGGTATCGCCGGCTATTATGTGCCCAACAAGCTCCCTGGCCCGCTGGTCTCCGGTAATACCCAGGATAGCCTGCACCTGGTTGAGGCCGATTTCGGTGCCGTAGTAGGTGGTAAGCTGCTCCAGCAGGTTTTCGGCATCGCGCAGGCTGCCGGTGGCGCTCTTTGCGATGAGGTTAAGCCCCTCCGGTTCCAGCTTGATGCCTTCGGTAGCGCAGATGCGGTTGAGTTTGGAGATTACATCGGTACGTGAGATGCGCCTGAAGTCAAAGCGCTGGCACCGGGAGAGGATGGTGGCCGGGATTTTATGGGCTTCGGTGGTGGCCAGAATAAAGACGATGTAGGGGGGCGGTTCCTCCAGCGTCTTGAGCAGGGCGTTGGAGGCGCTGTTGCTGAGCATATGGACTTCGTCGATGATATAGACCTTGTAGCGGGCCTGGTTGGGGGCGTAGTTCACCTTCTCACGCAGGCTGCGAATATCGTCGACGCCGGTGTTGGAGGCGGCGTCGACTTCTATTACGTCCAGCGCCCGCCCCTCGGTTATGCCCCGGCACATATCGCATTCGTTGCAGGGTTCGCCCCTGCCGTTGGTAAGGCAGTTGAGCGCCTTGGCCAGGATACGGCCGGTGCTGGTCTTGCCCGTTCCCCGGGGGCCGTAGAAAAGATAGGCATGGGAGACACGCCCGCTGGTGAGGGCATTGCTCAGTGTTTTGGTCACCTGTTCCTGACCGACTATCTCGGCCAGGGTCTGGGGGCGCCACTTACGATAAAAGACCTGGGATGTCATATTTGCTTGTCCTTATTATACCCTAATATTGCCCGGTTGCCCAAGGGGTTTTAGCCTTAAATAGGCTTTTAGATTTTATTTGTTGTATAAAAGAAGCCAGCTTTACCAGTTGGCACCGGTAAAGCTGGCTTGGGTGAGCTACTATTTTAGTCTATAGCAGCGAGGGCAGGTCCTTTGATGCTTCCTCTATTTCCTTGAGTTTGCCCTCGAACTCTTCCCGCCTTCCCTTAAGCTCGTGGATAACGCCGCTGGCCTTGGTGTAATAGCCCTTGACCTTCTCCACGGCATTAAGCTCCGACAGGAGCAAAGTAACGTCAATCAGGCTCCTCTCCCTGGGGTAATCGCCATTCCTGATTACCGCCTCAGGGCTGATGGTCCGGAGGTAGTCTCCCAGCTCCTTGACCAGGTCCATATTCATTTCCTTGGCCGGAGCCGAGACCAGGTAGATGGCCCTGCCCGAGTCGGCCGGGTTGCACTTGAGCGACAGCTCGCTTAAGGCTTCATCCATAGCCTGGATTCCGCGGTGAGTTTCCGTGCTCTTCTTTATGAAGTTAGAGGCCAGGAACGGGAACCACTTGAAGGTCGGAACCGGTGTTTTGCCGTAGCCGATTACCGTCCAGCCGGCCAGGCTCTGAATGATGTCACCGGCATCGACTATCTTGGCCCCGATGTGCTTGGGTTTCTTTTCCTCACCGGCGCAGAGCAGGTTGTAGAACGGCTCGGCGATCAGGGCGTTAATCTTGGTCAGGTTATTCTTGAGTGAGAAGTCCTTTCTGACATACCTTTGATTGTCAATCAGGAAAATAGCGTCTACCGTCGGATACAGGGACTTGAGACAGGTGGCGGTATTATAAACGGTCCTTTCCTCGGTCTCCTC
>Ga0315555_1000411_pt1 | contig 30105 bp, 24 predicted proteins | sample SalMarSW160380MG_FD_202113 | JGI IMG/M metagenome (GOLD analysis project Ga0315555, IMG submission 202113) | Salt marsh sediment microbial communities from the Plum Island Ecosystem LTER, Massachusetts, United States - Salt Marsh Sediment SW1603-80 ... | reverse complement strand
ACCGCCTCAAGAAAATTTTAGGTCGCCTTGATCAGGCCACCAAGGTAAAGGGGACCTTCATCCACCCCTGGCAGACCGATGAGATCGCCGCGCAATTCCCCGAGATCTTCAAATACCAGGTAGTCGTCACCCGCAAAAATCACACCGACGTCATGACCTTTGTGGCCGAGGTGAAAGATGAGACAGTAGATAAAAAACTCCTCAAGGGGAGATTGGAACGGGCCATCAAAGATATGCTGACCGTCAAGGGTGAGGTGGAGGTCGTACCGCCGGGGAGCATCCCCGACTGGCACCAAAAGATCGTGGATCACCGTGAGTGGGAATAAGGCGAGGTCTGCTCGCAGATGGAAAAGATAAAGATCGGCGGGGTAATGCAGAGCGAAGGGCGGGCCCTCTTGAAGGTCCACTCCGTGCCTGATCGGCCGGGGGTGGCCGGGACCTTGCTGAGCGTCCTGGGGCAGAACGGGGTCAATATCGAGTTTCTGTCCGAAGGGTCGGATATCGAGGGGGATGGGAACTTCGCTATCTGCATCGATCAAAAAAACCTCGACGCCGCCTTGGGGGTCCTTGAGTCGGTGAAGAACGGCATCGATGCCAAGGGGATCTCCTATGTCCCCGACGTGGCCGTGCTGAGCGTCTTCGGCCCGCACCTGCGGGAAAAACCGAAGGTCCCCGGGGCGATGTTCAATGCCCTGGCCAGCAACGGGATCAACGTCATCGCCATCAGCACTTCCATATCCAGCGTCTCCTGTGTCATCGAGGCCGCCTACCTCGACGCCGCCATCCAGGCCTTGCGAGACACCTTCGAGATACCCTTCTTTGACTTCAAAAAACGCCCGCGGGATTACTAAAGTTGTTTTAGAACCAACGTCCCTTTCTTTCTTGTAGTCTTCTTCGGGAGTAAGGGGTAGGTCTTGCATTTTTGAATTCAAAGACCTTTCTTCTCAAAAATCCACCTTTCCCCTCTCCTCCCCCACCCCCTTCAAATGACAGGTGTCGTTGAGGAAATTACAGATCCAGGTTTCATTGCGATGATGGAAGCAGTTGATGGCAGTGGTGTCCTGGGCGATATTCCAGAAGTGGGAGTTATCCAATCCCAGCAGGGCGCAGATTAGGACCTTGAGCACCACCCGGTGGGAGACCAGGGCTACTGCCTCCTGGGGGTGGCGTTTTATGATCTCCTCCACGGCCTTCATGGCCCGGGAGCTGACCGCTGCCAAACCCTCACCGCCGGGGAATATGACCTGATGGGGTGTCTTCAGCCATTCCTGATAGAGATCGGGGTATCGCTCCTTTACCTCTTTGAGAGACAGCCCCTCCCACTCGCCAAAATGCAGGTCACTAAGACCCTCCAGGCACTGTACTTCTAAGCTGTGAAATTCGGCAATGGCCTCGGCGGTCTCCCGGGCACGCGATAAAGGGCTGGAATAGACGGCCCTGATCCCCTCACCCTTCAGCCGCTCCCCAACCAACAGGGCCTCCGCTCTCCCCACCTCATCCAAAGGGACATCCTTGGTCCCCCTGAAGATTTGTTCTTTGTTCCACCCCGTGCGCCCATGGCGCACCAAAAAGAGCGTGGTCATGGCTTCTGCAGCCCCTTGCTGATCCTCATCCCCTTCAAGCGCTTTCGTACCTCCGCCCCCGGCATCACCCCCTCCTGCGTCACCACACCGGTGATAAGATTCAGAGGGGTGATGTCGAAGTAACGATTCTCCACTACACTATTGGGGATTGTCTCATTGGTGACCTCTTTCGGATCCCTCTCTTCTATGCGCAAGGCCCGGGCAAAGGGGGCGGGGAGAAATTTCTCCGTTCCGGCCAACACATAAAAAGGGACTCTATTATCTCTGGCAGCCAGGGCCAGGGCATAGGTGCCGATCTTGTTCACGACCCCCTCAGGGGTGATGGCGTCGGCCCCCACAATGACCGCATCGCATTCGCCCATCAGGGAGGGGGCGGCAGAGTCCACCACTATCCACACCCTGATCCCTTTTGCACCCAGCTCTTTGGCCGTCCTCACCCCTTCCAACAGTGGGCGTGACTCCGGACAGATGACCTCGATATCCTTCGCGTGCCCCAACACCCCCAGGCACGTTGAGCTGTAGGAATGGGTCATGACCTTCGTTTTCCCCTTCAGCAGGGGGAGGGCATATCCTTTGATCTTTTCCGCACCTGTAATGAGGTTATCCAAAAACCCCTGGACCGCCGCTACGCCTTTTTCCTTTATTGCGTTTTGATCTTGTAAAGACTCGATGGCCGCAAAGAGGTGATTGACCAGGTTTACCATGGGGGCCATGCTGGGCTGGGCATCTATCAGGGCCTTGCCAATATCTCTAACCTCCTCGGCTTCCCCCTCTTTGAGAACGTCAAGGAGGAGCTGCGCCCCCTTCTGGGCGAGTTGCGCCGCCCCTGAGGCCTTGTCCTCCCTGATCCCCTGCAGGATTTGCTCTGCGGAGGGGGAGCTTGTCATTTTCCGACGATTGCCCCCCGCGTGAATACCGCCTCCAGGGTATAACCTGCTGCCGCCAGCTCCTCCTTCCCCCCCTCCTCCCTGTCCACCAAGGTCAAGGCCTGCACCACCACCAGGCCGTGCTCTTCCGCGACCCTGATGGCCTTCAAGAGGGAACCCCCGGTGGTGACCACGTCTTCTACGATGGCGACCCGCGCGCCCTTTTTCAAGGCCTTGTCCCCCTCAATCCAGAGTCCCTTGCCGTGCCCCTTGGGTTCTTTTCTGATAATGAAGGCGGCTATAGGGTTATGTTCCCGATGACTGGTCAGGGCCACGGCGGTCACGATGGGGTCGGCGCCGAGGGTTGGACCCCCAATGGCCTCGGCCTTACCCCTGATCATCTCATAGAAGACCTTCCCTACGAGGTACGCCCCTTCGGGGTCGAGGGTGGTCTGTTTGCCGTCGATATAAAAGGTGCTCGTGCGGCCGGAGGCCAGCGTTACCTTCCGTTCTTCGTATGATCGCTCCCGGATGATCTCCAGGAGGCGCGCCCGCGCATCCATCTCAGACCTCCTTGATGAAGAAGTCGAGCTGCGCATTGTCCTGGGGAGGCTCGAGGCAATACTCCCCGGTAAAACAAGCATAGCAGAAGTCGTTCTCATGCGGGGCCACACACCGCTTGAGCCCCTCCAAGCTGAGGTACCCCAGGGAGTTGACATGGATGTATTCCTTGATCTCCTCCACCGAATGGGAGGAGGCGATGAGCTCCTCTCTGGTAGGGGTGTCGATACCGTAGTAACAGGAACCGATAATGGGAGGGCAGCTGATCCGCACATGTATTTTTTTGGTCCCAGCGCTCTTCAGCATCCGCATATTCTTCCGCACGGTGGTGCCACGCACGATGGAATCGTCCAAGACCACCACCCGTTTATCTTTGATGGCCTCCCTGACGGAATTGAGCTTTATCTTGACCCCGAAGTGCCTGATGGCATCCCTCGGCTCGATGAAGGTCCTGCCCACGTAGTGGTTCCTGATGATCCCCAGCTCCAGGGGGATGCCGGAGCGGTGTGCGTAGCCGATGGCCGCGGGGATGCCGGAGTCGGGGGTGGGTATCACCATATCGGCCTCGGCGGGATGCTCCTCGGCCAACTGGACGCCGAGCTCCCTGCGCACCTGATAGACATTGTGGCCGAAGATGTAACTGTCCGGACGGGCAAAATAGATAAACTCAAAGATGCAATGCTGGGGTTTGACCTTGGGGAAGGGGTGAAAGGACTGGACGCCGTCCGCATTGATCAGCAGGACCTCGCCGGGCTCTATCTCCCTGAGGAACTCGGCCCCGATGAGGTCGAAGGCACAGGTCTCCGACCCCACCACATATCCGTCTTTGATTTTGCCGAGCACCAGGGGGCGGAATCCATGGGGATCGCGGGCCGCGATGAGCTCCTTCTCGTTGAGAAAGAGGAGGGAATAGGCCCCCTTGACCTCTTGTATGGCGGCGATAATACGTTCCACAGGAGGACCGATAGTGGCATGGGCGAAGAGGTGGATGATTACCTCGGTATCCATGGTACCCTGAAAGACGGCCCCATCTCGCTCCATCTGCTCGCGCAGGATGTGGGCATTGGTCAGGTTGCCGTTGTGTGCGATGGCGATTCCACCTTTGGAATAGTCGAAGACAAAGGGTTGGGCGTTTTTCAGATGGGTTGCCCCGGTCGTCGAGTAACGGACATGTCCAATGGCGCTGCGCCCGGGGAGGCGTTTAAGGACGGTCTTGTCAAAGATCTCCGAGACCAGGCCCATTTCCTTGTGGGCGTAGAGCCCCTTGCCGTCCGAGGAGACGATCCCCGCGCTCTCCTGTCCCCGATGCTGGAGGGCATAGAGCCCCAGATAGGTCAGGTTCGCCGCCTCAGGGTGCCCGTACACTCCAAAGATTCCGCATTCTTCCTGCCACGACATGGCCATGACAACCTCACCATATATATACGCAACACGCGTCCTTTTATCAAGTTGAATTGTAAAAAAAGCAAAGAAAAATACATTTTGGATCATTTCATAGGAAGGGAGGAAATCAACGATATGTGTTCATTAGCTGTGGAAAACCCACAGGAAAATTCCTTTAACCACTGAATATTAAAGGATTTATAAAATGATGCCCATTTCATGGGCAATAATAAAAAATCAATAATATCAACATCTTACATTAATTGTGAGATTTTAAAACAAAGTATTTGGACGATTTGGTCGCGCTCCTTTTCGTTATGAACAATTTTTAAACACCTTGGTTCTATACATCTTTACAGGCCTCTTATACAGAATGGGAACAACCCTGCCTTTAATCCCTGTATAACAAGGGGCTAACCATAAACAGATTAGTATTTACGTCAATGTATACTCGTTTGGCGACCCATTGGCGCCGCTTTTATGGGGACAGACCTCCTGTGTCGTGCTACAATACCCCTAAAAATCAGGGGGGTGCAGAGGTGCACGTTAAGATCGCCACCTACAATGTCAACTCCGTACGTTCCCGTCTCCACATCGTCATACCGTGGTTGGAGAGAAATCGCCCCGCGGTCTTCTGCATGCAAGAGACTAAAGTAGAGGATGAAAAATTTCCCGCCTCGGACTTTGAAGCAGTAGGATACCACGTGATCTTCAAGGGGGAGAAACGGTACAATGGGGTGGCGATTGCGTCCCCGCAGGAGCCGGGGGAGGTCTCCTTCGGCCTCGATGACGGCGGGCCGGCGGATGGAGACCGGCTGATAAGCGGGACCTTCGCAGGGATCACCGTCGTCAACACCTATGTACCTCAGGGATATGATCGGGAAGACCCCCGCTTTCAATACAAGCTCCAGTGGTTCAAGCGCCTGAAGGACTACCTTGCACGACATTATTCTGCCAAGGAACCCCTCATCTGGTGCGGTGACCTCAATGTGGCGCCGGAGGAGATCGACGTGCACAACCCCAAGAGACTCCTCGGACATGTCTGTTTTAACCCGGAGGTGTGGGATGTCTTCGACACGGTCAAATCATGGGGGCTGGTAGATGTGTTCAGAAGGCACCACCCCGGCGAAACCGGACAGTATACCTTTTTCGACTACCGCGTCCCCAAGGCGGTGGAACGAGGGCTGGGCTGGAGGGTGGATCACATCCTGTCCACCCCTCCCCTGGCTGATCAATCCATAAGCTGTACTATAGATATGAACCCGCGGCTCGCCCACAAGCCGTCCGACCATACCATCGTGGTGGCCGAATTCGAGGTGTGACCCGGGGAAGGAACTCGGGGTACGGCTCGGTCAGGGAAGCGAGGTCTCATTATTAGTGGCGTATGGGGCGTTCGCAGCGGGAAGGATTGAGGCGAGTACGTCTTTTCTGATTCAACTCACCACTATAGTAACGTTTATCGTATCAACGTATATTGTGGTATTCAACTATCCGACACCGATCGCACTCAGCGACAAGATGCGGCAAGATTAGCCGTATGTGCATCCAAAAACCCTTTTGTAAAAAAGGATGATCATATTGACACTTCATATTCTATATGTTATCCCTTTATGGAAAATCGCGTCAATGATAGAGACATATGGCCGAAGTTCAAATCTAACGCTCTGGACGGTACCCGTAAAGGAGGGATGATGCGATGGCCCTTACGGTAAATCCCCATGATTATAAACATCAAATAAAAAAGAATCTGCTCTTTCGGTATATGACAGAAGAGGAATTTTTCGCCTTTCTCAAGGTATCAGAACTCATGGAGTATGAAGATGGTGAGGCAATCATTTCGCAGGGTGACGTCAGCCAGTTTTTATATTGTTTAATTAAAGGGTCTGTTGCCGTTTCCGCACAAGAGAAAGAAAAAGACATCTTTATCTACAATCTCGAAGAAGGAGAGATATTCGGAGAGGCCGCCTTGTTTATGACGGAACTCAGGATCGCAAACATTAAAAGCTCAGGAGATGTGCTTATCATTAGAATACACCGGCAGGATCTCATTAAATTCATCAGCGAATATTCTCAGGCGGGTAACAGAGTTTTCATATTGGTCATCTATAGCCTTCTCAAGAAATTGAGGACATCCACACAGGAGATCACCGCAGTCAAAAAATTGTATATGCAGGTGAAACAAATGAAGGCCCAGATGGAAAAACTCTTACAGGAACTCTAAGGAACTCTCCCTATTAATGACATGGGCCAATTCTTGAAACAGAATAATGTGAAAATATGTCTTAATTAATGAATAAAATGGTTGCCCTTGCCCCCCATTCGATCAAATCGTCTCATTTTCCCCCTTCTCATGCACCAAACAGGCCTTAAAAATAGTACGAGGGGAAAACCCGGCGCAGGGGTGGGGAAAAAAGGGGGAACCCCTACTACCGCAACGCCGGCTGGCGCCAACGAGGAGCTAAAAGCCCTGTTTTCCCCTCATGTATAGTATAATGATCCTTTTAACAGGTTTCAATGTCTCGGCACGGCTGTCAACAAAAGGTGCCTTTTTGATAAGATCGTCACGCTTGTGAATCTCCATACTCCGCCACCTTCGCTGAATCGACACCAGGGGGTGACCGGTGGGACCGGAGGCGGGGTTTCTCAAGAATGCACAAAGCTGGACAATATCCAGCTCACGATACTGATTAAGATCGCGCCGACCAGCGCCCCCCAAAAGCCGTTGACGTGAAACCCCTGTACTATAGCCGACACCAGCCACAGCAACAGCCCATTGATGACCAGCAGAAAAAAACCGAAGGTCACCACGGCAAGGGGGAGGGTAAGCAAAACCAACAGGGGGCGGATAAACGTATTGACCACCCCCAAGAGAAAGGCTGCGACCAAGGCCGCCATCCAGCTATCCACCCAAATCACCTTCGGCAAGAGATAGGCGATGATCAGGATGGCCACCATATTGATCAGCAAACGGAAGATGAAATACATGAACTCCTCCCGCGTGAGAATGTGTTAGTCTTACTGTAGGCAACTTGTACCTGCAGGTCAAGATTTTTCTCGGCCGCCCTCACGGCCAAAGGCGAGAGGCATATCAACCGAGATGTCACCTTCAGGAACGAGTGCGAGAAACATCAGAGGTATAGTACACTAGCTATTGACTTTTTCCCCTTTACCCTTTATGTAAGGTACACTTTCTAACCGAGAATACCTATGAAGATGAAAACCCGATTCCCGAGGATCAGAGAGTGGTGGGGTCGATTCACCGCTATCCTTATGCATCGCGAACACCTTGTTATGATCGTAATGGGGGGGCTTGTTGGAGTAGCGGGAGGGTACGGAGCCATCGGGTTTCGCAAATTGATCGCCGCCGTTTCCCAGGTGGGATGGGGTACCTTCACGCATATGAAGGGACAGGAACTGCTGACGATGGCCCAGGCGGCACCCTTCTGGGTAAAGATCCTGATCCCCACAGCAGGTGGCCTGATCGTGGGGATCATCGTCTATTTCTTCTCCAAAGAGGCCAAGGGGCACGGCGTTCCCGAGGTGATGGAGGCCGTGGTTTTAAAGGACGGCATGATTCGTACCCGCGTGGTCTTCGCCAAGGCCTTCGCCACTGCCGTCTGTATTGGTTCAGGCGGTTCGACGGGCCGTGAAGGCCCCATAATTCAGATCGGTTCCGCCATGGGCTCAGCCATCGGCAGGCTGATGAAGCTATCTGGGGCGCATTTGCGGACGTTGGTGGCCTGCGGGGCGGCAGCTGGTATGGCCGCCACCTTTAATGCCCCTATGGGCGGTATTCTCTTCTCCCTGGAGGTCATCCTCAGCGAGTTTGCCGCCTCGCAATTTATACCCATCGTCGTCTCCTCGGTGATCGCCACGGCCCTTTCACGCCACTATCTGGGTAACTTCCCCGCCTTTGTGGTCCCCCCGTATGAACTGCTACACTATAGCGAATTATTCCTCTATCTGATATTGGGGGTTTTGGCAGGGGTGGTAGCATTTCTCTTCATCCGTGTCCTCTACGGCACGGAGGATCTTTTTGACCGTTGGAAGTTTCCCAATTTCCTCAAGCCGGCCATCGGCGGGGTTATCATTGGGTGCATAGGATTGTTCTTTCCTCAAATCTTCGGCATAGGGTATGAGACGATTACCAAAGTATTACATGGAGAGATGCTGGGGACTATTCTCATAGGACTTTTACTCGTTAAAATCTTGGCCACAAGCGCCACCCTTGGTTCCGGGGGCTCAGGGGGAGTATTTGCTCCTTCCCTCTTTATGGGGGCTGTCGTGGGGGGCTTCTTCGGTCAGTTTGCCCAGACCCTCTTCCCTCTGGCCATTGCCTCCCCCGGTGCCTATGCCCTTGTGGGGATGGGTGCGGTGGTCGCCGGCACCACCCGCGCACCAATTGCCGCCATGCTCATCATCTTTGAGATGACCGCCAACTACCGTATCATCCTCCCTTTAATGTTTGCCTGTACCATAGCCCTCGTGATCTCAACTCTGTTCTCACGGGAGTCGATTTACACCTTCAACCTCGTCCGACGGGGGATCAACATACACGGGGGGAAGGAACTCAACGTCCTCAAGTCCCTCACGGTCTCCCAGTTGATGCGCCCTGAAATTGAGATAGTCTCCCCCTCAGTTCCGCTGGCCGAACTCGTTACCCGCATGATGGTAAGCCCCCAAGCCCACCTATTCGTCGTTGCGGGGAACAACCGCGTCCAAGGGCATATCTCCATGGCGACGTTGCGACCCATACTCAAGGATTATGAGACCATTAGTACCGTGTGCATCGCCTCTGATCTCATGGACAGAAAAGTGACGGTCGTGAATCCCTATGAGACCCTCGATATGGTGATGCAGCTCTTTGGACAGTTTGCTCTTGAAGAAATTCCCGTAGTTGACAAGGGCCAGTTGATCGGAACGGTCCGCAAGAGCGATGTTATAGAAGTGTACAACAAGGAGATCTGCAAGCTGGATATGGCATCGGGCTTGGCCACGTCCTTCCGCCTCCACCAGCGCATGGAATCGGAACGCTTGGCCTTGTTGGAGGGCCTTCTTCTCTTGGAGGTCTCCACCCCTCGGCAGTTTGTGGGTAAGAGCCTGGCAACGCTCAAGCTCCGGGAGCGCTATGGGGCCACGGTCTTGACTATCAAGAGGCTACCCCCCGAGGGAGGCGAACGCATTGCGTATATCCTGCCCACCCCCACTACCCAAATCAAGAGGGGGGATATCCTCGTTGTCTTCGGCCTCCAGCAGGATCTGTCTCGCTTTCCACGCGGATAGAGAGCTGTTTTAGCCTTTTATTCTCTTGTTACTTGTGAGACTGCGGTAGGCACACCACGTACGGCGTGTGCTCTTTAGTTCGGGAGTCTGACGGTGGAGGGGGGAATAAGGAACTTACCGCCGTGCCTTAATATTTTCCCAGATCACGAACAAAGGTAAAATTGTACGGCTCAGCCACCAGTGCATTAGCGGTGTCCTCTACTCTCCCGACAGCGACGGCAAAGGGAAAGGAGGCGATGAACACGGTCGTCCCCACTGCGAGACCCGCGAACCCGAGAGGACGGGCAATTGCCAGATCAAAGATGATTTCTGTTCCCGATGGTTCGGCCTCTTCCTCAGCCCATACCACAGGGGGTGTGCCCAGAAAACCGGCGAAAACCGCTAAAACGACCATTGAAACGATCCATTTTCTCAAGGCCATAGCTACCTCCCTCTGCAAGGTATTGATAGTTACCCCGATTGCGGGTCTCCATCACACATCTTTGTCAATATTTTCACAGTAAAAAGGGTGATTGTCAATATATTTTTTACATCTTGTTATGTAAATCAGGTGTCCTTTTTCACTTTTACCGACAGAGGGGAATATGGTAGACTTTACAGAGATCATCGTTCAGAGAAAGTCTCAATGAAGGATAAAAGAACTGCCTCCTTTTTGCTATCCCTCTTGCTGGTAGTGCTGGGGTGTCCCCTCCTTACTATGTCCCCTGTGGCCTCGACGCAAGCCCCCAGGGGTCCCTTTCTGGTCAAGAAGGTGGTGGACGGAGACACTATTGTTTTAGCAGATGGGCGGCGCGTCCGTTATATAGGCATCAATACCCCTGAACGCGGTGAACCTTACTGGAGGGAAGCTAAGGATTACAATGCCCAAAAGGTGGGGGGACAAGTAATCACCTTGGAGTTCGGGCAGGCCACGGAGGACAAATATGGGCGCACCCTGGCCTATGTCTTTGGCGGGGGTGAGATGGCCAACGCCCACCTCTTAAAGGCGGGTTGGGCGCACCTATTCGTCCTCGAACCGATTTCGTACTACGATCACTTTCGAAGTCTTCAGGAGGAGGCCAGGGCCAAGGGCTTGGGGATCTGGGGGAGAGGCGGATTCACAGGACCCCTCAAGATCACCCGTCTTAATGCCGATGCCGTGGGGGATGACCGATATAACCTCAATGGAGAATATGTGAGAATATGTAATATCTCCCCGGCGAACATAGATCTCAGCGGGTTTTCTCTCTCTGATCAAGATGGGCATCACTATATCTTTCCTACGGGCATCCTCAGGCCGGGTTATACCGCGCTCCTCTTGACCGGAGCTGGGAGAGATATTGCGGCAGGGGCGGATCAGCTGTCCTACTACTGGGGATCGCGCTATCCCATTTGGAATAACAAAGGGGATGAAGCTTCCCTCAGGGACCCGCAGGGAAGGCTGATAGACACTGTTGTCCACCGGAGAAATGACGGATACGGCAGGACACGGGGCGCGCAAGATAAATAGGTAGCGACGAGAGGAAGCGTTTCATCACAGACACCGACGTTGACCATTGGGATGACCGTTAAGGTAGAAAATGTATAACCATACGCATAACTTTATGGAGGGTATAGAAAAATGAGCAAGGTGCGGATTATCGATAATCGGCCACCGGTATTGGGGATTAACGGGTTAGGAAGAATAGGAAAGCTTACCTTGTGGCATCATATCGGCAGGAAATATTTTAAAGAAATAATCGTTAATCAGGGGCGCGCGGTAGGCAAGGGGCTTCATGACATTGCGCGTATGATCGAGAAAGATTCCACCTATGGTTTGATGCATACTTTTCTGTATGGAATAAATGCCCGGCAGATTATCAAGGTCGAAGACGAGGCGAAGGGCACATTACGTATCGACGGCATACCCGTCACCGTCCTGCGGGAGTCGAGAAACCCAAAGGATATCCCCTGGCGCGACTATAATGCTGATGTGGTCGTTGAATGCACCGGGATGTTTCGTGATCCCACCCTACCCCCTGATAATGCAAAGGGCTCAATACGGGGACACCTCATGGGTGGCGCAAAGGTAGTGCTCAATTCTTCTGCATTTAAGATCAAAAACAAGGCATTATCGACGCCGGAAGATGCCGTTACCCTCATTTACGGCATCAATCATCACGCCTTCGATCCCCAGAAGCACCTTGTGATATCAGCCGCCTCGTGCACGACGACAGGGCTTGCCCACATGATAAAACCTCTCCTCGAAGACGAAGAGACCTGCACGATCCTGACGGCATCTATGTCTACCGTGCACGCGGCAACCAATACCCAGAGTGTTCTCGACAGCGTGCCCAAGGCCGGCGAAAAAGATCTGCGGAAGCATAGGAGTATCTTCAACAATATCATTCTTACCTCTACCAATGCCGCCGAGGCATTGGCGCAGGTTATCCCTGAAGTACATAATATAGGATTTATGGCCGATTCGATTCGCATACCCACCAGCACCGAATCGTTGATTATCTTAAATGTTACGTTCCAAAGTCGAATAAACAGCGATAAAACACCGAATGAAATCAATGCAGACATGATTAACAAGATCTACCGAAAGGCGTCGGAAGGCGATCCGGAACACCTCTTGGTATATTCTGATGAACAGAATGTATCGTCGGATGTTGCCGGCATCAATGCAGCCGTTGTCATTGAGGGGCAGTTTAACCATACCCGTACCGCCTTCTTAACGGTTGATCTTGCGCAGATCCCGAATATACCTCAAGAGCTACAACAGGCTCTGTCCGTGCAGACCTTGCAGGTGCCCGTTGTCCATGCAAAGATATTTGGGTGGTATGACAACGAATACGGAAGTTATACGAATCGCTTGGGTGATCTCACGGTCCATGTCCATAAGACGTTAACCTAGCTCCCCCCGAAACACGCGTTATGAAGGATTTCTCGCATACACTATCCCCCCCCCTCCTCAAAGTACCTGTTTTGTGAGCAGAAGCGCGACAGAAAGAATGTCGCATTGATCGTAACCTATGACACGTGGTGGGAATATCAACCTGTTATCTTATACGACTTCTCGGATGCAACTTCGTGCCTTCCTACATAGACGGCTCCGCTCCAACCATCGATGCCGATAAAATCCCCGCCGTTGATGACCTGGCCGTTAATAACACTGTATCCTTCCGATTCAAATACCTTAAGTTTATTAAAACCCACAACCCCGACTTTCTGGAGTTGAGGAACGGTAACGGCGGCGTGAGAAGTGCTTCCTCCCCGTGCAGTAAGGAGGCCGTCAACCTGCAGAAGCAACCCAACATCATCTGGAACCGTATCCGGTCTAATCAATATAAGGTGGGTATCAGGTTCTTTCTCTCGGAAGGATTTGATTTCATCCTCTGAATATACCACCCTTCCACTCAGGGCCCCACCACCGACACCTATCCCTATTCCCAAGAGAGATTGATGCAAATCTTTGGTTTCTTTAAAGACCTTTAATTTTGTCGGTTCCATAGAAACCATATCGCGTGTCTGTAGAATGTAGATTCCTTCTTTCTGTGTATTCTCGAAGGTAAATTCTATTTCTTGGTGGTTAAATCCCCTTTCGTAGATCAACTCTTCTGAAAACCTCACCAGTTCAGCGTACACTCCTGGAAATCGCTTCTCCAAAGAAATCTCTGATTCTCTCCTCTCGGCCTTTCGTTGACTTTCGGAAAATGGATACGTCTCAACCAACCCAGAAACGATATCATCTCCTTGAACGCCAAATATGAAATCTCCATAAAGCGTTACACCGGGAGATAACCCCTTGGGGTTTCGGGTAAAAAATACGCCTGCCCCTGAATTCTCGTCTAAATTTCCAAAAACCATACTCTGAACGATAACCGCTGTCCCCCATGCATCGGACAGACCCATTTGGCGACGGTATAACCGTGCATGAGTGGAATCCCAGGAGGCGAATACGCGCTGAATCGCATGTCGCAACTGCTCCTGGGGATCATCTATGATCTCTATACCCCGTTCCCTCATCCCCTTTTTATAGGCGAGGGCGATCTCCCTCATTTGGTGAGGGTGAAACTCGATCTTTTTGGCAACGTCATACTGCTGCTTAAAATTATCGATGATGTCATCAAAAAAATTACGTTCCAATCCCTCGAACATGCCCCACATCTGCAGAAATCTTCTATAACAATCCCACGCGGCCCATCGGAACCTTTGTTTCTTGCTGAGTCCTTCGGCTATGACTTCGTTAATACCTACGTTTAAAAATGAATACATCATGCCGGGCAGGGAAAAGGCAGCGCCGCTCCTGACAGAAAGAAGAAGCGGATTTTTTGGATCGCCATATCTGCGTCCCGTCATCTTTTCAAGCTTCAGGAGTTCCTTGTAAATTCTATCATTAAGATCTTTGAACATATATTCATAGCTAACCACCGCATCATAGCACCTAAAGACCTCTGTGGTAATGATAAAGCCGGGAGGGACATTGAAGTTATGGGATGCGAGCTCCTTGAGGAAATACCCTTTGTTGCCGAGCAATATCTGGGTATCTATCTTTTTATTGGTTTTGGTGATGGGGGAGATAGTTATATCCGGATTATAGGTCGTAACGAGGCTCAGGGTTTCCTTGTTACCCTTAAATTTCTCCAATTCTTCCCCGAGGGTCTTGATGATGCTGCTGATAAAGTTATCTAAAACCTGCAGACCAAAGGCGGAGGATATCATAGATCTAACAAAATTTTCCGAGGTTTGATAAATGGCTTCCTGATCTCGAGATGACAGCGCTTCCCCTTCCACAGTACCCTCTTTTTGCACTATCTGATGTATAATAATAATGGGGAGATTTGAACGGTGAGGATCAATATAGTAATCTTGAATGATATCTTGAATACCCTTAGAGATAAATTTAAAGATATCGGTATACTGATCAATAGAAAAAAGCTTGATTTGGAGGGCGCTGCTGACATATTTGATTTTAGCCTCGAGTCCCTCGGTTGCGATACCATCCAACTCCAAGGCCTGTACAAAGAGCCCCAAATACTCATTTATTTTTGCGACGGTGCTCTTGGTGATGAATTTGAGGCGCAGCGAGGTTAACACCTGCTCGAACAGGACCGTGGCAAAACTCTCCAGGCGGAGAGAAAAACCGAGGGCATCAAATTTTTCCTCCTGGTATGTTCCATACATCGAGGGGATGCCCGCAGCAATATGTCTCTTATGATAAATATTTTCTAAGGCGGTCGTCTTTCCCGGAGAGAGGATTTTTTGCTTTAGTATCGACAAAAATCCCAAAATAATGACCAAGCTCTTGTGGTAATCTTCTCTTGCCAGACTTCTCTTCAAGGATCGTACTTTCGATTGTTCAAAGAGAAAGCTCGCCTCCAACTCATTCAATAAATCGACATGGTGCGGATTGTATTTTTTGTAGATCAACTGATACAGCCGTATTATTGCTACGGCCCGCTCCCGCTCGGCCTCGGAAACCCCCTTGATTCGATGTACCTCTTTCTCCATTTTCTTCTGATCCCATTCGAGCAGGGATTGTGGATTTTGCCTTACCGTGGGGAACATAACGGTAAATATCGTGTGTATCCCGTCGAAATATTCTCCTGAATTGACAACCTGATCATAGACTTCAGGTGGCAGATGTTTTTGTACCTGATTTTTGTCGCCGGAATACCAATAGCGAAAGATATCTTCGATAAACGGGATTAACAAGCTGCTGCTTTCCACATGCGATTGCTTTCGTAGAAAATGGATCATTTTGTCTTGGCGGAATGCAAGCTCGTCGACCTTTGTTGAGACATCACGCAATTCCCCCTCGGCGCCGATCTCACTGAAGTAGATCGGAAACATCCGTAAAAGCTGTTTTGCAAGATTGTACGCCGAGGATAGATCGGAATTGAGAAAGGCGGATATATCTTTTTGCAACAAATCGGTATCGCGCACGAAGACGCCGCCTAGCTTTAGATTGATAATAAGTGCCGAGAGAAGCCTCTTGGTCCAACGGGGTCTCAGCGCAATGATTTCAAGCCACAACCGTATATTTTTGATATGAGCGGGGTTTACCTGCACCTGCCACTCTGTAGTCGATCCCTTAATCTGAGGGTACTGAAACCCGAAGGTAATAACTTCTTCAATAAAGGTGTCGATGAGCGCATGATTATCCTGCCCGAATATCTCCTTCGCCATGGTACTCATGCAACTGAAGATCGTATCCTGATACTGACTCCGGGAAGAGGTCCGTTTCAGCGTAGCAAAAACCTGACGAACAAATGCGTCGAGATTTTCAGGCCTTTCCTCCTTAAAAACCTTGCTCAGCGATCGATTGATTTCACGCAGGACAGGACCGTGAATATCTGAAAATTCCGGGACCGTAATAATATGATAGAGGAAGTTGAGTTTCGCAAGATGTTTGGCATCGACATAGACTTTCGAACGTTCGAGTTCATCAGCCACTCGTAAATAGCCGTTCATTATCTGTGCATAGTCCGGCATCTCTGCATATAAAGCGATTTTATCCTGATCACTCAGGTCAGATGTATGTGCGGACTCAAGCTTATCTATGAGTAACCGCACATTGCGGTGGCTGAGGGGCTCTATGAGCGTGTGGTAGGTATCACGGAAGTCTGCCGTTTTTGCTTCCGGGTCAAACCATTCCTTCGGATCTGATTGCGAAAGCCAGAAATCATACGTAGCCCTAAATACCTGATAGAGCAAACGTGTTAAGGCATTGGTTTCTACAGTAGTAGCATCGCTGAGAATACAGTGTACTATCGTTTTGAGACAGGTGGATGATTTTTTAAAAAGGGCCGCCTGATCTTCCGCGATTCGTAAAAGTGACTCCATGACAAAAGGAATGAGGGTAATGTTTCTGGAGAGCATTTCACCGCTGTTGGCAAGGATCGTGGCAAGGTAATCACAGAGATACCGTATTCCTCGCTCTTTGACATCCTCTTGCGGGGCGGAGCGGATGATATCAAGGTAGATCTCCAGGATAACTCTGAGCGCAGCTAACCCGTCAAGATGAGCGTTGTGCTTGTAAAAATCGTTTAAAGAAACAAGTTTGAGTTGTTCAACCACAAAGTTCCAGTTGACATAGGGGTGATTGATCTCTTCCAAGAGTTCGCGGGTGCGTTTATGTACTCCATAGTAACCCTCGACGACCTTGAGGAGTATTTGATACTTTTCCGCGATCTCCACAGTGGCCGCCGTTCTGGCGAGATTGATTTGCAAGGCGCCTGATTGCCACCCCTTGTGCTGCTCGTCCATCAGGTGATCCTCATCTCACACGTGTGTATATGTCCTTTAGGGTACACGCCGTACTCGTCGTACTATATCTTTAAAAAAACCGCTCCTGCGCAAGGTTTTTTGTAGCAATGAGATCGAACGGTAGAACTCGGAAATGAACGTTGCGTTGACCCGTATCATCCAAAACACCTCACGTATTTCCCTATAATCAGGATATAATAACAGTATAGACTATTTTAACAAAAAATGTCTTGTAAAAAAAGATTTTTCCGAAGAGGGAACTCAAGCGTGATAGCATGTTGATTAGGAACGCTCTTTGTGATAGTCTGTGACACTCTGCCTGCTGCCCAGATCGAGGAGGAAACCCCTATGGATTATAAAAAGACCTTGAATCTTCCCCAGACACCCTTTCCTATGAAGGCGGACCTACCGAAGAGGGAGCCCGACGTGCTCAAAGCATGGGAGGAAACAGGATTATATGACAAGATCCTCCAGGCAGCAAAGGGAAGAGAACGATATATCCTCCATGATGGCCCCCCCTATGCCAACGGGCACATCCACATGGGGACCGCCCTGAACAAGATCCTCAAAGACATCATCGTCAAGGCCAAATTCATGGCCGGCCTCGACAGCGTCTATGTCCCCGGGTGGGATTGTCATGGCCTGCCCATTGAGCATGAGGTGGACAAGATGCTTGGGGGACGCAAAGAGGGGATGAGCAAGGGAGAGATCAGGAGACACTGTCGGGAGTATGCCGCCCGCTTCATCGATGTCCAGCGAGAGGAATTCAAGCGGCTGGGGGTATTGGGAATCTGGGATGATCCGTATCGCACCATGGACTACGAATACCAGGCCGTCATCGTGCGGGAGTTCGGAAAGTTTGTGGAGGGAGGCTACCTCTACAAGGGGAAAAAACCGGTCTATTGGTGCGCCACCTGTCATACCGCCTTGGCCGAGGCCGAGGTCGAGTATGCCCCCCACCACTCCCCCTCTATCTTCGTCCGGTTTCCCCTGGTCTCCGATATGGGGAAGCGATTTCCCGCCCTACAGGGGAAAACGGTCTCGGTCATCATCTGGACCACTACCCCCTGGACCATTCCGGCCAACCTCGCCATTGCCCTGCATCCTACCTATACATATGTAGCGGCGGAGGTGAAGGGAGAGGTCTACATCGTGGCGGAAGATCTGGCTGATATCGTGATGGACACGCTGGGGATCAAGGACTATAGCGTGTTGGAGCGCTTTGAGGGAAGCGCCTTAGAGGGATTGACATGCCGCCATCCCCTCTACGAGAGGGAATCGATCATCATCCTGGCGGACTACGTCACCCTGGACGCAGGCACGGGGTGTGTTCATACCGCACCCGGACACGGCCAGGAGGACTACGAGAGCGGCCTGAAATACGGCCTGGAGATCTATGCGCCGGTGGATGACAACGGCAGGTTTACGCCGGATGTGGAGTTCTTCGGAGGGGAATTCGTCTTTGACGCCAATCAATCCGTCAACGCCAAACTGTCTGAGGTGGGCGCCCTGTTGAAAGAAGAAGAGATGGAACACTCCTACCCCCATTGCTGGCGGTGCAAAAACCCCATCATCTTCCGCTCCACCGAGCAGTGGTTCATCTCTTTAGACCACAACGAGCTAAGAAAAAGGGCCCTCAACGGGATCGAGGAGGTCCGGTGGATACCTGCCTGGGGGCGGGATCGGATCTACGGGATGGTAGCCAACCGTCCCGATTGGTGTGTCTCGCGGCAGCGGGTCTGGGGGATCCCCATCGTGGCCTTTTATTGCGAGGAGTGCAATGAAACCCTTCTGCGGAAAGACCTCATAGACTTCGTCGCCGAGCGCTTTGCTCGAGAAGGGGCGGACATTTGGTTCGACGAGCCGGCCCACACACTCCTCCCCCCCCAAACTACCTGTCCTCAATGCGGGGGGGGGCACTTCAGAAAAGAAACGGACATCCTCGACGTCTGGTTCGATTCCGGGGTGAGTTGGGCCGCGGTCCTGGAAAAGAGAGAGGCCCTGAAGTTCCCCTGCGACCTCTATCTGGAGGGGAGCGACCAACACCGCGGGTGGTTTCACTCGTCCCTCTTGACCGCGGTGGGAACGAGGGGGACCCCCCCGTACACCCGTGTCCTCACCCACGGATTTGTAGTGGACGGCGAGGGGAAAAAGATGTCCAAATCGGCGGGGAACGTGGTGGCCCCCGAGGAGGTCATTCACAAATTTGGGGCCGAGATCTTGCGGCTGTGGGTAGCGGCGGAGGACTACCGGGACGATATCAAAATATCCCAAGAGATCCTCGATCGCCTCACCGAGGCCTACCGGAGAATCAGAAACACCTGGCGGTACATGCTGGGCAACCTCTATGATTTCGATCCCCCGCGACATACCGTCCCCGTTGGTGAGCTCCTGGAGATCGATCGGTGGATCCTGGGTCGTTTCCGGCAATTGACGGACCGAGTGCTCAGGGCCTATGAGGAGTTCGAGTTCCACATCATCTATCACGCCGTGCACAACTTCTGCGTGGTAGACCTGAGTTCCCTCTATCTGGACATACTCAAGGATCGTCTCTACACCTCTGGACCCTCTTCCCCCAAGAGGAGGTCCGCCCAGAACGCCATCTATCGCATCCTCAAAGGCATGGTGAGGATCATGGCTCCGGTCCTCGCCTTTACCGCCGAAGAGGTGTGGCACTATCTCCCCCGGGAAGACGGTGACCAGGAGAGCGTGCACCTCGCGAGCTTTCCCCAACCGGACGAAGAGGTCCTCGATGAGGCCCTGGAAAAGCGATGGACGCAGTTGTGGGCGGTGCGCGAGGAGGTCACCAAGGCCTTGGAGCGGGCCCGCCGGGATAAGGTGATCGGCCATCCCCTGGACGCCGCGGTGACGGTGAAGGCACCGCCGAAGCTCTACGACTTCCTCCACGAGTTTGGCGCGGAGTTGCGGGAGATCTTCATCGTCTCGCAGGTATCGCTGGAGAATAACAATGACGCCTCCGAGCTGACCATTCAGGTAGGGCGAGCAAAGGGGGCGAAGTGCCAGCGCTGTTGGGTCTATGACCCAAGCGTGGGGACGAACAAAGAACATCCCGAGATCTGTCAGCGCTGTCTCCAAACAATCGCGGAAGAGGAATGATGAAAAGGAAGTATATAATTTTGTTAATCGTGTTCTGCATCCTCCTCGCCCTGGATCAGGGGACCAAACTTGTGATCGAGCACTCCTTCTCCCTGCATCAGATCAGAGAGGTCATTCCGGGGTTTTTCGCCATCACCCATGTGCAAAACACCGGCGCCGCCTTCGGCCTCCTGGCCGGTCTCCCCGCTGCTAAGACCATCTTCGTCATCATATCCCTGATGGCCATCGCCCTCATCCTCGCCTATTTTCGCTGGATCAAAGAGGAGGAGGTGTGGACTCCCCTGTGCCTCTCCCTTGTGTTGACCGGGGCCGTGGGCAACCTTGTCGACCGCTTTCGCCTGGGGAGCGTAATAGACTTCCTCGATTTCCAGTACAGAGGCTGGCACTGGCCCGCCTTTAACGTGGCGGACGCCTCCATCACTATCGGGGTCATCTTGCTGGCCATCAAGATCCTGTGGGAGGAGAAGAAGACCGCCGGAGAGGAGCACTGACATGCATCCCGTACTCTTCCATGTTGGGAAATTATATATCTATAGCTATGGACTCATGATCGCCATCGGTATTGTCGTGGGATTGTTCCTGGCCAGGCGGCAGGCGGCACGAGAGGGGATCGATCCGGACAAGATTATCGATATCTCCTTTTATGCCCTGGTGGCCGCCTTGATCGGCTCTCGCCTCCTCTTCGTGCTCATGAACGTTGGGGAATACACTGATAACCCCCTTGATATCCTCAAGATATGGGAAGGGGGGCTGGTCTTTTACGGCGGGCTCATACCGGCGGTGGCCGTAGCGATCTGGTATATCAAGAGGCTCGGCCTCCCCCTCTGGCAGGTAACCGACATCTTTGCCCCCTCCATTGCCATCGGCCACGCCTTCGGCAGGATTGGGTGCTTCCTCGCCGGGTGCTGTTACGGCACGCCGAGTTCCCTCCCCTGGGCCGTCACCTTTACAGACCCCCGCACCCTGGCCCCCCCGGGCATCCCCTTACACCCCACCCAGCTCTACAGTTCACTGGGCCTCTTTGCGATCTTCGCCTTTCTGGTGTTCCTGCGGAGGAAGAAGACGTTTCACGGGGAGCTCTTGTGGTCGTATACCCTTGTCTATTCCATCTTCCGTTTCTTTATAGAGTTCCTGCGGGACGACCCCCGTGGTAGCTGCCTGGGAGGGTTGTTGTCCACGACTCAGGCCATAAGCATCTTCCTGGCTGGAATTTCTGTGGTGATGTTATTATATTTAAGAAAAAGAAGGCTGACAGCGAATGTCCGACACTAAAATCAGAGTATATCCGGATTCCATCCTCCAGACCAAGGCCGCAGAGATCGAGAACATCGATGGTCGAGTGGTACACTTGGCAAAAGATATGGCACAGACCATGTACGCCGCCCCGGGCGTCGGTCTCGCTGCGCCCCAGGTGGGGGTTTCAGAACGGCTTATCGTTATCGACGTCACAAACCCGGCGGGGAAAAAGGGGCTTATAACCCTGATCAACCCCGAGATCATCGAGATGGAGGGGCACGTCGTGGAGGAAGAAGGCTGTCTGAGCCTCCCCGGGATTAGGGAGAACGTCTCCCGAGCCGCGCGGATCCTGGCCAGGGGCTATGACCTGAACGAGCGGCAACGGGAGATCGAGGCCACAGGGCTCCTGGCGGTGGCCCTCCAGCATGAGATCGATCACCTTGAAGGCATCCTCTTCATCGACAGGATAAGCCGACTGAAGCGAGGGATCGCTCAGAGAAAGATGCGCAAGCTGATACACGAGGCGCAGGCCTCCGCACAGAAGGACTATACACTTTTTTAATGAATCCCGATAACAAGAAGTTGCGGATCGTCTTCATGGGGACTGCTGCATTTGCCCTCCCCACGTTGCGGGCCCTGTCCGATGCCGAAGAGGTGATCGCGGTCGTCACCCAGCCCGATCGCCCCCGTGGCAGGGGAAGGAAAATCACTCCTCCTCCCGCAAAGGAACTCGCCCTTGATCTCGGCCTCCAGATCCTGCAGCCGGAGCGGGTGAAGGAATCTTCTGTCATCGCCCAGTTAGGGGATTTGACACCTGACCTGATCGTGGTGGAGGCCTTCGGACAGATTCTGCCCCCTGCCGTTTTGGGAATACCACCCTTGGGATGCATCAATGTGCATCCTTCGCTCCTGCCCAAGTACCGGGGGGCGGCCCCCATCAATTGGGCCATCATCAATGGGGAGACCCGAACAGGGGTGACCACGTATTGTATGGACGAGGGGATGGATACGGGCGCCCTCCTGTTGGTCCGGGAGGTGGAGATCGGAGCAGACGAGACCGCCCAGGAGCTCGGTGAGCGGCTGGCAGCAATAGGGGGAGAGCTCGCGATAGAGACAATACAAGGCCTCAAGAAGCAACGTCTGCAACCGACCCCACAAGATGAGCAAGGGGCCTCATATGCCCCCATCTTAAAAAAAACAGACGGCCTGATCCAGTGGGAGGCGGCGGTGGACCGGATCAGGAATCAAATCAGGGGAATGGTGCCGTGGCCGACTGCATACACCGTGTGCGGAGATAAGAGAATCAAGGTCTTCCGGGCAAGTACCGGGAAGGGTACCGGTGCTCCCGGCGAGATAATCTCCCTAGAGGGTGGAATCGAGGTGGCCTGCGGAAAGGGCTCACTGATCATCGAAGAGCTACAATTGGAGGGGAGCAAGAAGATGGGATGGGAGGAATTCACCAGAGGCCACCGATTGACCCTTGGGACGAGATTTGGGTAACATAGAAAATCACTAACCAGTTATCGGTGATCAGTTATCAGTATTATCTTTTTCTGCCTTAAGGAGGAAATGCTATGAACCAGCTTAAAACATATATCCTCATGGCTCTGCTCACCATCCTTCTGGTATGGATCGGGAGCTTAGTGGGGGGGCGCAATGGGGCCATCCTTGCCTTTGTCTTTGCTGCGGTCATGAATTTCAGCGTCTATTGGTTCAGCGACCGCATCATTCTCAAGATGTATCGTGCGCACGAAGTGACCGAGGCCGAGGAGCCGGGACTGCATCGGATCGTGAGGGAGCTGGCCCTGCGGGGCGGGCTCCCCATGCCCAAGGTCTATGTGATCTCGAATGACGCCCCCAATGCTTTTGCTACGGGGAGAAATCCTCACCACGCGGCAGTGGCGGTGACCACGGGGATCAAGAGGCTGTTAAATGAGGAAGAGCTCAAGGGGGTCTTGGCCCATGAGCTCTCCCATATCCGCCACCGGGACATCCTCATCGGGACCATCGCCGCCACCATCGCCGGGGCCATCAGTATGATTGCCGCCATGGCCCGCTGGGGAGCCATGTTCGGCGGGTTCGGCGGCGATGACAGAGAAGGGGGCGGGATCGCGCAGCTCGTCGCCATCCTGGTCCTCACCACCCTCGCCTCCTTTGCAGCGGTCCTCATCCAACTGGCCATCTCCAGATCCAGGGAGTACCACGCCGATGAAGGCGGGGCCCGGCTCACCGGCGACCCCCGCTATCTCGCCAGGGCACTGGCCAAGCTGGATACCGCTGCGAAACAGATCCCCATGCAGGTCAACCCCTCCACCGCTCACATGCTCATCGTCAACCCCCTGAGGGGGAGGGGAATGCAGAGGCTCTTCAGTACCCATCCCCCCATCGAGGAACGCATCAGGAGACTGGAGGAGATGACCGGCCGATAATGGATCGAGCGCGCACAAAGGCCCTCGAGGTCCTCATTCGCTGGGAAAAGAGGGGGTCCCCTATGGACCCCCTCTTTGACGAACTGGTCAGGGAGGACCACCGCCTCACGGACCTGGACAAGGCCTTTGTGCGGGAGGTGGTCTACGGGGTGCTACGGTGGCAGGGCAGGCTCGATTGGGTCATCTCGGCCTATTCCCGCATCAAGCCCGCTCGAATGGAGCGCGCCGTTATCACCATATTGAGGATAGGGGCTTATCAAATCCTTTTCATGGACCGGGTTCCCTCGCGGGCGGCAGTCGACGAGTCGGTCAAGCTGGCCAAAGGGATAAAAAAGGGAGAAGCCGCTCCCTTTGTCAACGGCATTCTGCGCGGGATCGCCGAGGGAAGGAAGGAGGTCCCCTATCCCGATCTGGGGACCGATCCCCTCGATCACATAGCAACCCGTTACTCCCATCCCCTGTGGCTGGTGCGCCGCTGGATCGATCAGTGGGGGGTGGAAGAAACCTCCGCCCTGTGCCAGGCAAACAATCAGATCTCTCCTTTGACCGTGAGGGTCAACACCCTCAAGGGGAGCCGGGAGGAGGCTATCAAACAACTGCACAATGATAATATAGAAGCAACCCCCACCCCCTTTTCCCCCCTAGGCCTGGTCATAAAGAATCCCCCTCCCCTGGACACATGGGGTCTCTTGCAAACAGGCGGGGTACAGGTCCAGGATGAAGCCGCTCAGCTCGTCTCCATACTCCTGGCCCCGCAGCCCGGTGAGCGGGTCCTCGATCTCTGCGCCGCCCCCGGCGGCAAGACCACCCACCTGGCCCAGGAGATGGGGAATCAGGGGGAGATCACGGCGGTGGACGTAAGCCGGGCAAAACTCGCGCTCCTGCAGGAGAACTGCCGGCGGTTGGGGATCTCTATCGTAAAGACCATGGCTCAGGACGCGGCAGCCTCCCTCTCCTTCACCCCCGCCTTCTTCGACAGGGTTCTTGTAGATGTCCCTTGTACAGGCCTGGGCACCCTGCGGAGGAATCCCGACATCAAATGGCGGGTTAAAGAAGCGGATATCTCTCGCCTACAGAGGCTTCAAGGGGCGATCTTGAACCGGGCAGCAACTATGGTAAAAAGAGAAGGGGTGTTGGTCTACAGCACCTGCACCTTGACACCGGAGGAGAACGACGGGGTGGTCGAGGCCTTTCTTTCCAAGAGGAAGGAATTTTGTCTCGAAGATATCTCGCCCTTTTTGCCTACGGGATGCGCAGGGTTGGTAGATGACAAGGGCTATCTCCGCACCCTCCCCCATCGCCACGGGACAGACGGCTTCTTCGCCGCCCGCATGTCCCGCACAGCTCAGATAAAAATATGAATGGCGGCCCCGCACCTCAATATGATTTTTGCGGACAACGGGGTCCCGTAAAACGAGAGATGTCGCAAAGCGACAATATTGCGCATGGAGGATGAATGATGAAGAAAATCCTTGGGATAATGGGAAGTCCGCGAAAAAAAGGCAACACCCATATTCTCATCTCTAAAATATTAGAAGGTGCAAAATCAGAGGGCGCTAAGGGAGATTGCCTTTTCCTCGCTGATCTAACAATCCAAGAGTGTGACGGGTGTCATGCCTGCTGGAAGGGCACGGAATGCAGCAAGGACGACGATATGAACCGTCTCTATCCAAAAATTATTACAAGCGACGGGATCGTTTTCGGCACGCCGGTATATTGGTACGGGCCAACTGCCTTGATGAAGGGGTTCATCGACCGCTTTGTCTACTTTAACTGCCCTGAAAATAGGGAGAAGATACGCGGTAAACCAGCGGTCCTGGCCGTTCCCTTTGAAGAGGAAAATCCCGAAGCAGCTGCCCTCCTGAAGGCGTTTTTCGAGAAGAGTCTACGATATTTAGAGATGAATCTCATCGGCACCATACTCGTCCCGGGAGTGAGTCGGAAAGGAGAGATACTGGAGAAGGTGGACCTTTTGGAAGAGGCGTACGAATTAGGAAGAAGGTTCGCCCAATTATAAGATAAGGGAGGGCTTGCCTAACTTCGCCACCGAATATGCCGATTAGCTGAAGCGAACCACGATGTTCATGCCTTCATCTTTTAAAAGACAAGCGATAATAAGGAAATATTGCCATATCTGGCAAAAGCCTGTATCTTGGTAGTCTGATTATTAATCCTGATTACTAATACGGAAGGAGAAAACATGAAACTGACACGACTCGCCGCCATGGCAATGTTGATGGCCATGTTCACCATTCACATATCGCCGGCTTATGCTGATGACAAGGGGGACAGCTTTCTTCAAGGCGTCTTCGATGCCTTCAAAGGAGGTAAGCTCACCGATAACAAGATCATCCGAGGTCTCAAACAGGCCCTCGAGATCGGGACGGAAAATGCCGTCGCGGAGGTCTCCAGGATCGATGGATATTACAAAAACCCCAACATAAAAATCCCCCTTCCAAAGACCGTGCAGAAAGTAGAGATAGTCATGATGGCCATGGGATACGGCCCACAGGTGGAAGAATTCTCTCGCACCATGAATCGGGCCGCCGAGCGGGCGGCCCCGGAGGCCAAGGCCCTGTTCTGGGACGCCGTCAAAGCAATGACCTTTGATGATGCCCGAAAGATCCTCAACGGCAAGGACAATGAGGCCACCCTCTACTTTGAGGACAAGACACGGGACCGACTCCATCAGCTCTTCATGCCCGTCGTCCATGCAACCATGGAGGAGATAGGGGTCACCCGCACGTATCAGGAAGTGCACGCCAAGATCAGCACCATCCCCTTTGCCGACCCTCTGAACCTCGACCTGGATGAATACGTGACCGAAAAAGCCCTCGACGGCCTCTTCTACATGGTGGCCGAGGAAGAACGCAAGATCCGCAAAGACCCCGCAGCCCGGGTGACCAAACTGCTTAGAGATGTGTTTGGGAACAAGGAGCAGTAAAATAAAAAGAGACGAACGACGAGGTTTCTTGACGTATTTTAAATTGTTCGGGAGGATGAAATGAAGGAAAAATACTCTTTGGTAAATGTGTTTATAGTTGCTTTGATTCTTTTTCCGATCCTTGTCCATGCAGAAGTAAAGGAATTACAGAAGGCGCAACCAGTTCAAAAAACCCCTCAGAAGGTGCAGCCGGTACAGGCGGTCAAGGCCGAGATAAAGTCCGCCAGCACACGCTCCCTGAAGCTTGAACCGGGAGGGAAGGCCGCTACGGTTACTTTGCAAGGCAACAATCTGAACAAGATCACCGATTACCGCGTGCTATTGGGGAATCGTCCGGTCAAAGATATTGAGGTTAACCTCGGCCCCGCTTCGACAAAGGTAAGAAGGGTGACAATCAAGGCCAAGGCCACAGCCAAACTCAAGGGCAACTATACATTGCAATTGCTTGCCGGCAAGGATGTCATTGAGGTGCCTGTGACGTTCGAGATTGTGTCACCGAAGCTGGCCCAGGCTCCGGTATCACCGCTTGGTTCGTCATCTGAAGAGCCTCAACCAACACCCGCGCCCCTGCCCGGAGAAGATCGACCTGAGCTTCAAAATAATCCGACAGAACCTGCGCACCCAGCGTATCAGACAACTCCGGTCCACGGCATGGAGCTAGAGCGCGCTGAAGAGGAAACACCGATCCCGCTACAAATGTATGACTTTCGCTTCACAAACGTTGAAGGGGGGGGCAATCCTCTTAGGTTGTCGATTTATTTTCGCAGTGGAGAGGTCAATGGGAGAATTTACAATGGACCCCTCACGTTCAAAATTGAGGTAGGAGGCCAATGGCCCACCACGCAAACTGTAACTATGCCAGATGCATCATTTACAATATTTGATGTACAAATTGATTCTTTACAATCTTATTCTTATTGCTGCTTACCTGTCACGATATGGATAAATTCCGACGGCGCTGTTCCAGAAGTGAACGATAGCAATAACCGTTATGAGGGCATATTCTGTGAAGGAACGGGAGTTCAATTTTCTTTTTTCCAGACATACGTTGGTGGAGCGACAAGACAAATTAAGATTTTTGATCGAAACTTTGCCTGTGGTGATAGGGTGGTCTTTTACCCAAGCAATTTTGAGGGAAAACCGTATTATGATCCGTATACCCAGTGTTTGTATGCCACCTCCGAAGTTCGCATCAAAAACTGCAGCAAGAGTGGGAAGGATGTAATGGTTCAATTCAAATACATCAGCTATGACAGAGAAAGGGTGGAACAGCAGCAAATACACCTAGGGCCTGGGGAGTATAAAACGGTAAGCGCAGGGACCATCCTTAAGATTCGAAAAAGAGGGAATTACGTCGAGGTGAAGCTTTTTACTGATGGTAGAGAGCGCGATTCCTGCCGCTATGATTTAGAATTCCGTGATTTTCCCTGGTTCTAGTGATAGTGGATTGAGATTCGGCGATCCTCTCATCCGGCACAAGGAGACAGTGGGATAAATACGCATGGGCGAAGCTAATATAAAAAGGATAGCCGTCACTTCGATTCACTGTACATAACGGCTTTTTAATCGGCAACAAATCTCTCCCTTGCGCATTATCAATTATCAAGCGCCCTTACCTTTGTCTGCGTATCGACAGGTACGGTCTCGAAAAACTATCCGTTTTTTCACTCTTCCCCTCGACATCCTAGCAACTTTCCCTTATACTGCCCTCTTCGCTTGCAAGGGGAAAGGAGATCATGCAGGGCCTAAAAAAACGCTGGAAAATAAGGGGGGGCTATCGGGAAGTCCTCGTCATCGCTACCCCCCTTATTTTGAGCACCGGGGCCTGGTCTGTCCAGCACTTTGTCGACCGGATGTTTCTCTCCTGGTACTCGCCCGAAGCCATCGCGGCCGCCATGCCGGCAGGAATGATGAGCTTCGCCGTCATGAGCCTCTTTCTCGGCACGGCCACCTATGTGAGCACCTTTGTTGCCCAGTACTGCGGCGCGAAACGGTTCAACCGAGTAGGTCCGATCCTTTGGCAAGGGGTGTATGTATCGCTGCTCGGCGGGCTTGTCCTCATCTGCCTCATCCCCTTCGCAGATGCCATCTTCAGCTTCGTGGGACATGATCCGCTCGTGCAGCGCTATGAGATCCAGTACTTTCAAATTCTCTGCCTGGGCGGGTTCCCGTTCGTTGCGTCATCCGCCCTCTCGGGATTTTACTCCGGCAGGGGCAGACCCTGGCCGGTGATGTGGGTGAATACCTTCGCGACCATCGCGAATCTCGTCCTGGATTACGCCCTGATATTCGGCGCGTGGGGTTTCCCGGAATTGGGCATCAAGGGTGCGGCCATCGCTACCGTGCTCTCCGGTACCTTTTCCTTTTTCGTCTATCTGGCCCTCATATCCCGAAAGACCTATAACGAAAAATACCATACCCTCAAGGAGTGGAAACCGGAGCGGGAACTCTTCATGCGCCTCCTGCACTTTGGGCTTCCATCGGGCTTACAGTTCTTTTTGGATATGCTGGGCTTTACCGTCTTTATCCTCCTGATAGGACGGCTCGGAACTAATGCTCTGGCGGCCACGAACATCGCTTTCAATATTAACACCCTCGCCTTTATGCCTATGATCGGGTGCGGGATAGCCGTATCAGTGCTGGTGGGCCAGTATCTGGGAGCGAATAAACCTGCCCTTGCACAGCGGAGCGCCTATTCCGGATTCCACATGACCTTTCTCTATATGGCGACTATTGCCGCGGCCTACGTTTTGGTCCCGGATATCTTCGTGGCTCCTTTTGCTGCGAAGGCAGATCCCGAAGGCATGGCCGAGATCTACCAGCTGGCCGTGATGCTGTTGAGATTCGTGGCCGTCTACTCCGTCTTCGATACCATGAACATCATCTTCGCCTCGGCCATCAAGGGGGCCGGGGATACACGCTTTGTCATGTTCATGATCCTGATCATCTCGGCCCTGGTGCTCGTCCTCCCCGCCTACATCGCTATCGTCATGCTCGGGTACGGTCTGACGATCGCCTGGGGCATTGGGGCTACCTATGTCATCGTACTCGGGTTTGTGTTCTACCTGCGCTTTCGGGGGGGGAAGTGGAAGGGCATGCGGGTAATCGAGCAACCGGTGGTGGACGTGAAGCCTGAGTAAGCCAAGATCCTAACTGCCACGGCACTTCCTTACCCCATAGGCTATATTTCAACAGATCTAAAAATACTTACTCTCCCGTTATCAATAGAATTATGAACCTCTCTATCCATCCACAGTAAAGTATGCTATAATGTATACTATTAGGACGAAAAGGCTAAAAAAGCAAACAATACGGGGAAGGCTTAATCGGATTGGTGGCCATCATGTACAATCGCGGATCATAGGATTATAAAAGGGCTATTCTCCTATGCCACTTGCCGGCAGTCTTGAAACCTTCAATATCGCCAACCTCTTACAATTTTTGTCCTTTGATAAAAAAACCGGTGTCCT
>Ga0315555_1000410_pt1 | contig 30107 bp, 24 predicted proteins | sample SalMarSW160380MG_FD_202113 | JGI IMG/M metagenome (GOLD analysis project Ga0315555, IMG submission 202113) | Salt marsh sediment microbial communities from the Plum Island Ecosystem LTER, Massachusetts, United States - Salt Marsh Sediment SW1603-80 ... | reverse complement strand
GCATTCCCGGGGATGAGGTGACCCCCGAGATGCGCCGGAATGCCAAAACGGTCAATTTCGGAGTTGTTTATGGCATGAGCGATTATGGATTGGAGCAAGCCACCAATCTCAGCCGGGAGGAAGCCGCTCAATTCATCGCACTATATTTCGAAAAATATCCTAAGGTAAAGGAATATCTCGATGCAACCAAGGAACAAGCTCGGAAGCTGGGCTATGTGCAAACAGTTTTGGGGAGACGGCGGTTCCTACCCGAAATTAATTCTTCTAACCGAATGGTCAGGGAGGCTGCTGAGCGCATGGCTATAAATGCCCCTGTGCAGGGCAGCTCCGCCGATATCATTAAAATTGCCATGATAAATCTCCATCGAGAAATGGAGAAGCGCAATCTTAAGAGCAAGATGTTGTTACAAATACACGACGAGTTGCTCTTCGAGGTACCCGAGGAGGAAGTGGGTGAAACGGAATCCCTGGTTGTCGAGCTTATGTCCAGAGCTTTTGAGCTTTGTGTCCCTGTGAAAATAGACATCAAGCTGGGCAGAAACTGGGGCGAGATGGCATAGATTAATAAGGATAAAGAACTTTACATAACCTCACGAAATACGAGGGCGCCGACAGGGCAAACGGCAACACACTCGCTACAGTCCCGACAACTGGAACTACCCATAGGCTCGTCCCCAAAAGTGGTAACCATCCTCCGGAAGCCGCGGTGAGCAAAACCAATGGTTCCTTTGCCCAGTTTTTCCTGGCACACCCAAACGCATCTGCCGCAGAGCACACACTTATTAGGGTCATAGATAAACAGGGGACTGCTGGAGTCTATGGGTAGCTCAGGCAGGATTTTCCTGAACCTTTTTGTTTTGAGCTTCACGCCGAGATGCTTGGCTATTTTCTGAAGTTCGCAAGAGCCATTTTTTAGGCAATTAGCACAATCCACTGGGTGGCTAGCCAGGAGCAATTCAAGAGCGGTGCGAGCTAACCTCAATGCCCTTGCCCCTTTGGTATTAACCACCATTCCTTCTGCTACAGGCGTAGTACAGGCTGTAACTGGGATATCTTTACCTTCTATTTCCACAAAGCAGAGGCGGCAAGAAGCAAAAGGCTCGCTCCTTTCCCGAATAGCGCAAAGGTTGGGGATATAGATGTCGTTATCCAGAGCTGCCCACAGGACCTTTTCACCCGGGGCAGCTCCTACTGTCTTACCATCAATCGTCAAAGAAACGTTTTTAACTTTTACCAGTACCCTTCCCCTTATTCCATCCCTTGAGGGAGAGAATATCGTAAAGCATTAATTATCTTCCCAGACTGGTCTACCATCCTCTAGAAGAGCCCTTGTACCTTGCCAGTCTTCGTATCAACATCTACCCTTCTGAAGGCCGGATCGGAGCTGGTCCCTGGCATCAGGCTGATTGTCCCGGCGCAGGGGCAGAGGAATTTTGCTCCGGAATAAATCAACACGTCGCGAATGGGCAGAGTCCATCCCTTGGGGACCCCTTTAAGGGTCGGGTCGTGTGTCAAGCTCAGATGGGTCTTCACCATCATGGTAGCGTATTCATTATATTTAGAATCGGCCTCGAGCGTCTTGGCTTTGGCCTCAGCATCAGGGGTCCATGACGCGCCATCGGCTCCATAGACCACTTTGGCAATCTTGTCCACCCGCTCTCGCAGCTTCATTTCCGCGGGGTAGAGGAATTTGAAGTCGTTCTTTTCTTCGCAGGCTTCCATAACTGTATCGGCAAGCTCTAGGGCGCCATCACCGCCCTTGAGCCAATGTTCGCTGAGCGCACAACGTGCCCCGGCTGCCTCGGCTGCCTTGCGCACCATGGCAATCTCTTCCTTAGTGTCTGTGTAGAAGGAGTTGATGCACACCACTGGATTGATGCCTGATGTCCTGATGGTGTTGATATGGTGGAGCATATTGGGAAGGCCTTTCTCCAGAAGTCCTAGGTCTTCCTTAGTGTAGGACTCGGGCAGGGGCAGTCCAGCCACTACCTTGGGGCCGCCACCATGCATCTTCAGTGCCCTGATGGTGGTGGTAAGTACTGACACGTGTGGCTTGAGACCACTATAGCGACACTTGACATTCCAGAACTTCTCGAATCCTATGTCTGCAGCAAAGCCGCTCTCGGTGACATGATAGTCAAACATCTTCAGCCCGATGCGGTCGCCGATAATGGAAGATTGTCCTACGGCGATATTGGCGAAGGGGCCGGCATGCACCAGGCAAGGTTGATACTCCGCGGTGCACATCAGGGTGGGATTGATTGTATTGCGCATCCAGGCAGTCATAGCGCCTCCCACTTCCAGATCGCCGGTAGTAACCGGATTGCCATCCCTGTCAAAAGCTACGGTAATCTCGTCCATCCTTTTGCGCAGATCCGCCAGGTCCGTGACAATAGATAACATAGCCATAAGCTCTGAACTCACGGCAATGCCGAACTTGGACTGCATTGTGTAACCATCCATGCGACCACCGAGTCCTATTACGATGTTCCTGAGGCTCTGGGCGCAGAAGTCCATGATCCAACCCATCTCCACCCTGGTAGGGTCAATGTTCAGACGGCGCATTCTGCTGCGCTTGGCCAGTTCTTCGTCGTTGTAGTTGCGCTCATGCTGCATCCTGGAGGTAAGCGCCACCATGGCCAGATTGTGAGCATTCATTATATCGTTAATGTCGCCGGTAAGTCCCAAAGAAAATTCGGTCATGGGAATAAGCAGCGCATTGCCACCACCGGCAGCGGTACCCTTGATATTCATACTCGGCCCACCGGAGGGCTGACGTATACAACCGCCCACATTCTTACCCCGTTTGCCCATACCTTCCAAGATACCCATGGTAGTCGTCGTTTTTCCCTCGCCCAGTGGTGTGGGGGTAATGGCAGTTACCTCAATATATTTGCCGTCCGGCTTGTTCTTGAGGCGTTCGATAACCTTCAGGAAATCGAGCCTGCATAGTCTTCCGTAAGGAATAATCTCATCCTTCTGCAAGTTCAGCTTTTCCCGCCACTCATCAGTGGTCGGCATGTTTCCTTCGGCAGCTTCCGCAATCTGCCAATCTTTTAGTTTTGTCGCATCGTAAGCCACGGTAACCTCCTTTGTCGTTTATTAATTTATTATTTTCTCATACGCTCGGCCCTGCGCTCAGCCGCTACTACCGTGTTGACCATAAGCATGGTGATAGTCATTGGGCCAACCCCTCCGGGCACAGGGGTAATAGCGCTGGCTTTCTCTTTGACCGTCTCGAACTCTACATCCCCCCTTAGGTCAGCGACCTGCTTGGAGGGGTCCTTCTTGCTGGGTTTCCATCCCACCCGGTTTACACCGACATCGATAACAACTGCCCCCTCTTTGACCATATCAGGTTTAATGACCTCCGGAGAGCCCATTGCGGCAACCAGGATATCTGCCTGCCTGGTGATTTCGGCCATGTTTTTAGTCCCCGTATGGACGACGGTCACGGTTGCATTGGCGCGCTTGTTTTTCTGCACCAGCATGGCCATGAGAGGCTTGCCCACTATGTTGCTTCGACCGCATATGACCACATGCTTGCCTTCGGGGGAATTGCCGCTGCGGATCATTAACTCCACTGCGCCATGCGGTGTGCAGGGCATGAAATAGGGGTCTCCGATGAGCATCTTGCCCACGTTGACAGGGTGGAAGCCATCCACGTCTTTAGCCGGGTCGATGAGATTTAGCACTTTATCCGCATTGATGTGTTTTGGCAAGGGCAACTGAACCAGTATGCCGTCAACGTGCTCTGCTTTGTTCATTTCCTTCACTTTAGAGAGGAGTTCCTCCTCCGAGGCGCTCTCAGGCAGGACGATGGTTTGTGACCAAACGCCTATCTCCTCCGCTGCCTTTTCCTTGCCCGAGACGTAGGAAACGGATGCCGGATCCTCTCCCACGCGAATCATGACCAATCCCGGCGTTACACCCCGTTTCTTGAGCTTGGATACTCGCTCTTTTAACTCAGCCCTAATCTCTTTGGCCACTTCGTTTCCCGAAATTATCTTTGCCGTCATCTAAACCTCCTTTCCTAAATCTTAACCTATCGCTTTATTGGTAGTTCCCGGCTTAACAACACTAAGGCGTGCCGCAATATCCTGCACTCGGATGATGACCTCTGAACTTGCATTGATGAGGGGAAGATTGCCAAGACCAGCTTCTATTACGCTCTGGTCGTAGGGAATAAAGCCCAGAAATTCAAAATCTGGCATGGAGGAAACAAGAAAATCTTTGTCTTGTTCGTTTCGAATCTTGTTAGCTACCACCGCGATGTTTTCTAAACCTATGTCCTTTGCCAGCTCTCTTATCCTGTAGGCCGTTTCAATACTCCCTTTACCTGGCTCTACCACAATAATCATCTTGTCCACGGCTCTCGCTGTCGCCCGCCCCAGATGTTCAACCCCGGCCTCCATATCTATTATAACTACTTCATCCCTCCGCAGGAGTATATGGGCAATTAAAGCTTCGAGCAAGGCATTTTCGGGACAATAACAACCACTACCACCCTTTTTTAACCGTCCCATTACCATTAGTTTAATTCCATTGTGTTCCACCCAATACTTCTCCGGTATATCATCAACCTTGGGATTTAATTTGAAGTAAGGTGCTGACTGGCCAGGACGTGCCCCTGTCCTTTCTTCAATCAGGTCTCCCATCTCAGATATAGGAGTTATCCTCTCTGGGCGGGGAAAGCCGAGAGCGCCTGCCAGAGTAGCATTTGGGTCGGCATCTATGGCCAGGACAGAGTACCCGGACTTGGTAAGTGTGGTGGAAAGGAGAGAAGCTAACATCGTTTTGCCTACCCCCCCTTTACCACTAACGGCAATTTTCATTCCCAAGCGACGAATTATATCCCGCATCAACAAGAGAAATCAAGGCAGAAACAACTATTATTGCGCATCACACTGCTGATTCGGCAGGCGAGATTTACGGGACTGTGACATATTCGCGACATATGCTGGTTTGCTTCCTCGTCTACGCTAGGTACTCGCCGTTTGCTCGCAGAAAGCAAGCAGTGATAAAATGCAATGTCAAGGCTGCACCAGCCGGTCTACGTGGTTCAGTTGGGTGCCATGTTTGCTTTTAAAGGGAGGGTGATATGTCGAATGGTTATGAGATAAATGAACTGGCCAAGGAAGAATCCTGGCGGATGTTTCGAATAATAGGCGAATTTGTAGAGGGTTTTGATAATCTCTCCGGTATTGAGCCTGCAGTGACCATATATGGTTCGTCCAGATTGAAAATGGATGAAGAGCTATATGCGGAGACGGAAGAGATAGCCTATCGGCTTGGGCAGTTGGGCTTCTCAATTGTAACTGGTGGGGGCCCCGGTGTAATGGAGGCAGCCAACAAAGGTGCACAAAAGGCTGGTGTTACATCGGTCGGGTTGAATATCTCCCTTCCCGAAGAACAAGTCTGTAATGCCTACACCACAAGGTCGATAACGTTCAATCACTTCTTTACTCGTAAAGTCATGCTGGTGAAATATGCCGTTGCCTTTGTCATAATGCCGGGTGGCTTGGGCACGCTTGATGAGGTGACAGAGATACTAACCCTGATACAGACACACAAGATAAAACCTTTTCCCGTAGTACTGTTCAAAAGTGAATTCTGGAAGGGATTTCTGGATTGGCTGCGGAGCACCGTCTTATCCAGGAAGTATATCTCTGAGAGTGATTTCGACCTGTTGAGAGTCTTGGATCGCCCTGAGGAGGTAGTTGAGGCTATCCAGAGGTGGCATGTCGGGCATGAGGTTATTGGCCGGAAGGCCCTGCTCAAGTGATTGCCAGACTACTTTTTCAACTCAAGTACTTGGCGATAGCTTTGACTATGTGCCTCGGTCCCCCAATCTAATTCAAAATTAATCATTCAACTACCATAGAGGAAGCCAGTATGAAGTCTGATGTTAAGGGATTGCTCAAAACATGATAAAATCGTGCCAGCAACTTGACGAATGAGAAGCACCACTCTTAGTTATATAAGTACGTATAAACGTTTCTGGGAGATAGACGTTGTGCGCACCGTCGCCATAATAATAATGATAACCTTCCACGCACTCTATATACTTAACTACCTTGGTATCGATATTCACAACACTGGTTTTCCCGGCTCTTATCATGGGTTCTGGTGGTGGATTGCCAGAGTGAACACAGGAATTTTCATTTTCCTTGCCGGAGTATCGCTCACAATCAGCCAGGCTAGAAAATCTAGGAGAATGTCGAGCTTCATGCTCAGAGGCCTGAGAATATTCGCATGGGGTATGGTGATTACTCTGATTACATGGCTAATCTTAAACAGAGAGTACGTCCGATTCGGCATACTTCACTTCTTCGGGATTGCGTTCATACTCGGGCCTTTCTTTTTAAGGTTTCGCTTCATCAACCTGGTACTGGGTGCTGCTCTGCTGGCAATAGGCATTTATCTAGTGGAACAAAGGATTTTTGTCGACTTTCCCTGGCTGCTCTGGCTGATGCCATACAACTTTAGGACGCTGGATTACTGGCCGCTGCTGCCGTGGTTCGGTTTTTTTCTTGTGGGGATGTTTGGTGGCAAAGTGCTATACCCACAAGGAAATAGAAGATTCCATATTCCTGAATTCAGCAACCCTGTTACCTCAGCGCTGACTTTGCCGGGAAGACATCCGCTGGTGATGTACATCGCCCAGTGGCCGGTACTTATCGGCGTCCTCTTTGCCCTGTACCCTGACAAGTTGCTCTCCTACCTCCCGTTCTAAGCATAACGTCAACACTGCAATGAGGCCCTAGTAATTGGTAAAAAAGATCATCATTGCGTAGATACCAAAGTGTATGATGAAGCAAGGCAAAAACGACCTCGTTCTGTATGCTACATAACCAAGAATAAAGCCGCCGGGGATGCAGGCCAGCGTCTCTAAGAAAGGCTTACCCAGATGAAGCAACACAAAAGGAATAGTCTGCACGAAGATGGCACTTTTGCCTATTGACCTTTCCAGCCCAAAGAACATATATCCGCGGAACAGAAACTCCCAGGCAAACATGCCTAGTGCAGCGTATAGCAGCAGATCGGGCCAGTCTATGGCATGCCTGTGGTAGTAAGAGCGAAAATCCGGCATTTTACCGGTTCCGTAGAGGATCAGCGCCATGGCAGCAAGGCAGGCCGCGGTTAAAATTATCGCCTGTTTCCAACGGCCTATGCGGATGCCATAATCCCAGGGCTTGTCACGAAAAAGCAGCCAGCTCGCTGCCAGGGGGACAAGCAGGTAATAAATTAGCTCCGTTGCCCGGGGAAAATCGATGTTTAAGGGATAGTAACGTTTCAGGACTAATACCAGCGTGGATATGCCGACCACCGCGAGAAGGTTTAGGTCATAGCCCCGTAACGTCCTGTTTTTGATGTACTTTTGCATTCCAGTTGTGACGGATTACATCTTTTTATTAATCCACGATTCCAAAGTGCCATCTAGTGACATCAGTATATCGCACATTAGTATATCACAAACGACCATCCAGACAATCCGTTCAATTGGCAATTGATTTAATGCAACTCGATGTCTGGAAGTCAAATTCGCATGCGCCCAACAAGGCTGTTGCATTTGATAGTTGGACATAATAGTAGCTATAATAGCATTAGTTAATGATGTTGAAGGAGGCGTGCAAGTAATGGCAAAACCCCGGGTAGTAAAAAGCGTATGTGGTCTGTGCGTGGGTAATTGTGGCGTGTTGGTCACCTTGAAAGAGGGTAGGGTAGTTGGCATAAAAGGAGACCCCGAGAGTCCATTAAACCGAGGTGTTTTATGTCCCATAGGTCGGGCTTCCCTGGAATACCTTTATCACCCCGACCGGTTAACCCACCCGTTAAAAAGAGCTGGGGGGAGAGGTGAGGGCAAGTGGCAGCAAATATCGTGGGATGAGGCATTAAGTCTAACGGCTGAAGTTTTGAACAAACTGAAGCAGGAATATGGTCCGGAGTCAGTATCTATGGTGCATGGATCGGCAAAGGGCTCGATGGATACCCACTTGGTGCGGTTGGCTAACGCCTTTGGCACACCAAATGTGGTATGTGCTGACTATGTTTGTCATATACCGAGAGTGCTGGCTGCAGAATTGACTTTTGGTTTCTTTCCTGGTGCTGACTATGGATACCCGCCGGCATGTATTATATCTTGGGGTGCCAACGATGCCGAGACACATTTTCCTAGACACAAAGACCTTGGCCGGGCAGTGAATGAGGGGGCAAAGCTGATTGCCATAGACCCTCGGGAAACAGAGGTTGCCAAGATGGCAGAGCTGTGGCTACGAGTCAGGCCAGGTTCAGACCTGGCTCTAGCCTTAGCGATGATAAATGTAGTAATCAACGAAGGCCTTTATGATAAGGATTTCGTTGATAGATGGACGGTTGGCTTTGATAAGCTTAAGAGCCATGTTCAGGACTATCCTTCAGAGAAGGTGGTGGATATAACTTGGGTCCCAGCAGACCTTATTGTAAAGGCAGCCAGATTGTATGCCACTAACAGGCCGGGGCATATAGAGTGGGGCAATGCTCTTGACCACAACGTGAATAGTTTTCAGGTTTCCCGTGCTATCTCAATCCTGATGGCGATAACCGGTAACCTTGGCGTGCCCGGTGGCGAAATAGAGTCGCATGGTTCAGGCTTTCGTTTTGGTGATACCGAATTGTCAGAGAGTGGCGTCCTAGGGCGTTGGTCAGCTCAAATGGAGCTCCGTGATAAGATACCCAGGGAGGAACGACAAAATAAGGTCGGAGCCGACTTGAATATGTTACCCGATTTTCGCTACGTTCTTCCTCAGTCCTTCATGAAGTCTGTCCTTGAAGGAGACCCTTATCGTATTCGCGCCGCCTTTGTTCAGGCGTCTAATCCTCTATCATGCTGGCCTGATGTTCAGGAGGCGTACCGGGCACTCAAAAAGCTAGACTTTTTGGCAGTATCTGACATGTTTATGACGCCGACAGCGGCTTTGGCTGATATAGTATTTCCGGTAGCCAGTTATCTCGAGTATGAGGGTATTCAGATGCCGACCAATGGCGCAGTGGTCCAGCTTCAGCAAAAGGTTGCCCAGATTGGTGAGTGCCGTTCAGACCATGAGATTATAAACGGGCTGGCAAAAAAGCTGGGGCTGGAAGAATACTTTTGGGATAGTATTGACGATTTCTGGGATGCTATTTTGGAGCCGGTAGGCTTAACCTTTAAGGAGTTCAAGAAAATAGGTCTGTTTACCGGTAAAGAGAAACAGCCCAACCGGTACCGAAGATACGAACAAAATGGCTTTAAAACACCTTCGGGCAAGGTTGAGTTATACTCAAGCCGGCTGAAGGAATGGGGATTTGATCCCTTACCCAGCTACTATGAGCCGCCTGAGACACCTTATAGCGACCCTGAACTGGCTGACGAGTATCCGTTAATATTTATAACCTGGAAACGGAAACCTTACCGTCACAGCGGAGGCAGGCAAATAGCTTCTTTACGGGGTAGTCACCCAGAGCCAGTTATTATGATTCACCCTGAAACAGCAAATAAGCTGGGAATAAAGGGGGGAGACTGGGTATACGTTGAAACCGAAAGGGGCAGGATAAGGCAGAAAGCTACTTTGACAGCTGGTATTGATCCCAGAGTAGTCGGTGTTGATTATGGCTGGTGGTTCCCAGAGAAGAGCGCATCCGAACAATATGGTTGGGCAGAATCGAATGTTAACATTCTGACAAACGATAAGCCACCCTTTAACCCAGAGACGGGTTCTGCTAATTTAAGAGGCTTCCTTTGCAAGGTCTACAAGGCGTAATGCTGGGTAGGCTCTGCAAGGGGGCGGCTGTTTAATTTTGATTTTCCGTTCGATATCGGGCATTTTGAAAGCCTTTCATCCTCACATTTTTGTAGTTACCTGACTTATCGGGCTAGTAATCGTTGCCCCAACAAGGATGACCAAGACGGAGAGATGCCCGATGGCTCTTATTATTCAGGGTAATGGCTTGGAGTAGTTCACATCACAGGCCTGGGAAACAAGGGTATAATAAATAAAGAAGGGGAGAAGACGAGCAAAGCCATGAAAAACAACGAGGTGGCTAAGGTATTTCAAGATATTGCTGACCTTCTGGAGCTTAAGGGGGAGAATGTCTTTAAAATTCGCGCCTATCAGAAGGCAGCCCGAGCTATCGAGTACCACCCCAGGGAATTAAGGGTTATGATTGACGAAGGGGAGGACTTACAGAGTATTCCCGGTGTGGGTGAGGCAATAGCTAAGAAGGCCGCCGAGCTTATAACGACCGGTGAGCTGGGTTATTATGAAAATCTAAAGGCAGAGTTTCCCCAGGGGATAACTAATCTCCTGGCTATACCAGGGATTGGCCCTAAAACGGCTAACAAGCTTTCCAACGAATTAGGGATAACCTCGGTGGATGAACTGGAACGAGCAATCCATGCGGGACGGGTGGCTCGGATTTTCCGTCTTGGCGAGAAGACCGCCGATAATATCCTGCACCAAATCCAGGCGTTGCGCCGCAAAGACCAGCGCATTCCCATTGGCGAAGCTTTGCCCATTGTCGAGGAAATTATAGGTACTCTCCGCCCTATTCAAGGCGTGAGAAATCTCACTGCTGCGGGCAGCTTACGACGCTTTCTGGAAACAGTGGGTGATATTGACCTGATGGGCACTGCCGATAACCCCAGGGAGGTTATAGATGCTTTTGTTGCCCTGCCTCACGTAAGGCAAGTGCTGGCACAGGGGTCGACCAAGGCCAGCGTTATTGTCAGCGGCGGGTTGCAAGTTGACTTGAGGATGGTGGCGCATGACTCCTTCGGTTCTCTACTTCAATATTTTACCGGCAGCAAACAGCACAACATTTCTTTGAGGAAAAGAGAGCGTAAGAAGGGATTAAAGCTGAGTGAGTATGGGATAACTGTTGTAGCTACAGACAAGCTGGAAAAATTTTCTACGGAGGAGGAATTCTATCATCGGCTGGAGCTTCAGTATATTCCGCCAGAAATCAGAGAAGCTCAGGGTGAAATAGAAAAGGCTGAGCAGGGAGCTGTACCAAAGCTCGTTGAGTTATCCGACATAAGGGGAGCCCTTCATACGCATACTGAATGGAGCGACGGGCATGATTCCATTGAGGAACTGGCTCTGGCTGCTAAAGATATGGGCTATCAATATATTGCAATCACGGAGCATTCTGCTGGACGTGGTATTGCTCATGGTCTCAGTGTGGAGAGGCTGAGGAAGCAAGTTGCTGAAATCAAAGCTCTTAACGAGCGCTTAACTGGGATTCATGTGCTTACTGGCATCGAGATGGATATTCGAGCGGATGGTAGCCTGGACCTGCCACACGAAATTCTATCTGAACTGGATATAGTGATTGCTGCTGTGCACTCTGCCATGAACCAGAGTGAGGAAAAGATGACCCGGCGGGTGATAGATGCCATAGAAAATTCCGATGTGGATATGATTGCCCACCCTACTTGCCGGCTTATAGGAGAGCGTGAGCCCGTGGCCATAGACTTAGAAGCCGTCTTCCGGGCAGCAGCTAAGAATAATAAGATTATGGAGATTAATGCCATGCCTGACCGCCTTGATTTAAGGGATATTCATGCTTTCCGTGCCAGAGATTTGGGAGTAAAGCTCGCCATTGGGACCGATGCCCACAGCATTGCTCATCTGGGCCTTATGCGATTCGGGGTCGGTGTTGCTCGGCGTGCTTGGTGTGAGCCGCAGCACATATTAAATACTTTGCCCCTGGCAGAATTACTTGACGTTTTAAATAGGAATGCGGGATGAAGTGAATGGAGGATTCAGGCGGCTTTTCGTTGGAATACCCTGTAATTTTGCCTACTCACCCAATATCTGAATAGCAAGCTTTCTGGATCTTGGACGGTTGTCAAAATCTACGAAAACTATCTGCTGCCAGGTGCCCAGAATTAATTGCTTGTTCGCAAAGGGTATTATTAATGAAGCTCCAAGCGTGGAAGCGCGCACGTGGGAATGGCCGTTCCCATCCCCCCAAGTTTTGTTATGCTCATAAGGAATACTCTGGGGTATCACCCTATCCCACATATGCTTAAAATCGGAAACTAGATTTGGCTCGTACTCTATGGTGGTTATTCCCGCCGTCGAACCGACTATAAACAAAGTGACTATTCCGCTATTAACCCCAGATTCCTCTACATTCTTTGCCACTTGAGAGGTTATATCGATAATGTCGCAATTACCTTTCGATTGAAGAGTGATGTCTTTAGTTACTACAGTCATATCCTTACCTCCTGCCATATGATATCTTCTAATTCAAATACAGGTCCGTCACGGCATACCTGTTTTAAGCCTTTCTTGGTATTTATAGTGCACCCATAGCAAGCTCCAAAACCACACCCCATCCGCACCTCAAGTGAAACCTGGCACTTTCTTAGTTTGAGATTATTTTGCTTCGCTCGCCGTGATATCTCTGCCATCGCCTTATACATATCCGCTGGACCACAGGCATACACCTGGTCAGCCCAGTCTAAGAAATCAGGCAGAATATCCGTGGCCATGCCTTTCTTGCCCATGCTACCATCCTCGGTGACGGGAACAAATTGAACTTCTTTTGGTAAAGGCGGGAGTTCTTCTCTCTTCTTGCCCGCAGAAGAAAAAGGATACAGCTGAGCAGCAGCACTCGCCCCTTGAATTAAAGTTACCTGATACTGTGGCGAAGCATGCTGGGCCAAAAGGGCGAGCGGAGCGATGCCAATTCCCCCCGCCACCAGCAGCAAGTTCCTTGCTCCTGGCTCGATACTAAACCCCTTACCTAGAGGGCCAAGAATGTCTATCCTGTCACCTGTTTGTCGTTGTGACAACCAAAGGGTGCCTTTGCCTGCTACCTTGAATAGGAGGGCAATCTCTCGGGATGAAACTTGATGGATGCTGAAAGGGCGGCGTAATGTAAAATCTCCACACCGCACTGTGATGAATTGCCCCGGCTGAGCCGCCACTACTATATCTGGTGTCTCAATCCACATGAGGTTTATGCCGGGCATGACCTCCACATTAGAAGCTACGGAGCAAAAGATTTGTTTCTTTGCTTTTTCCATTTTGCTCTTTGCTCTAATTTTGTCCTGTCATGTTGCGTTACTTTTCCTCTTCAGATACTCCCTGAGTGGTTGAACGTTAAAGATCTGGCTACTTTCTGCCAACGCTCCTATAGCTACCCTAGCAGTATCTAATGAGGTGAAGCATGGTATCCTCTTTTCTGCTGCGGCACGCCTGATATCTAACCCGTCTTTTAATGGAATGCGCCCTCCGGTGATAGTATTAATCACTCCAATCACAGAATTATCTTGAATAACATCAACAACGTTAGGGTGCCCCTCGCTTAACTTCTTGGTCACCATTTTTACCGGGAGTCCCATAGACTCAATCATCTCTGCGGTCCCCTCCGTGGCGTAGAGTTCATGATGCAGGGAATGCAATTGTTTAATCAGAGGCGAGGCTTCATCTTTATCCTTGTCCGCAATGCTAAGTAACAGACTACCTCCTTGAGGCAGCATCAACCCGGCAGCTAAAAGTGCCTTAACTAGGGCTGCCTCAAAGCTGTAATCAATCCCCATGACCTCGCCTGTGGATTTCATTTCAGGACCAAGGTAGCTATCTACTCCAATCAATTTGGACATGGAGAAAACGGGAGCCTTTATACCTATCAAGTTTTGTCTCCTCCTTAGACCACCTTCATAGCCTTGCTCCCTGAGGCTAATCCCGGCCATGACCTTAGTGGCAATTCTTACCATGGGCACGCCGGTTACCTTGGAGATAAAAGGCACGGTTCGGCTGGCGCGGGGATTTACCTCAAAAACATATACCGTTGAGCGACCATTTTCCCTCATGATTACCATCTGGACGTTCATCAATCCTTTAATTCCCAGAGCCAGTCCGATTCTGGTGGTGTAATCCACCATGGCATCCACTTCGCCTTTGGTAAGATTGATTCCTGGGTAGATAGACAAGGCGTCGCCGCTATGTACGCCAGCTCTTTCAATATGCTCCATCACGCCAGGGATGAGAACCTTTTCCCCGTCGCAAATGGCATCTACCTCGACTTCTTTACCCTGGAAGTATTTATCAATGAGCACAGGATGCTGGCTGTCCATCTCCAGAGCCAGCGTCAGGTAGCGGGTTAGCTCAGGTTCGTTGTACACGATTTCCATAGCCCGGCCCCCCAGAACATAGCTGGGGCGCACTAAGACCGGATAACCCAGGTTCCTGGCTACATTTAGCGCCTCTTCAACGGATGTCACTCCTGCCCCCGGCGGCTGAGGAATACCTAATCTGTCTAGGAAATCTTCAAAGCGATGACGGTCTTCAGCTATGTCTATAGCTTCGGCACTCGAGCCGAGTATCGGCAGATTGTTGCGAGCTAGGAGCCCAACTAAATTAATGGGTGTTTGTCCACCGAGCTGGACGATAGATGCTGGAGCAGAACCATTATTACTCTCATTCTCAAGTATATCTCGGATGCTTTCCTCGTCCAATGCTTCGAAATAGAGGCGGTTACTGGTGTCAAAATCAGTAGACACTGTTTCGGGATTAGAATTAACCAAAATGCTCTTGATGCCTGCCTCTTGAAGTGCCCAGGCTGAATGAACGCAGCAGTAGTCGAACTCAATTCCTTGCCCGATGCGTATAGGCCCGCTGCTGATAACCACCGCTTTCTTTTCTGGCAACGGTTCGGCTTCATTCTCTTTCTCATAAGCGCTGTAGAAATAAGGGGTCTCAGCATCAAATTCGGCAGCACAGGTATCCACCATCTTGTACACCGGGCGGATTTGCCATTCATGGCGAATTTGTCTTACCTGCTCCGGTAACCTATCGGCCAAAGTGCCCACTTGCTCATCGGAAAAGCCTAGCCTCTTCGCCTCCCATAAAAGCTCCGGTTTCAATGGTTCGGAAAGAAGCCTCCTCTCCATGTCCACAATATTCTGGAACTTATAAATAAACCAGGGGTCTATACCAGTGACTTGGGAAAGCTCTTCGGGCATGGCTTCCCTTCGCAGCGTCGCCATAATCGCCCATAGTCTTAAGTCGTTAGGATGAAGCGGGTAGGAGCTAAGCCCCTTCTCTTGGCTCCAACCGGGGTCTTCCCAGAGCAGGGTGCGTTTGCTGAATTCCAGGGAGCGCACAGCCTTTTGTAGCGCAGCCTCAAAACACCTGTCAATGGCCATTACTTCACCAGTGGCTTTCATCTGGCTGCCAATTTTTCGGTCACCCGAAGCAAATTTATCAAAAGGCCATCTGGGAATCTTGACTACGCAGTAATCCAGGGCTGGTTCAAAAGATGCCAGCGTCTTGCCCGTGACCTTGTTAGGTATTTCATCGAGCCTCTTGCCTATGGCTATTTTGGCAGCTACCCGGGCAATAGGATAGCCAGTAGCTTTACTGGCTAAAGCCGAGCTGCGGCTGACACGTGGGTTGACTTCAATTACATGATATTCGCTTCTGACAACTCCCTTCTGGTCCGGAGCCCATTTCTCCGCCACTATTGAACTGGGCGTCAGGGCAAACTGTATATTGCAACCACCCTCGATTCCCAAAGCCCTTATGATTTTCAAACTGGCTGACCTGAGCATCTGGTACTCTTTATCGGTGAGAGTCTGGCTGGGGGCTACCACAATGCTATCCCCGGTATGCACGCCCATAGGGTCAATGTTTTCCATATTACATATGGTAATGCAGTTATCGGCAGCATCCCGCATAACTTCGTATTCTAGTTCCTTCCAGCCTAGGACACACTGTTCCACAAGGACCTCGTGGCTCATGCTGGAATCCAGGCCATTAGAAACAATCTGTTCAAGCTCTTTCATGGTGAGGGCGATGCCACCACCAGTGCCCCCTAAGGTGTAGGAAGGACGCACAATAAGCGGTAAACCAATGGAGTTTGCCAGTTCTTTCGCTTCCATAACCGACTTCACCGTGGCGCTTGCGGGCACAGGCTCGCCAATATCAACAAGAAGCTGCTTGAACAAAGACCTTTCCTCAGCCTTCTTTATCGTCTCTAAGGGTGTTCCCAGCATCCTCACGTTATATTTATCCAGTATGCCGGCATCGGCTAACTCCACTGCCAGGTTAAGCCCTGTTTGCCCCCCAAGGGTAGGCAATAGCCCATCCGGTCGTTCTCTTTCAATTATGCGGGCCAGGACTTCCACGGTGAGCGGCTCGATATAAACGATATCGGCAATGCCCTCGTCGGTCATGATGGTCGCCGGATTCGAGTTTACCAGGACCGTCGTAACGCCTTCCTCCCGAAGCGACCGGCATGCCTGAGTCCCGGAATAATCGAACTCCGCCGCCTGCCCGATGATTATCGGCCCCGAGCCAATGACTAAGACTTTAGATATTTCGGACATATCTTCTCTTTTCTATTCTAGCCTTTCACCATCTCCAGAAATCGCTCAAATAGATACATATTGTCCAGTGGGCCGGGGGAGGCTTCGGAGTGGTACTGGATGGACAGGATAGGCAAGTCCTGGTGGCGAAGACCCTCCACCGTGCCATCATTTAGGTTTATGTGACTGACCTCAAGCCCTCCCTTCAAAGTATCGGCGTCTATGGCATAGCCATGATTCTGGGCGGTGATATAAACTCTGCCGCTGGCTAAATCTCGTACTGGGTGGTTGCCGCCACGATGCCCAAACTTCAATTTGAATGTCTGTGCTCCTAAAGCCTTGCCTATAAGTTGATGCCCCAGGCAGATACCCATTATTGGCTTTTGTCCTATAAGCTTTTCTACCGTGTCCGTGATATCATCAAGGAGAGCGGGATCGCCCGGGCCAGGGGAGAGGACGATGCCATCGGGGTTTAAGGCTAGGACATCCTTTGCTGAAGCAGTGCACGGGATAGCGCTTGCTTGGCAGCCAAGGTGACTCAAGATGCGCAGTATGTTGTATTTCAAGCCGTAGTCGACAACCAGGATTTTAAGAGATTGCTTCGTCGCTAACGCTCCTCGCAATGATTGAGAAAGCAGGGTTGCAGTGGCAGGGGTATTGGATTGCCACTCGTATTTCTTCTCGGTGCTAACCTGGTGAACGAAATCAGTGAAGTCATATTTCGGCGAGTTCTTCAGCTCCTTCGAAGCCTCTTCAGTGGTCATTTCTGAACTGAGAATGCCCATCATCACCCCGCTTGACCTCAGGCGGCGAGTTAAGGCACGGGTATCTATGCCGCTTATGCCAGGAATGCCGTAAGCCAGCAGAAATTCGTGCAAGGAACGGGTGCTTTGCCAGTGGCTGGGCTGGGAGCAATATTCTCGAACGGCAAAGCCCCTCACCTGAATTTGCTTGGATTCAAAGTCGGATTCGCTGATGCCATAATTGCCAATTAAGGGATAGGTAGGGACAAGAATTTGACCGGCGTAAGAGGGGTCTGTGAGCATCTCCTGGTAGCCGGTCATGCTTGTGCTGAAGACTACTTCACCATAGGCAGTGGTCTCGGAACCAAAGGAATAGCCTTCGTAAACCGACCCATCCTCGAGGACTAAAATCGCTTTCTTAGCCATGCTTGCTTATTACCCTTAGGGAATCATCAATATAGGCTATCTTGCCATTTGCTATGGTTGCCATCACCTTGCCCTTAAACTTATAGCCATCGTAAGGAGTATTTCTGCCCTTAGAAGCAAAATTGCGGCTATCCACTATCCATTCCCGGTCAGGGTCAAGTATGGTGATATTAGCCGGAGCGCCTGCCTTTAAGGTACCCAGTTCAGCATTTCTACCAATGACTTTCGCTGGCTCACATGTTAGTTTGGAAACCAGTTGAGCAAGGCTTATTTCTCCTTGGTGCACCAATCCCATTAAGCAGCCCAAAGCAGTCTCAAAGCCACTTATGCCAAAAGCAGCCAGCTCTAGCCCACAATTTTTGTCCGCCAGGGTATGTGGGGCATGGTCGGTGGCGATAGCATCAATTACCCCGACTTTAAGTCCCTCAATTAAGGCTTGAACATCTTCTTTAGTGCGCAGGGGTGGGTTTACTTTGGCATTGGTATCGAAGGGTTTGTTTGAAGCTTTACCCATAATACTTTCCTCGGTTAAGGTCAGGTGATGGGGTGTGACCTCGGCAGTTGCTGAAATTCCTTCTTCCTTGGCACGGCGAATAAGCTCAACAGAGCCTTTGGTGCTCACATGGGCAATGTGAAGCCTGGTTCTGGTCTGCTTTGCCAGAGCCAGGTCACGGGCTACCATAGCTTCTTCGGCGGCTGCGGGAATTCCTTTTATTCCAAACTTAACAGACATCTGACCTTCGTTTATGATTCCATTGTCACTCAGCGTCTTATCCTCACAATGTTCAATTATTGGCAAGCCCAGGTCTCGGCTATAATCCATGGCACGACGCATGAGCTGTGAGCTTGCCACAGGGTTGCCATCATCGCTAAAAGCAATAACCCCGGCTTCAGCCAGTTCGACCATATCGGTTAATTCCTCGCCTTTTCTACCTTTAGTGATACAGCCTATGGGAAGAACGGCAACCAAGCTATCCCTGCTTGCTTTTTGCATCACCCAATTTACAGTAGCCGGAGTATCTAAAGGAGGCTCCGTATTTGCCATGCAACAGACAGTTGTAAAACCACCTATGGAGGCTGCTTTTGTCCCCGTGGCGATTGTTTCCTTATCCTCAAAACCTGGCTCTCGGAGATGGCAATGAAGGTCTGTAAAGCCGGGGCAGACTATTAGTCCCGAGGCGTCGAAATTCTTCGCTTCGCCTGAAATAACGGTGCCCCCTACCTGCACAATCTTGCCATCATCAATAAGTAAGTCACCAATCTGGTCTATGCCCTGGCTGGGGTCAATTATATGGCCGCCGCGTATAAGCAGAGTGATAGCTTCCTTATTGTCTGGCATAGCTGCTGGCCTTGAACCCCTGAGACTGGGCTCCTTTCTCCGAATCAAAAATAATCAGATTTTCTGGGTTAATCTTCCGAGCCCAGTGACTATCAGCGCTGTGATATTTCTTGCTCTCCAACCTTCCCTCATGCCAATCTGAACTGGCGATGTATTGAGGATGAAGTTCATGGTCGCAATAGACACACCGCAACGTTAAAGGCTCGAGACTCACTATTTTGAACTCAGGCTTTATGTACCTTACTTCTGTTTCCTGGTTTGAGACACACTTTATATTAGGGCACTTAACCCCGGAATCTCGCTTATAAACGGGATAATTTATCTTCCGGACAAAGGAATCCTGTTTTTCAGGAATTGTGACCTCCTTGGCGCCCAATAAGAGGGCCAGGAGCGCCATTCTGACGGGCATCCCGTAAGCTGCCTGCTTGAAATACATGCTCCTTGGGTCGGCATCAACCTCATGGGTCAACTCATCAACACGGGGTAGCGGATGCATAACCAGTGTTTTCTTAAACTCCTTTCCTTTAAGGAGTTTTTTATCTACCACCGGGTAGCCTTTTTTCAATGCCTGTTCCTCCGCCGTTGGCGCTTGCCTTTCCTTTTGAAGCCTGGTGACATAAAGGGCGTCAACCCCCGCCTTCAGTTCCACTCGGGTACTTATGTCAGGCAGCATGGCAAGTTGGTGTGGGCTACCTGGAGTCATGTATATGGCATCGATAGGGAAGAGCCCTCTTTCAAGTTCTTGGTTAAGGTCCCTGCATCTTTTCAACTCACCTTTATATTCTGTGCTTAGTCTCCTTAGGACATGCTCCGGCATCTCAAGCCTTGGGCCGGGGCAGAAAAGGATAGTGGCACCAAACCTGGCTAAGGCGTAGATCAGGGAATGAACTGTTCGCCCGTGTTTTAAGTCTCCCCATAGAGCAATTCTGAGCCCCTTAATGGTCTGTCTTTCTTTTTTAATGGTGTAGAGGTCGCACAGGGTCTGGGTGGGATGTTCATGGCTCCCGTCACCGGCATTTATCACGGGGACGCCAGCGTAGTTTGCAACTACTCTGGCTGCTCCTTCCCAGGGATGCCTGATAACAATTATGTCGGCATAACTCCCGAGCACCTTAGCCATATCGGCAATGCTTTCGCCTTTAGCCAGGGAGCTTGCCCCTATGTCCACTGCACTTATGATGCTACCCCCAAGCCTGAGCATCCCAGCTTCAAAAGATAGCCTCGTTCTGGTGCTTGGCTCGAAAAACAAGCTGGCCATGATTTTCCCTCGGCATAGTTCGGACTGCTCATTTGGGGAGTTCGCCATCTCGTCTGCCAGAGAAAACAGCGCTTCGATTTCCCCGTTGGAGAAATCGTCTATGGTCACCAGATTTCTATTTGCCAGATTCACGACGTCTCCCCCCTTCAATTTCCTCTAATTAGCTGCTTGTTGGCCGGACTCCCGATTATCACCTCATCTAAACCATCAATCTCCTGAAGTTGAACCTGTATCTCCTCATCTGTAGAGCTTGGTATATTTTTACCGACATAATCGGCCCGGATGGGAAGCTCTCGATGGCCACGGTCGACAAGTACAGCTAATTGAATATACCTCGGACGTCCCATGTCCATCAGGGCATCCATAGCGGCACGAATACTCCGTCCAGTATAGAGAACATCATCAACCAGGATGACTCGCCTATCGGTGATACTGGTGGGGATATCAGTGCGGCTCTGGGTCGCTGACTTTAATTCAGAAGGTGAAATGTCATCGCGATAAAGGCCAATGTCCAGAGTACCCACGGGGATCGGGGTTCCTTCGAAGCCTTCGATTATTTCAGCTATGCGCTTGGCTAAAGGCACTCCCCGAGTTCGCATGCCTACGAGCACAACATCTTCCGCACCCTTATTTTTTTCTACAATCTCATGAGCAATGCGAGCTAACGCCCGCCCTATCTCCCTTGAGGTTAGGAGAACCTTTTCAGACATCAAAAAACCTCCTGCCTTCAAATTGGCAAGAGGTCTCAATTGGTGCTTCTATTGAGGTGTGCTTAAACATATTCCCCTTACCAGCCTCACTGGACTGATTTAAAGGTCTAACAAATCATTATGCCACAATTGTAAAAATAATGCAACCCGGCACTCAGTGCTCTGAATGATGGGAATTTGTTGCAGTATCGTAGGGGAAAGGAGTAGCGCGGGCTACCCCCTTCCCCTAATACCTAATGAGGTTTAGGTTTACTGTCTAGATATTTTGGTTGGCTCTGGAGTAACCTTTGCGGGAGTTTTGGAGCCAATCTCCACATGGGAGGCAGGGAAATGCTGAGTACGGCGCATGAAAGAAGGTACGTCGAGAACATCGCTGCTGCCTTTTATCAGGCGACGAAGCTCCTCGGCGCTGTATACGCCCCTGCCTTGTAGCTTAGCGAAGCCAGTAGCGATAACGGTGATTCGAACCTCGCTATCCATCTTGGGGTCAAACACCACCCCGAAGACTATGTTGGCGTTGGGGTCCACTGCTTGACTGATTATTTCGGCAGCTTCATTACACTCAAACAGAGTGAGACTTGGGCCACCAGTAATATTGAACAGCACCCCCGTAGACCCTTCTACGGATACGTCGAGCAAGGGACTAGCCAGAGCAGCCTTAGCCGCTTCAGCAGCGCGACTTTGCCCGCTGGCTTTACCCACAGACATCCAGGCCGGGCCAGCATCTTTCATTACCGATTTAATATCGGCGAAGTCCAGATTGATCAGCCCCGGAATGGTAACTACTTCAGAAATGGCCTGAACTCCCAACAGAAGAGCATCATCTGCTAGCCTGAAGGCATTGTCCACGCTTGTCTTGGCATCACAGAGCTGAAGAAGGCGGTCATTAGGTATGATGATAAGTGTATCAACCTTTTCCGAGAGGTTAACCAGCCCTTCCTCGGCTACTTCACCTCTATGCGTCCCTTCGAAGGTGAAGGGCTTGGTCACAACTGCAATGGTGAGAGCATCACTCTGCTTGGCTATCTCAGCAACTACAGGAATGCCGCCTGTGCCTGTGCCACCGCCCATGCCAGCGGCAATAAACACCATATCAGCGCCCTGAACAATGTCTTCGATTGTGTTGCGGCTTTCTTCAGCTGCTTTGGTTCCAACCTTATGGTCGCCACCGGCGCCCAACCCCCTGGTCATTTTCTCACCCAGTTGAATCCTGGTAGGAGCTTCAGCCAGAGCCAGCGCCTGGCCATCGGTGTTCATGGCTATGAAGTCAACGCCCTTTATTCCTTCGCGGACCATGCGGGTAATGGCATTGCAGCCGCCGCCGCCAATGCCAATGGCTTTGATTCTTGCTGGAGTTGGAGTATAAATTTGTCTTGCCATTCTAACCTCCTTTCACAAGTTAGGCACGAAACAGCTTCCTGACTAAACTCATAAAGCTGCTCCAAGTACCAGCCCTTTTTTCTCTGTAAGTTGATCCTTCTTTGCCTCGCACCTGCCATAGGATAAGTCCCAGGGTGGTAGCGTAGGACGGATCATTCAAGATATCGGAAATGCCATAGATGCCTGAACTCAAAGGTCGGCCTTTGCGCACCGGAATTCGCAACAATGACTGCCCTAGCTCGTCCAGCCCGGATAGATTGGATGTGCCACCGGTGAGCACCAAACCACAGGGCGCCAGGGTGTTATAATCGCTGGTGGGCATCTCCAGCAATATGAGTTGTAGCAACTCCTCCATTCTAGCCCGGATAATATTGCATAGTTCTTTATAAGAAGCGCTATGACCATTCTCGATACCCACTTGGACCATTTGGTCCATATCTAAAGTAGGTGTGACATTGCCATATCTCTTCTTCATCCTTTCCGCAATATTAAAGGGCAGGCCCAAGCCTATGGAGATGTCGCTGGTTACCTGGTAACCGGCTACTGGAAGGATGGCGGTGTGATAAATGCTGCCATTCTTAAATACCGCTATATCTGTGGTACCCCCCCCGATGTCGGCCATGATAACACCAGATTCTCTTTCCTCTGTAGTCAGTGCTGCTTCTCCACTAGCCAGAGGCTCGAGGATGAGGTCTTCAACATCAACGCCAACACTGCGGACGCATTTGGCCAGGTTTTGTATCGAAGTTACTGAAGCAGTGACGATATGGGTTTCTACATCTAACCTGGACCCATGCATGCCTACTGGCTGTCTCACTCCCTCCTGTCCGTCCAGGGCGTAAGAGCGAGGAATGGCATGGAGCACCTTCTTTCCTTCAGCGACGGTTATATTACGAGCCGCAGATAGCACTCGTTTAAGGTCCTGGGTACGCACTAATCGGTCGTCTCGGGGGATAGCTACCACCCCCCGATTATTCAGGCTGCTTACGTGCCTGCCGGTAACCCCAACATAGGCAGAATCTATACGTATGCCGCTAATTCTTTGGGCTTCCCTCACTGATGCGGCAATGGACTGTCTAGCTTCGTCCATATTGACAACGATGCCTTTATGTAGGCCGCGACAAGGAACAACTCCCACTCCTAAAACTTCAATGTCGTCTTCCGCTTTGACATTAGCCACGATTGTGGCTACTTTAGTTGTGCCCACATCAATAGCTGATATGATTTTCTTTGCCATGTTCACCTCCTTTTTTGCTGAGAGTGTTGCCTAGTTGAGGCGCTCGGCTATCCTTAATTTAGAGCTACGGCTGCGTGGGTTGGATTCTATCTCCAACGAGGTAGGTTTAATAACCTTCCGTGAAATGAGCTTCAGGGTGGGCACATGCCCACAGCGACATTCTACTGTTCCCGGGGGGCATATGCAGCTGCTGGCTGCGTGTCGCATGAATTGCTTGACTATACGGTCTTCGAGAGAATGATAACTGATGACTGTTAATCTCCCCCCAAGGCGCAGGAGATTAATGGTCTGTTTGAGAGCCAGCTCCAGGTTCTGCAATTCCTTGTTGACCGCGATGCGAAGTGCCATAAAGGTTCTTGTGGCAGGGTGAATTTTGGCGCGCTTGCCGCCTGAAACTTGCTCCACCAGGCGGGCAAGTTCCAAGGTGGTAGCGATAGGGCGATTTTGAACGATGTACCGCGCTATCCGTCGGCTGTGGCGCTCTTCACCGTATTTTTCTATGAGCTTGGCCAACTCTTGCTCAGAGAAGCTGTTAACGATATCCGATGCGGTTAACCCTTGCCCAGGATCGAACCTCATATTTAGGGGAGCATCGAGGTGGAAGCTGAAGCCACGTTCGGCTGTATCCAGTTGCAGAGAAGAAACACCGAGGTCGAAAAGAATACCATCAACTGGATGAAAATGGTATCTTCTGCATATAGTTTCAAGGTTAACAAAGTTGTCATTAACCAAAGTAACTGCTTCGCCATAGTCGCTAAGTTTATCTTGACTTACTTTGATGGCTTCGGGATCAGCATCAATGCCTAAAAGCCTTCCTGAGGGTGAAATTTTTTCCAGTATCGCTGCCGCGTGTCCCCCCAGGCCGACAGTGCAGTCGACGATGTAATCTCCTTGCCGAGCCTGTAGCCCTGCTATAACTTCATCAAGCAGAACAGGTACATGGACGGGTATGGACATGGTTAAAATCATTCACTATTCTCCAAAACTCTCAATTATCTGTGATGCCTGTTCTTCAGCCGATGTTTTCTCAGCCTTCCATTCATCTTCGTCCCAGAGTTCAACACAGTTATTGGCACCGACAACAATCGCTGTGTCACCAATCCCGGCGTAGTCGCGCAAGGAATATGGCAATGTTATCCTGCCTTGTCCATCAAGCGAGGCACCGAAGGCGGAGCCGAAGATAGCACGATTCACCCTTCTTAGGTTAGCTGGAGTTACTGCCTTGGCAGCCAAACTGTCGGACAACCTTTTCCACTCAGCTACAGTATAAGCGGTAATACATTTCTCACCCATCCCCTTGGCTAATATTACGCCCTCCCTCATCTGTCGCCTGAATTTTGGCGGCAGAGGTACCCTTCCCTTTTCATCAACCTTATATTGATACTCACCAAAAAACATCTTAAGCCCTCTCAGTTCTTACTCCAATCTCATGTAAGTGCCAATCTCTCAGAAATTCCTCAGTTAATTCCGTCAATTCTTGTTGCGTCCTATTTAGACAATAATAGGTAATACCTGCATCACTTTTTTTGCCCAGTATTCCATGGCTAATTAGGTCCTGTATCTCTTTCTCCGATGTAACTCTATCCACTCCTTGATTCACCGCAACGCACTCAGCGGTGAACCTCAGCTTGGGATATTTCATACAAAAAAGGAGCACTCGCAATATATTAAGGCTATGTCCATAACTCCCGGAAACTCCAGACAATACTTCTGACTCCACACTTTTTGTCATAGTGCACTCTATTTTACCCTTTTTCCCCACAATTCCCCACTAATCTATTATAAACCTTATCTGTATTTTGTCAATACCCTTTGACGATTTTTTCGAATTTTCGAACAAATTTCGTCTGGGAGATTGAGAACAGTGTAGTGCTAAATATAGCCCAACGGATACACTGCTCCTTGAAAGCCAAAATTGCTGGGGTCACGAGACTTTCTTTTGTCGCCGCCTGCATGTTAAGATATGCACTTTGGAGGTTTTTATTGGGGGAAATCCATGCGTATTGATATTTTATGTCTCTTCCCCGAAATGTTTGCCTCTCCACTCAACCAGAGCATAATCAACCGTGCTCGGGAGCGGGGGTTGGTGAACATCGTGATTCATGATATTCGCGATTACACCCATGACAAACATCATACTGTGGATGACTATCCCTTCGGCGGTGGGCCTGGTATGGTGCTCAAGCCCGAGCCTATCTTTGAGGCGGCGGAGGCGATAAAACAGCAACTTGATGTAAGTGAGATGCCTATTATATTACTTACCCCTCAGGGCAGGCTTTTTTCTCAATCTGTTGCTCAGGAACTAGCCCTCCACCCCCATCTGATGTTAATTTGTGGCCATTACGAAGGTTTAGACGAGAGGGTGTGTGAGCATTTGGCTACTGATGAAATCAGTATCGGGGATTATGTACTTAGCGGTGGGGAATTAGCTGCCTTGGTTGTGGTGGATGCTGTCGTTAGACTTATACCGGGAGTGCTTGGCTCACAAGATTCTGCCGGCAGTGATTCTCATAGCAATGGGCTTTTAGAATACCCCCAATATACCAGACCCCAGGTGTATAGGGAGTGGTCAGTACCCTCGGTTTTGCTTTCAGGAAATCATGGTGAAATTGCTCAATGGCGACGCCATCAGGCTCTCCTGCGAACGGCAAAACGGCGCCCTGACCTCTTAAAGGAGGGCAATCTCTGCGATGAGGAAAGGAAATGGATGTCAGAGAATTTGTTAAACCCAAGCTGAACCCCAATATTCCGCAAATTTCCCCGGGCGATACAGTCAAGGTTAGTTCGAAGACCAAGGAAGGGGATAAAGAGCGACTGCAACACTTCCAGGGAGTGGTGATTAAAATGAGGAAGGGCGTTGATGGCGGAAGCTTTACGGTAAGGAGGGTATCTTACGGCATTGGAGTGGAACGTACTTTCCCTTTCCAATCCCCTTCTGTGCAAAGTGTAGAGGTGCTCAGGCATGGGAAGGTGCGCCGGGCCAAACTCTATTATATACGCAGGCTAAGCGTTAAGCAGGCTCGGCTTAAGGAGAGGCGAGAGAGGGCAATCGAGCAAGCCGTGCCTCAAGAAGAAGCCATACCTCAAGAAGAGCAAGCCATGGCTCAAGGAAGGCAGGCCGTATCTCAGAAAGAGCAAGCCGTGCCTCAGGAAGAACAAGTCATGTCTCAAGAAGAGCAGGCCGTGTCTCAAGAAGAGAAGGCCGTATCTCAGAAAGAGCAAGCCGTGCCTCAAGAAGAAGAACAGACCTCTGAATGAACTATACCGAGGTGGCGGTCAATTCCCCGGGGAGTCGGTCAACCTTTTGCTATGCCATACCGCCAGAGCTCAATATTAGTGTCGGGCAAGCAGTATGGGTGCCCTTTGGCTCCAGGGTCATTCAGGGGATTGTGCTCCGATTATCAGACAAGCCATCGTTTGAAGAAACTAAGGAAATAGCTGGCATTGTTAGTGATTTTCCTTTGCTTTCCCCGATACAAATAACGCTTGCCCAGTGGATAAGCGAACACTATTTTGCCCCCCTATTCGATGCTCTGGCTTTAATGCTGCCTCCGGGATTTGAGAGGCGGGCTATTACTTGCTTTCAGCTAACAGATTCCCAAGTAAATTTGCCCTTAACACCGGAGCAAAGGCAAACCCTTCATATTATTGGAGGGGAAAAGAATATAAGCTTGACTGAGCTGGGAAAAGCAATTGGCAAAAGTAAAGCCAGGCAAATCACCGACCAGTTGCTAGACCGCCAGTTGATTACAAAAACTCTGGAATTGGAAAAGGCAAGGATAAAACCCAAAACGCTTCCTTATATTAAGCTAATAGCTGGCAGAGAAGAAATTGAGGTGGCGAAGGCTCACCTGGATAAGTCTAGAGCTTATAAACAGGCAGAGCTCTTAGATTTTCTGACCGGGCAGACTCAACCTACTTCAATTAGTGAGCTGAGGAAACGTCTCAATTGCTCTGCTGTCACTATCAAAGCCCTGGAGAGCCGCCATCTGGTCTCAGTGAAAAGGCTAAGGGTAAGGCGTGACCCCTTATCTCACCTCAGCTTAGCAACTTCTCCGCCTCCGGTTCTCACTTCATCTCAACAAACTGCCTGGGAATTGATCCAGGATGTCATTGTGAGGCAGGCGGGGCAATCCAGCGGTCCACCGGTTTTCCTCCTTTTCGGCATTACTGGCAGCGGCAAGACTGAGATTTATCTGCGAGCCTTAGCCCAGGTTATTGCTGCTGGTAAACAAGGAATTTGCCTTATCCCTGAAATCTCTTTGACCCGACAAACAGTAGAGAGATTTGCTAATCGCTTCGCCGGGCGTGTGGCAGTACTTCATAGTGGCCTTTCCCCGGGAGAGCAGTTTGACGAATGGCAATGGATAATGGATGGGAACTGCGATGTCGTCATCGGGCCGAGGAGCGCTTTGTTTGCGCCCCTGCCCAACCTCGGTCTTATAATTATTGATGAAGAGCATGAGTGGGCATACAAACAAGAGGATAAATCGCCTCGCTATCATGCCCGAGACGTGGCCATTAAATTAGCTCAACTCAGTGATGCTTTTGTCATCCTGGGAAGTGCCACCCCGGATATTGGCAGTTTCCATAAGGCACAGCAAGGCGAATATCATCTTGTAGAGCTAAAGGAAAGGATTACTCCTCGTGGTTATTCCCCTCTCCCCGAAGTAAAAATAGTGGATTTAAGGGAAGAACTTAAAGCCGGAAACACAGGCTTATTTAGCCGTTCTTTATTAGCTGCCATTAAAGTAACTTTGGCTCAGGGCGAGCAGATAATTCTTTTTCTTAACCGTCGGGGTACAGCTACCTTTGTTAGATGTCGTAACTGCGGCTTTGTCTTTCGCTGCCCTCGCTGTTCCGTAGCCCTTACTTATCATTCGGTGGAGAAAAAACTAATTTGCCATCGCTGTCGCTATTCTATTCCGGTGCCTCAGAGCTGTCCCCGGTGTTTTCGGCGCCATCTCAGGTTTCTGGGCATTGGCACGCAAAGGGTAGAAGAAGAGATAAGGCATTTCTTCCCTGAAGCAAGATTGCTTCGCTGGGACAGGGATGTGATTACCAGGAGACATGCTCATGAAGAGTTGTTAAAGAATTTTCGTGACCACAAGGCAGATGTGCTTATTGGCACCCAGATGATAGCCAAAGGATTAGACCTGCCTCAAGTGACCTTGGCTGGGATAATCAGTGCCGATACCGGTCTTAATTTCCCTGATTTCCGTAGTAGCGAGCGCACTTTTCAACTCCTGTGTCAGGTAGCTGGCAGGGCAGGGCGTGGGGTTAAAGCAGGGAAGGTTATCATCCAGACTTACTCCCCAGATAACTACACTATTGTAACTGCTGCCAGGCATGATTATCTTGGGTTTTATTATAAAGAAATAGATTATCGCCGCCGATATAATTATCCCCCTTTTAGCCAATTAGTCCGCCTGGTTTATAGCCATACCAATGAGGAACTATGTCGCCGTGAGGCAGAGAGGATGTATCATCTAATTCTTGATGAAAGGGCAAGAGAGGGCATGGTTGATTTCAATATAATCGGTCCTGTGCCTACTTTTGCCTTCAGAGCCAGGGGCAGGTATCGCTGGCAACTCTTCTTACGCGGCCCTGACTCAACCCGGATGTTGTCCCGGCTCACTTTGCCGCGGGGCTGGACTATAGATGTTGACCCCGTAGGGATGGTTTGATTTTACAAAACCATCGGCGGAGCCAGACCACAGGGAATTTGCAGTTCTGGTCTGACCGCTGGTTGTATCAAACGGCCTGCCAGCTCAGGAAGGGATAGGCCACGTCGTCAACGATATTCCAGATGTAGCCCGTGTTGGTCTCACCAGGGTTAACATCGGTTATGTCCCAAGCCGCCCCTGTGAAAGTAGTGATATCCTGCATTTCCGCGGTGGTTTTGCCTGTCCCGCCAGATGAAGTTGCTTGTCCACTGGTTTGGGTGTCCCAGAAGGAGTTGCTCACAGTGTCCTCATTCTTTCCCACCAGACCGCCAACATGCTTATTGCCAGTCACGCTGCCGGTGGAATAGGAGTCGCTCACGGGGCCCTCATTCTTTCCCACCAGACCGCCAACATGCTTATTGCCAGTCACTCTGCCGGTGGAATAGGAGTTGCTGATAGTGCCCTTGTTCCATCCCACCAGACCGCCAACATGCGTATTGCCAGTCACTCTGCTGGTGGAATAGGAGTCGCTTACAGTGTCCTCATTCCATCCCACCAGACCGCCAACATGCGTATTGCCAGTCACTCTGCCGGTGGAATAGGAGTCGCTTACAGTGTCCTCATTCCATCCCACCAGACCGCCAACATGCGTATTGCCAGTCACTCTGCCGGTGCAATAGGAGTTGCTGACATTGCCACTATTATGCCCCGCCAGACCGCCAACACGATTATTGCCAGTCACACTGCCGCTGGAATTGGAGTCGGTGACAGTGCCCTCATTCCATCCCGCCAGACCGCCAACATGCCAACCGCCAGTCACGCTACCGATGCAATAGGAGTTGCTGACATTGCCACTATTATGCCCCGCCAGACCGCCAACATGCCAACCGCCAGTCACTCTGCCGGTGCAATAGGAGTTGCTGATAGTGCCACTATTATGCCCCGCCAGACCGCCAACACGCCAACCGCCAGTCACTCTGCCGGTGCAATAGGAGTTGCTGATAGTGCC
>Ga0315555_1000408_pt1 | contig 30177 bp, 24 predicted proteins | sample SalMarSW160380MG_FD_202113 | JGI IMG/M metagenome (GOLD analysis project Ga0315555, IMG submission 202113) | Salt marsh sediment microbial communities from the Plum Island Ecosystem LTER, Massachusetts, United States - Salt Marsh Sediment SW1603-80 ... | reverse complement strand
TACGGGTATCTGATTTCATGGTCACTCTGGACGCAGCTTCCAGCGGTGCCGTTTTTGACCACTGTACAAACCGGAGAGTCGTACCCAAAATCGGTATACTGGAATCCTTTCTGCAGGTTTCGCAGAGCGGGAATCCATAACGAGCATCCGAATAGATACTTTCAGGGTTCGTTTTTTTTCCGCAAAGAGCGCAGATTCCTGAATCCGGCTCATAACCGAGTATTGAAATCAGCTTGATACAGTGCATCAAAAATAAAAAAGTTGCTTTTTCGGGTTTGATTCCGTTTAGAACATGCAGAGAACCCACCATATGCTCAAAAAGCTCCCTATCCCTCTGCGCAGTCTGGACAAATCTGATTATGGGCTCGATCATCGCGCTTGCGCAGTAGTATTTACCAAGGTTTTCCCGTATTTGCGCATTGTAATCACGTACATCAGCCTCACGAATTGCGTAGGGACTTTCCGGTGTCTTTCTATAGAGTATGAATGTATTTACGGTGAATGGTTCGAGGCTGCTTCCAAACCGGCTTTTCGTCTTACGCGCTCCAAATGCCGTGGCATCGATTTTGCCGAGTGTATCCGTGAATATCCTGACAATCTTATGACCCTCACCGAATTTCACCGAGTTGAGCACAATCCCCAAAATTCTTACATACCGTTCTCTCACTGCAATACCTGTATATGTACATTCCCATTATATCATAGTAGATTATGAATATGTATAATTTATAATACTTTATGTGTTATTTATTGCAATTTCGATATTTTTTATAGGTTGATACTCTGCGCAAAAGTCCGTATGTTCCCTGCTTTTTCAACTTTTTTTTGTGCTGATTATTTGTTTTTCATGATTTTTCTGCATCCGTATTCTGCGTAATTGAAACCTGTACTTTTTTAATACTGTGGCCTTCTATTCTTACAACCTTGAAATCGATATTTTCATACGATATCTTTTCATTGACATCAGGAATTTTACCAAGCAGATCAAACACAAACCCACCCAGTGTGTCACTCCCGTTTAGGGGAAGATCGATGCCGATCGCCTCATTTATCTCATTCAACGGCATCCGAGCATCACAAATATATATATGGGGTGATATCTCCCGTATTTCCTCCTCCTCGTTATCATATTCATCCTGTATTTCGCCGACTATCTCTTCGAGAATATCTTCAAGACAAACAATACCGGCAGTGCCACCGTATTCATCCACAATAACCGCAATGTGTTCACGCTTTTGCTGCAGTTCCTTTAAAAGCTCACCGATCATCTTACCTTCCGGTACAAACCGCACCTGTCGAAGAATTTTCTGTATATCTTTCAGCTCCTCCCCCTTAGCAAGAAAAGGCAGAAGATCCTTGACGTGGAGAAATCCAAGGACATTATCAATAGTATCGTGATACACAAGAAATCGCGAGTGTCCGCTTTTAATAACGGTTTTCAGTATATCTGCAAAAACATCGGTTGTTGAAAGCGCAACAACATCAGTCCGGGGAACCATAATTGCACGAACCGCGGTCTCACCCAGGCCGAATACGCCTCGAATCATCTCGCGTTCTTCCTGCTCGATCTCATGATTTTCATCACTTATTATCTCTTCTATTCTGCTGTTTCTTTTCTTTCTAAAAAAACGTATACTCATGTACCTGAATCGCCCTCCCTCAGTATTGTTTTTGTGTGTTCCGTCATTTCTCTTTTCTCATTTTCAAAATTGTGGTTATACCCAAGCAGGTGGAGCAGGCCGTGGATAAACAATACCATAATCTCCTTTTCAAGTGAGTGCTTCATTTTCTCCGCCTGCTTCCGGGCGGTGTCAACCGATATTACAATGTCTCCGAGAAGCGCATCCCCCAATTCTGAGCATTCGCCCTCACGCATTGAAAACGAAAGCACATCAGTCGGGCCACGTCTGTGCAAGTATCGCTCATTCAGCCCGCGTATGAACTCGTCATCGCAGAACACGAGAGAGATGTCGCCTTCCTTTCTGCCTGTTACGGAAAATGCACGACCGGCAAGCTTTTCAAGTATTTCCCTTTGAACCGGCGCCCTCCTCTTTTCTTCCCTGATAAAGAGTCTGAAGGTATGTATTTTTCTCCCCCGCATACTCACTGCAAGTATGCTGTGAAATTATTTCGCCGAGCAGCGCCTGTTACTGCTGTTTTTGTTCGAGTTCAGACTTCTCAATATCTTTGTCATCGGGGTATTCAATCCTACTATGATATACCCCTGTAAGATAGCGTCTGAAGGATATGGATATTTTCATGAGGCCCCTCAGTGTCAGGGTGCTCTCATTGAGCTGGCCTTCTCGGAATTTGCTTTCGATGATATCATTCACGAGCTCGTCTATTCTCTTTGCGGACGGATTCTTCAGAGTTCGTGACGCCGCTTCAACCGTGTCGGCGAGCATCACAATGGCAGCTTCCCTGTTCTGTGGTTTCGGACCCTGGTAGTGGTAATCCTTCTTATCTATTTCAGTTCCCTCTCTGCTGTCCTTAAGAGCCCGGTGGTAGAAGTATTTCATCAGAGAAGTTCCGTGATGCTGGGCGATAATATCAACCACCTCTTTCGGAAGTTTAATTTCCCGTGCCATATCGGTGCCGATTTTAATATGGGCTTTTAGAATGGAATTGGAGAGAGTCGGTTTTATGAAGTTGTGTTTGCTTATTCCCTCGTTGTTTTCAATGTAATACTCTGCATTCGGGATTTTACCTATGTCATGATAAAGCGCCGCTACACGCACAAGCAGAGCATTTGCCTTGATATTTCTCGCCGCATTTTCTGCCATATTAGCTACATTGATGCTGTGGTGATAGGTGCCTGGTGCCTCGAGCTGCATCTTTTTCAATACCGGCGCATTTAGATCTGACAATTCGAGCAGTCTAAAGTTTGTCGGCAGATTCAGAAGTATTTCAAAAAACGGGGTTATACCGAGCGTCATGATAACGGAAACGATTCCGTTTCCGGCTCCCCAGATGAGAAGGGTGATAAACCCTCTTGTTGAAAGCCCGCGCAGTAAACCGACGGCAAAGAGTATCAACTCGCTTGTCGTAATGACAATCAAACTCGATCCAAGCAGGTCACTCCGTCTCTCGGCACTTTTAACCGCATACAGCGCAATGAGCCCTGAACCAAGAGAGAAAAAGAATGTATAAGGATCATTCCCCGAAATAAGAAGAAATAGTATAGGAAGAATAATTGCGAGAGTAAACGAAAATTTCCTCTTGTACAATACCTCGGCAGTCATTGTAATACCGCTCGTTGGTATGAGAACCCCTAGCATAAGATTGTCGGGGCGATTCTTGATAAGAGTAACGAGATAGGCGTAAAACACTGAAACGAACACAAAACCTGAAAATATTAAAAATCGCCGAACTTCCTCTTTTCCTTCTTCATCCATAAACACCAGAAGAGAAATGTAGAGAAGCACAAGGAGCAGAACACCGATACCGGTAACAGCCCTTACATTCAAATGGCTGGTATAGAGGCTGATAGCATTCAGTTTCGGGAGATTCTCTTCATTTATCTCTTCTCCTGTTCGTATAACAATTGCTCCCTTTTTAATCGTGTTATAAACCGGTTCAACCTTTTTCAACTCTTCAGTCATAAATCTGTTGCTCTCCTGGGCGTTGAAATATAGATTGGGCTCTATATAGACAAGTGCTACCTTTTTCAACAACTGTGTATCGGCTGCATCGAGGTCATCATAGGTGTTTTTTAAATAATCGACAATGGTATCTGAAAGTTCATCCACAGCGACAACTTGCTCTACTCCGATTTTTTCCTCTGTGATCTCGGACTTCCAGATTTTTTTTACAATAATCCCTGTTGGCTGATACTGGGACAGCTCATCCCTCGAAAAGGTCGAAAGGCCCTTTTGAGCGATATAGGTGATAAGAGATACGAGTTTTTCCCTGTATCCTCTTTCCCTGTACTGTTGAATAAAAGTTCTGAACTCCTTACTATTAAAAGGCAGGGCGCTCTGCCTGTACAGTGCCTCCAGGTCCATGGACTCATTCTCAGCCTCACGGTCCAGTGAGGTAAACAGCTGATCTAGGCTTTCGATTTCAGCTTCGTATTTCGAGACCTGAAGATCGAATATGGGAGGGATCCTCATCTTTGCCTCATGTACACGTTTTCCCGTTTCTCTGGCGTTTATATAGGTAATGTCTTTCGTGCTTACGATATTTTCCTGGGTTATGTCACCTAGTGTATAGGTGTAGTGAACGCCGAAATAGGGTTTCGCGATAAACCAGAGAATCCCCGCAAATAGAGCTACCAGTATACCAAAAAAAAGAAATTTGAAGGAGGCTTTGTCTGTCCTTATTGCGGGCAAACCCAGCCAATTAACTTTCATCATGTCTATTCACTATCCTTATATTTCTCAAAAGCCCTTATAATACGCTCCACAAGGGGATGGCGAACCACATCTTCCGGTCCCAGCTCTATTATCGAAATACCCTCGATGCCCTTCAAAATCTTGAGTGCGGTTTTAAGACCCGGCTTTCTGTTTTTGGGAAGATCACTCTGTGTTATGTCGCCTGTTACCACGGTCTTTGAGTTGAACCCAATGCGGGTGAGAAACATTAGCATCTGCCCTTTCGTCGTGTTCTGCGCTTCATCAAGGATTATAAAAGCATCATGCAGGGTGCGTCCTCGCATATACGCAAGGGGCGCTACTTCAATTGCACCCTTTTCAACATATTTCTGGAAAACAGCGTATGGAATCATGTCGTAGATTGCATCATAGAGTGGACGCAGATATGGGTTTACTTTCTGCTCGAGATCTCCCGGCAAAAACCCGAGGCTTTCTCCTGCTTCGACAACAGGACGTGTAAGTATTATTCTTGAAATGTTCTCAACAATGAGATTATGAATTGCAAAGGCCATCGCCAGGTACGTTTTACCTGTGCCTGCTGGTCCGATGGAAAATGTAATATCGCTCTTTCTGATGGCGTCGAAGTATTCGGCCTGTCCGGCTGATTTCGGAGATATAACCTTGCCACCGCGGCCAATGGTAATTTGCTTTTTGCTGAGCCCGGCGATATCGAATCCGACATCCCTCTTCACCTTCGCGATTATATATGAGATATCTTTCTCGACGACTGTATTCTTTTCGTGGTACAGGGAAATTATATTTTCCAGGATTCTCTTTCCTGCCTCGATATTTTTGAGATTCCCCCTGAGCGTGAGACAGGTTTCTCTCCCTCCAATATAGAGACCCGTCCCCTGCTCGATATCATGAATAATCTTATCCCTGTTCGAATAGAGGAGTTCCTGCACGTCCCTGTCGGGGATTTCTATTTTTTCTTCGGATATTAATAATGACTCTGAATCTTCCATAACGAGTAATCTCAGAAAACCGGTTGATTCCGGAATCGAGTTACCTTAAAAACCCCCTCTCTTCCCTTTTGGACATGCCACAGTAATATTATTGATAAATTTATTACAATATACTATGCGAAAATTAAAAATGTAATAGAAATCTTGATTCCTGTACTACAGTAATCCGATACCCAGTTCTGATATCTGCGCAGCGGGCACGGAATCAGGCGCTCCTGAAAGCGGAGAAATCCCGCTCGTTGTCTTTGGAAACGCGATAACCGATCGTATGGAATCCTCCCCCTGCAGCATCATTACAATCCTGTCAAGCCCTAAGGCAATTCCGCCGTGCGGCGGCGCACCGTAGGCAAGCGCCTCTATCAGGAAACCGAACTTCTTCTGAATATCCTGTTTTTGGAGGCCGAGTATCGAAAAGACCGTTTCCTGTATTTCGGTATTGTGAATTCTGATGCTTCCTCCACCCAACTCGATGCCGTTAAGCACCAAATCGTAGCTTCTCGATTTGAGACTGTACGGGTCTTCCACCATCCTATTAATAAGGGATCCGGCATCTTCACCCTCCTGAAGACGGGGTGCGGTAAATGGATGATGCACCGAAACGATCTTATTCTCATCATCGCTCCATTCAAAAAGCGGAAAATCCGTAATCCAGCAGTATTCCATCTTCCCATCATTAATGAGTGCAAGTTTCTCAGCGAGTTCCTGCCGAAGTCTGCCTAAAAAAGAAAGAACCTTTTTCTTTTCACCCATTGCCGCGAATACAATAGCAGGGATTGCTTTCTTCATCTCATTCAGACGTTTCATAAACAAACCACGGGGGTCCTCTTCGAAGAGCTTGACCATCGGTCCCGAAAACGAACCGTTTGTTACTTTCATCCAGGAAAACATGCTGAGGTTTTCAATCTTTGATTTTTCGGAATAGCCGTCAAGCAGTTTTCGGGTTAGGGCATCGGATGACGGAAAAACAATACCGTATAGCCGTTCATTCCTCCCTGGGCCTATGGTACCCGTGCCTGTGGTCTCCAGACCGGCGGTTATGAATTTTTTTAATTTCGCATCGCGAAACCAGCCGAGATCGATCAACTCTTGCGTAATTCTCAAATCCGGCCGGTCGGTCCCGTATCTCTCTATCGCCTCATCGTAGGAAAGCCGTAATACAGGCAGATGCAGATTGATACCGTAGCATTCTTTTAATACTGCCGCGAACATCCCGTCAATCAGGGTATACATATCCTCCTCGTCGACGAACGATGCCTCGATATCGACCTGTGTAAATTCAGGCTGCCTGTCCGCGCGCAGGTCCTCATCTCTGAAACATTTCACAATCTGGTAGTACTTTTCGAATCCGGCGACCATGAGAAGCTGCTTGAATATCTGCGGCGACTGCGGGAGGGCGTAGAATTTGCCCGGGTTGAGCCTCGACGGTACGAGAAAATCACGGGCACCCTCTGGTGTCGATTTTGTGAGAAACGGTGTTTCTATGTCGATGAATCCGCCTTCATTGAGATATTTTCTTATGCTAGTTGTAATACAGTGACGCATAACTATGTTTCTGTTCATCCGGCTTCGCCGCAGATCGATATACCGGTAACGGAGTCTGAGCTCTTCGGATACGTCATCCTGCTTCACAACCGCAATCGGGGGAGTTTTCGACTCATTCAGTATGCTTAACCGGTCCACCCAGACCTCAAAATCTCCTGTCGGGAGGTTGGGATTGGGATTTTCACGCCGTCTCACCTCTCCCAGCACGTGCAATACGAACTCTGATTTTAATATCGCAGCATCCTCAAAGCACTTTTTATTGTACTGCCCGTTAAAAACGAGCTGAACAATACCAGAGCGGTCGCGCAAATCGATGAAAACCACCCCGCCGTGCTCCCGCTTGATCTGAACCCAGCCGTACAGCTCGATTTTTTTTCCGAGAAGCCCCTCCCCAATATCGGTACAGTAGTACTTTTTCAGGATACTCCTCCTCATTACAAATTTCTAAAAGTTCGGGCTAAAAGTTATTGAGCGCAGTATAAAAGTCAAGGTTTTTAAAACCGCCTGCACAAATCGATCACACATCTCTATTGCATCTGATACAGGAAAAGGCGGTATGCACGAACTCTTTGATTGATTTACCCGTGCATGACTGTTATGTTATTGTCAAGATTTAGATCTTCAAAGGAGGAGAAATGAAAAGAAATTATCTGTTTTTGATGGGAATACTCGTTTTGCTGTTTGTCATGGGATGCAGCACGTTTGCCGGCGTCGTCAGCCCTCCGTCATGGATAAGGGGAACATGGACCGCGTATAATAAATCCGTTGTTTTTAAATTCTCATCGGACAACATCTTATACACGAACAGGCAGGGCACCACCATCAGTTTTGAAAAAGAATACGCCGGATTGCAGGTAACAGACCAGAGCAGCGACACATTATATACCGTTACGATCATTAGCCCGGACAAGACAACGATTTACAACTTTGAACTCAGCGGGGATATAATCATTTACTTCGTTAAGGAAAATGATACAAATATCGATTACGGAAATTTGACAAAGGAAACCACGTAAGGCATCAGCCGAGACTATACTTTTCTACGAGCTTTTTCTCGTCTGCCTGCAAATACACAGCCTCTTTCAATGCCCGTATCAGCTCACGCATTCTATCATACCCCCACACAACCCTGCCGAATGCGACGCCCCTGCCTCCGGCTGCAACGGAATTTTTTGCCGTTCTCAGTATCTCCTCGGGCGTTCCCATATGCGCTCCGCCCAGTATGATAACGGGAATACGCGCCCTCTCGACGATGGTTCTGAAATGATCGGGATCGCCGGTATACTGGATCTTCAGAATATCGGCGCCGAGCTCAACGGCGATCCTGCTCGCATGTGCAATTGTATCCGGGTCGTCCCTCTTTTCCGGGGGCATATGCTTTCCCATAAGAAGCGGTTCGATTATAAGGGGCATTCCCCATCGGTCGCACTCACGAACGATCTCGCTTATCATTTTCATTTCTCTCGCCTGACTATCGGGATCGAGCCCCCAAATAAGCAGGACCTTTACCGCGTCAAAACCGGATTTCAGGGCGAGCTCCACCGGAACACCCGGCTCAAAATCAATAAAATACTGCGGTTCTCCCGGAATATTCGATAAAATGCAATTATCAATGGCAATTATACGAGCCGGCGCGTTTCTTGTGGTGAAAAGCTCATTTGTTATCCTGATCATTCCGTAATTCATGATCGTTGCATCGACCTCTTCTTCCAGCAGCATCTGCAGAACCCTGTACGGGTCCTCGAGGCCCTCAGGAACACCGAGATAATAGCCGTGGTCTACCGGTATAATAACGGTTTTATCGTATTCCGGATGAAACAACCTCTTTATCCTGACATCTCTTTCACTTTTCATTTTTTTCTCTCTTAATCTTCGAGCAGTTTCTTTGTGCCTGCGATCTCGTAAAACCCGACAATCAAATTCTCCATTTCCTTCGACACCGCTTCCTGGGCCTTCGGGACACTATTCGTTTCTCTTAATACTTTTTCATAGGGCTGGCGGATATTGGTTCCGATATTGAGCTTTGTCAATCCGTTTTTAATGGCTTCCATGATATACTTTTTTTGAACGCCTGATCCACCGTGCAACACGAGCGGAATACCGGTGACCGCCTTCAGTTTTTTCAGGTGTTCGATATTGAGCCGCGCCTCCAGTTTTTTCTCGTCCTTTGCGGCTCCGGTAATTGCACCGTGAATGTTACCGATTGAAACTGAAAGCCAGTCAACTCCCGTTTCTTCGACAAACCGCTTTGCATCATTAGGTCTTGTGAACCCCTTACCAGAGGAAAAAAGCTCCTCGTATGGCGGCAGGGGGCCGTTCTCGTGACCAAGAACCGCACCGAGCTCTGCCTCAACCGGGACATTTTTCGCGTGCGCGAGCTGAACAATCTCATGAGTGACGTGGATATTGTCCTCGAGGGACAGCCTGGACCCGTCAATCATGACGGAATTGTAGCCTGCCTGCAGTGCCTCCTGAATAAGGGCTCTGTAATCAACCTGCAGGTTGTCCTCGTCCACAACAGGCACATGATCCTGATGAAGCGACATGTACTCCGGGTTTTCATACTCCCTGTACATCTGAGCCGCCGTGCTGAAACTGACTATGCCGAATTTTTCAATATCAGGACGCGCGATTTCAACAAGTCCGAAGGTTTCGAGCCGTACCAGCGTTTCGCATATCGGCTTCACCATCTCGTGATATGCTGCATTGAAAGCGGGGACCAGTATACCCCTGTGATACGCCTTTTCCATGATTTTTTGCACTCTGCTTTCCATTTTTCATCTCCTCTCTAATCGTTTTTATATGAGATTACCTGTATAATAAAAATGCTCGAATCCAGCTCTCCGTGAAAAATCGAAACCCTGCAGCCCCATAATCGCAGATGAACCCTGAAAGCTGGTGCCCAAGCAAAAAATGGACCAACTTCGGTCCGGCGGCTGAACAGAATATTTTGCTTCATCCCGAGATCAGGCTACGCTTTTTCGAGAAACACCTTGTATGCACGGTACGAGTAGTACAGGTCTGCTTTCGATATAATCTCGTACGGTGAATGCATACCTATTACCGCAACCCCGCAGTCGATAACAGAGGCGTTGTAAAAGGCAAAATGTTTGGCAATTGTTCCGCCTCCGCCCTCATCAACCTTACCCATACCCCCGTACTGCCAGAATATTCCATTTTCATTGAAAAGGTTTCTGATTTTTCCAATCAGCTCCGCGTCCGCATCGTTTGCCATATACTTTCCGCCCGACCCCGTAAACTTCGTCAGGACTATGCCGTGGGACAGCTTGGCCGCGTTCTTCTCATCGTGCACCGATTTATACATTGGGTTGATACCGGCGTTGACATCCGCTGAAATGCAGGTTGATTTTTCCATCGCCTCACGCAGAAGGCCGTCGTTAAAAGTCTCTTTTATCTTTTGTATGAGCTTTCCGACCACGTTAAAAATAAAAAGTGATTTCGCGCCGGTCGGTCCTTCAGAACCGATCTCCTCCTTATCGACAATAAGAGCGACTGCAGTCTTGTCACTGATTTCAGCATCGAAAATCGCGGTGACCGCCCCATATGTGCTCACCCTGTCGTCATGGCCGTAACCGCCGATGAGAGCCCTGTCGATACCGACATCCCTCGGGTTCACCGCAGGTACCGCCTGGAGTTCTGCAGAGACGAAATCTTCCTCCACAATACCGTACTCATCGAAAAGCCTTTCGAGAACCGCTATCTTCACCTTCTCCTTTACCTTGTCATCCTTTACAGGAATATTGCCAAACAGAAGATTCAGTGTTTCACCCTCTATAAACTCGTTAGCCTTTTTCTCGTTCTGCACCTTGCGCGAGAGGTGTGGGAGAAGGTCCGGTATGACGAACACTGGATCATCATCCTTGAACCCGATTTCTATTTCTACTTTTTTATTATCCTTGGTTACAACAACACCGCTCAGGGCAAGCGGAATATTGAGCCACTGATACTTTTTTATGCCGCCGTAATAGTGGGTTTTCAATAGCGCGATTTCTGTATCCTCGTGAAGCGGAATCTGTTTCAGATCGAGGCGCGGGGTATCTCCGTGGGCGACGATGAAGTTCAGTCCGCCGTCAACAACTTTATTTCCCACCTTGATGAGAGCAATGTTCTTGTTTCTATTTACGGAGTAAAGCATATCACCCGCCTGAACCTGTTTTGTATTATCAAGTTCTTTGAAACCCCTTTTTTTTGCCTGCTCTAAAACCCACTGCACGGTGAGTCGTTCGCTTTTCGTGACCCCTAGATATTTTTTGTACTGCCTGGCATACGAAAAGATATCCTTCTTTTCTCTGTCTGTTATCTCGCTCCAGATGTTCTTGGATTTATATCCGAGCTTTTCCTCTAATTTCTGGTATTTCGATTTTTTCTCTTCTGAATTGTTTTTCTGATTGTTTTCTTGCGCCATGACTTCCTCCCCTGAACAGGATTGTATAATGTACTGTCAGCCGCCTCAATTATCAACCCATATTGAAAACGCCCACAATGACGGTCTTTACTTTTATGTTATTTATCTGTATACTATATTTATAAGGGGACGACACGGTTTCGACTGTGGTGGAAGGAACTTGTGCAGCATGTCGAGGAGCTCAGGCCTCGTAAAAAAGAGCAACAATTTTTATTTGCCGATTATGAGGCACTTCCAGTAGCAGCATAATATGCTGCTGCCGCTTCTCTCGATCTTCCCCCTGGAGATGAGAAGAAGCGTCGACTACAGGGGAAGCTACCCGGCCCTTTCCTGAGGGACCTGGCGGTTAAATCAATTCAGGATAGGTTTTCGACGCGTGTCTGAAGTCAACCGAAAACCGAAACTCAAACTTCAGACTACACATGTAGACGCGCAGGCGGCCTCATCACAGGACGCGGGTTCGATTCCCGCCGTCTCCACCATTTATAAATCAAGCCTCATCGAGCAATCTTCGTTCGCCCTCAAGCTTTTTATTGTCGGTAATGTCCTGCGTGACCTCGAGCGTGCCTACATATTTGCCATCACGGTCCTGAAGGGCAAAATACCTGAGAGGCTCTTCCCGGTACGATTTTTTGAGCTGTTCGGAAAGAAGCTTATCTTCGACCGGTTTCTCAATGTATTCGTCGGTATCGGCAATTCCATGCGCGGTGATGATGGCCTTGGTCCGGCGTTTGTCGAGCGGCTCAAAAACAAGGTGGATTTTCCGTGTATAAACGGACGGGACATCCCGGAAAATTATTTCGGTAAAATCGTGAATGAACAACCCGATACGGTTATCCTCATCGATGCAGTTCAGCTTTTTCTCGAGCCGGGTGAGTACAGGGTGCTTCAGCATGATGATCTTCTCAATGCAGGCTTTTCCACCCACAGCGCCTCACCCTCAATCTTAATGGAGTATCTTGGCGGTGAAAACGGGGCAAAGATATACATGCTCGGTATTCAGCCGAATAGCGTTATTTTCGGCGTCTGAAACATCATAAACAACAACAATGGGAAATGGTTCACATCTATCAAAAATTATAATAAATTGTAACTATTGCCCTTGTATAAATTTCATTTAACATGGATAACGTGTCCACTCATGAAAAAGATATATAATACGTCGATTCGCAATATTGCTATTATTTCACATGTTGATCATGGAAAAACAACACTCTTAGATTCCATGTTTAAGCAGAGCGGACTCTTCCGGAAGGATCAGGAAGTTGATGAGAGAATCATGGACAGTATGGACCTGGAACGGGAGAGGGGAATTACAATAGCGGCAAAGAACTGTGCTATAAAGTGGGCAGGCATCAAAATAAATATTATTGATACTCCCGGCCACGCAGATTTCGGCGGCGAGGTGGAAAGAGCGCTTTCCATGGTCGATGGTGCTCTACTGCTTGTAGATGCTTCAGAAGGCCCATTGCCGCAGACACGGTTTGTACTCGATAAAGCTCTTAAACTAGACTTAAGTATTATTGTAGTAATTAACAAGATAGATCGGCAGGATGCACGCCCCCTGGAGGTTCTTGATGAAATCTACAGTCTTTTAATAGATTTAGGTGCTTCGGAAGAACAGCTGGATTGCCCCGTTTTATATGCAGTCGGCAGAGAAGGTACTGTAGTAAAAAATCCCGGCGATAAATCCGAAAATCTTAATTTATTAATGGATATGATTATAGAGACCATACCGCCCCCGGCTTCTACAAGCGGTAAACCCTTCCAGATGCTTGTTTCCGATTTAAGTTATTCCAATTACTTTGGCCGGCTTGCAGTTGGAAAGGTCATTAACGGTTCGGCTTTTTTCAGTGAAGAGCTTGTCTGTACTAAGGAGGGAGGTAAACTTATCACCCTTAAGGTTTCCAAACTGCAGGTATACGACGGCCTTAGTTTAAGGGAAACTGAAGCTGTAGAAACAGGCGATATAGTTGTGCTGTCCGGAATCGAAAATGTAAATATTGGTGATACTATCTGTACAAGAGAAGCTCCAAAAGCCCTTCCAGGAATATCCGTGGATGAACCTACAGTCTTTATGAGATTCTCAAGGAATACCTCCCCCTTTGCAGGAAGAGACGGCAAATATGTCCAGCCGAGCAAGATTTGGGAGAGGCTTGTTCGGGAGAGTCTACTTAACGTTTCCATCCGGGTTGAGGAAGCTGAAGATAAGGAGGGATTTATTGTTAAGGGACGTGGAGAATTCCAGATGGTAATACTCGTAGAGACAATGCGCCGAGAAGGGTTCGAACTCTGTGTGGGAAGGCCGAATGTTATCTATCACAATAAGAACGGTAAAAAGCAGGAACCAATAAAGGATGTGTTTATTGACTGTGAAAATACCTACAGCGGTATTGTTACGGAGAAACTACTCAAACGGAAGGGGCTTTTATCCGGGATTAAACATACAGCGAACAGCCGTATCCGACTAACTTTTAGTGTTCCTTCGAGGGCGCTTATTGGCTATAGGGACGAATTTTTAACCGATACCCGTGGAACCGGAACAATCAATTCATCCTTTAAAGGTTATGAAAATTTTAGAGGCGAATTTCCCAGTAGATTCACAGGAAGTCTTATTTCTGACAGGCCTGGCAATGCGACTGCGTATGCTCTTTCTAACCTTGAGGCAAGAGGTAAACTCTTTATAAAGCCGGGCGATGCGGTTTATGAGGGTATGGTAGTGGGAGAACACAACAGGGAAAACGATTTAAATGTAAATCCATGTAAACCGAAAAAGCTCTCTAACATGAGGGCTGCAGGTAAGGATGATGCAGTTACACTTACCCCTGTAACGCCCCTAACTTTAGAACGGGCAATCCAGTTTATCGGAGACGATGAGCTTGTGGAGGTAACCCCGAAGATTATACGAATGAGAAAAACTATCCTGCAGTCACAGCAGAGAAAGCTGGACGGCAGATACAGCTTAAGCGTAAAAGCGACGTGAATCCCCCCAGGGAAAGTCTCTGACGAGATGTATCCCTGATGGGATATGTCGCTTCGCGGCGGATTACGTCCCCTTGGGGCCGATCCTTGACAGGACCGGGTATCACAAATAACTTTTTTGAACTTAATAACCCACTGTCTCCAAAAGTGTAAAAAACTCCTTCAAATGTTGATCCACGAAGCGGTTTTCCCTCTACCCTTTCACGGCGCCGCCTGCAAGCCCCTGTACGAGCTGTTTTTCGATAAAGAAGAAGAGAATGACAACAGGAATGATGGAAAGAAAGGATGCGGCCATCAAATACTGCCACTGCACCATCCACCTTCCGACAAAATTATACAGCCCGACGGTAAGCGGACGCTTTTCCATTGTTTTGATGAATGTAAGCGCGAACATGAACTCGTTCCACGAGGTGATAAACGCGTAAATGATGGTTGTCACAACACCCGGCATCGCGACAGGTATCATGACCCTGAAAATCGTGCCGACTCTTGAACAGCCGTCGATGAGGGCCGCTTCTTCAATTTCTTTTGGAATCGACTGGAAGTAGCCGTTCAGCATCCATATGGAAAATGCGAGGGTGAATACTGAGTTTACCAGTATCAAAGAAAAGTAGGTATTGAGAAGGTGCAGTTTTGACATGATCTTGAAAAGTGAAATAATCACGATTACCGGAGAGAACATCTGGACTACCAGAAAAAGATAGAGCAGGAGCTTCCGACCGTGAAATCTCAGTCGTGCAACCGCATAGGCCGCAGGTATGCACAACGCAGTATTGAGTAATGTCGCACCCGATGCAATAATAAAACTGTTGATGAAATACTTTGCCATGGGGTATTTCGACCAGATCACCTTGAAGTTCTCCCATGCAATTCTTTTCGGTATCCAGAACGGAGGCTTCGTGTAGACCTGGTCAAAATCCTTCAGCATGGTTGAAATCATGACAAAAAACGGGAAGAGAAGAAATACAATAATAACCGTGGCCCAGAAATAAACGAAGACCTTTTTCAGCACGACATTCTTTTCAACCACGGGCTACTCCTCACTCTTGAAATAAAACCGTGAATAGATGATGCTGATTGTCAGAAGTATAACAAATGTAATAACCGCCATCGCCGCAGCCGGCCCGAAACGCAGAAAATTGAACGAATACTTGTAGATAAATGTGATTAGAATATCCGTGGTGTTTATCGGGCCGCCCTTTGTCAGTATATAGATGGTGTTGAAATCATTGAATGTCCAAAGGATTGAGAGCAGTGTTGCAATAACAATGAGGTTTTTCAAAAGAGGCAGCGTCACGAAGCGGAATTTTTGGATTGCATTGACCCCGTCGACAACAGCTGCCTCGTAGAGGTCTTTCGGAATTGCCTGTAGACCGGCGAGAAAAACGAGTGACATGAAGGGAATACCGATCCATATATCGACCCATATGGCTGCAAAAAAAGCGGGGATGGGATAGGCAAGCCAGAATGGCGGATTCTGCGTAATGTGAAGAAGCTTCAGAGTCTGATTAAGAAGCCCGAAATCTGCATTGTACACCCACTGCCACAGCATGACGCTGATGGGGACGGAAGATGCCCAGGGAAGGATTAAAAGTGTCCTGTATACCTTTCGGCCCCGATAATCAACGTTGAGAAGAAGCGCAATTACAATACCGAAGAGAGTCTTTACAAGAACGGCAAATCCTGTCCAGATAAAGGAGCGGCCGAGCACGTCCCAGAAGTCTCGTATCTTCGTAAGATACTTGAAGTTGCCGAGCCCGATAAACTCAACGATCTTTCCCAGTTTACTTGTCTTGAAAAGTGACATCAAAAAAACGTAGAATATCGGATAAAACATAAAAAGCAGTAAAAAGATCGTACCCGGAATGAGAAGCACGTAGGCAAGCCTTGATTCCGTTGTCCAGAAATGTCCCTTCTTCCTATCCCCGTCAATCATAATTTTCCCTTAAGAATAGAAAAGCCCCGGTATTGAGAAAATACCGGGGCCTGTTTTGCTTTGTGATTCACATTCCCCTCATGGCATCGATCTGTTTTGCGGCATCATCAAGCGCATCCTTCGGTGATGCCTTGCCCAGAAACACCTTGCCGATGGCATCCCAGATGGTATTTGTGGCCTCAGACCATTCTGCCATCAAAGGCCATCCCTTTGCCACTGCATTCGCCTTGACCATCTCCTTGTACACAGGAGTCTGGAAAAACGGGTCTTTGCCCGCAGATTTCGTAACAGGCGGGAACCCGACAAGTTTCTGAAAAGGAATCTGAACCTCATCGGAGTAGAAGTAATCGAGGAATTTCCCCACCATCTCTTTGTGCTTCGATGTATTGAAAAACGCAAGTGAGTCAGTAACCAGCAGGCTCGACGGTTTGGAACCTTTAAAATAGGGCATCTGTGAAGGCGCCCAGCCGAAAGAAACGTTCTGCTTCTTGAGTATGGCGCCCGTAAACCCGCCGCTCATCATCATGGCGAGATGCCCGCTTATCATAAGGTCCTGGACCTCATCCCTCGTATAGTTCGTAACACCCGGCTGCGTCACCTTATACTTGTTTACCAGGTCATTCATAAAGGTAAGCGCCTTTACCCCCGCAGGGCCGTTCACCGTGCATTTTCCTAGTTTTCCGTCCGGCCTCGTCTCAAAGAAATCTCCGCCTGCTCCGTAGAAATAGTATACAAACTCCGTCAGCTCTGCATACTTCTTGCCGCTCATTCCAACACCGTAAATATCAGGAGGGTTATTCACTTTCTGTGCTATTCTGAGCATGTCTTCAAAGGTCACCGGCGGGGTATCGATAAGGTCTGTCCGGTAAAACATGATCCTCGGGCCGATTGCATCGGGAAGTGCAAAAAGAACGCCGTCGACGACCGCTTCTTTTGCACCGGGTTGAATGTTATCGATGGTTTCTTTTGATACCCACTTCTCCGGGGGCTCGAGCTGGTCTTTGAACTCGAGTACCCATCGTGTTCCGATAATCGACATATCAGGCGGATTGTCCCCCCCGAGGCTTGTAATGAGCCTGTCATGCACCTGATTCCAGGGTGTCGAAATGACGGTAAGTGTGGCATTCGGATACTTCTCCTCGAACCCCTTTGTCATCTGATCCGCAAACTCAGGAGTCAGGCCGTCATATTCAGCCCAGATGATGCTGATCTCGGCCGTTTCAGCTGCTTTTCCCTTCTCTTTAGTACCACCGTTGAAAAAGAGAAGAAAAGACGCCACAACCAGCAATGAGACTGCAATCATGAGATATCTATTTCTTTTCATGACAACACTCCTTTCAAAATAGTTTATTTTCGATCTTCACTTCTTTTTTATCATTGCATTCTTTTTTTGTCAATGGAATAAAATATGTCCTTTTTTGTGTTTTTATGCACTATTTCGTAAAATACTTCAGACCACGAAACCCGATGTCCTTTCTGTAGTATGCACCTTCAAACCGTATTTTATCGACAGCGGCATAACTACCGGCAACTGCTTCCTGAAGGGTCTTGCCGGTCGAAACGACATTTAGCACCCGACCTCCATTCGTTACAACCCGTCCGTTCCTTTGTGCGGTTCCCGCATGGAAAATATATACATTATTGTCACTGCTGGAAACATCAAGACCCTGTATCTCCTTCCCCTTCTCATAGGGGCCGGGGTACCCACCTGATGCCATGACAACGTCACAGGCATAGCCCTTTTTCCATGCTATGGTGCAGTTTTTAAGATCCCCGTTCACCGTTTTTACTATCGATTCCACGAGATTTGATTCTAAAAGCGGAACAACCGCTTCTATTTCCGGGTCTCCGAACCTGCAGTTGAATTCGACAACAGAGGGATTGTCATCCCGCACCATGAGACCAGCGTAGATAACGCCCCGGTAGTCGATACCCCTTTTGTGGAATTCATCAACGAGAGGAAGAAGTATTTTGTCTATCACCCTGCCCATGACCGTTGTATTCACCACCGGAGCGGGTGCAATTGCTCCCATACCTCCGGTGTTGGGCCCTCTATCGCCGTCGTATACGGGTTTATGGTCCTGAGAGGACAGGAGGGGCACGACAGTATGCCCGTCGCAAAGCGCCAACACGGTCGCCTCTTCTCCCTCGAGAAAATCTTCAATAACGACCCGTGTCCCGCTCTCCCCGAAAACCTTTCGCTCGAACATATCGGTGAGGGCCTCATGGGCATTTTTTTCACTGTCAACGATCAAAACACCCTTACCTGCGGCAAGACCGTCAGCTTTTATCACAAACGGCGGATCAATCCGCTGTATATACTCCAGCGCCGCCTGTACTTCAAAAAACTCCCTGTAGGTGGCAGTCGGTATACCCTTTTCTTCCATCATCTTTTTTGCAAAAATCTTGCTTCCCTCTATCCTGGCGCCCCCGGATGTGGGGCCGAACACTCGAAGTCCATTTTCGATAAAAAGGTCGGCAATACCGTTTACCAGGGGCAGTTCGGGACCGACAACGGTTATGTCTATTTTCTCCTTCCTTGCAAAGCTCAGAAGAGATTCAAAGTCATCAGTCTTTATCCGCGGGTTTTCAGCTATTTCTCCTGTCGCGGCATTGCCTGGAGTCCAGTATAGCCTTTGTACTATTGGACTTTTAGACAGGGCATATGATAGAGCGTGCTCTCTCCCCCCGCTTCCAATAACGAGAATCTTCACGACGTATCCCCTCCGCTTACTTGAAAAAAGATATTTACCATTATCCCTCCGATGTAAGCATTCAGATAGAGCTCCTTAATCATCGTGTCATTCTAGCTATTCAAAGGCGCCGCCAGCAACCCGCCGGTATACCTCGAGGTACTTTTCAACGGATTTTTTAATAACCTCATCCGGCAGTGACGGGGCTGGCGGTGTTTTGTCCCAATCCTGGGTTTCCAGCCAGTCGCGTATATACTGCTTGTCAAAACTCGGTTGAGGACCTCCCGGCTTATACAGCTCTCTATCCCAGTAACGTGAGGAATCGGGTGTGAAAATCTCATCCGCAAGCAGTATATTGCCGTCGACGAGGGTAAACTCGAACTTCGTGTCTGCGAGGATGAGGCCCTTTTCATACACCTCATCATGTGCCTTCTTGTACAGCTCAATAGACTTCGATTTGATGAACCGGGCGACTTCAGTCCCGATCCTATTTTCGACCTGCTCGAAGCTGATATATTCATCATGACCGCTTTTTGCCTTTGTCGTGGGTGTAAATACCGGTTCGGGAAGCCTATCGCCCTGAACGAGTCCTTCAGGCAGCGGAAGATCGAAGAGCCGGCCGCTCTGCTGATAACTACGCCATCCGGAACCGTCGATATATCCCCGCACGACGCACTCAACTTCGATCATATCCCCCTTTCGCACGAGCGAGCTTCTGCCGTGCAGTATTTCCCGCTCCTGCTCACTCATTTGAAAAGGAAAATCCTGCACATCATCTGATATCAAATGATTTTTTATAATGTCTCCTGTTTTTCTAAACCATAACGCAGATATCGAATTCAGCACCATTCCCTTGAAAGGAATCGCATTCGGCAGGACAACATCAAAAGCGGAAATCCTGTCGGAGGCGACCATAAGAAGCCTGTCTCCGAGGTCGAAAATATCACGCACCTTGCCCCTGGAGAAAAGCGGAACCGACTGGATATTAATTTTACTGTATGCTTCGGGCATTCTCAAGGCATGTACCTCCTTACTCTTTTTCGATTAATGCAATGCGCCGATCGTAAATAGGCAGTTCTTATGTATATGATTCACCTGCATCGTTTTTAACCTTCCGGTCGAACGAACACCCTTCTCCCCCGCACCTCGAGCCTGTCTTCGCAGAAGTACTGCAGGGCTTTCGGATAGATGACATGCTCCTTTTCGAGTATACGGTCTGCCAGTGTATGCTCATCATCATCTTCAAGAACCGGCACGACTTCCTGAAGAATGACAGGTCCGGTGTCAACACCCTCGTCCACAAAGTGAACGGTGCATCCGGAATATTTCACACCATATTCAAACGCCTGCTTCTGAGCCTCGACACCCGGAAAGGAGGGAAGCAGGGCCGGGTGGATATTGAGAATTCTGTTCGGGTACTTGTGAATAAAATTTCGTGACAGCACCTTCATGAATCCAGCAAGCACAATACCCTCAACAGACTCCCGCTCGAGAAGCGTTAAAATCCGTTCGAAATACGCGTCGCGTGATTCTTCTCTCTTTTTCTCAAAAACCGCAGTCCGAATACCCATGCTGCGCGCATATTCAAGGCCGGGCGCATCGGGGTTATCGGAAATAATCACGACAATTTTTCCCCTGATGATTCCCCTCTTCACTTCATCATGAATCGCCCTGAAATTCGACCCGCGCCCGGAAATAAAAACAGCAATTCTCTTCGTGTTCATTGCACCCATCACTTTCTTTCAACAATCTCACCGATATTAACCGGCTCCTCCCCCTGTTTACGCAGATACCCGTATAAATCGGCTGCCCTGTTTCTCTTCATAATGAAAACGAGCCCTATCCCCATATTGAAAGTGTTTCGCATTTCCCCCTCGTCGATTTTCCCCGCATTTTTAATAATGGAGAAAACAGGATGCGGCTTTATGCTCTCCCAGTCTATTTTCAGGTCGAGACCTTTCGGGAGTATTCTCACTGTATTACTGTACAAGCCGCCGCCTGTAATGTGGGCAATACCGCCAACGCGGAAACTGTTCAGGACTTCAAGCACCATCTGCACATATATCCTGGTCGGCGTCAGGAGCTCATCGATGAGCGGGCATGATAAGGGTGGAACAACAGATTGATAGGAGTATTTTTTTCCTGAAAAAAGCGCATTTCTTGCGAGGCTGAGACCATTTGCATGTATGCCGCTCGATCTGAGACCTACAAGCACGTCGCCCGCTTCGATGGTTTTGCCATCGATAAGCTTTTCTCGTTCAGCAATCCCCACGGCAAACCCTGCAAGCTCATAGGTCCCGGATTCATACACACCGGGCATCTCGGCGGTTTCTCCGCCGAGCAGCGTGCATCCTGCCTCGCTGCATCCATATACAATACCATCCAGAACCTCAGATGCAACTGCAACATCCAATTTTGATGTCGCCAGGTAATCAAGAAAAAATACAGGTCTTGCCCCTGTTGTTATGATGTCGTTCACGCACATTGCAACAAGATCGATACCGATCGTGTCGTATTTCTTCGCCTCTTTTGCAAGTAGAAGCTTTGTGCCGACCCCGTCTGTGCTCGCGACAAGCACAGGATTGCGATAATCAAGGGGAGAAAGGTCAAAAAGGCCGCCGAAAAGCCCGATGTTTTCGCTGCCGGAGCCTTTCAGTTTGTTTCTCACGACGTCAACGAAACGCTCTCCCGCCGATATATCAACCCCCGATTCCCTGTATGTTAGTCCCAACTCCTTCTCCGTCTTTTTGAAATAGGGCACCCTCTTCATGCACAGCATCTGAGGCTTACATCTCATTCACCCGGAATTCCTCCAGGAGCATCTTCCCCTCATTGTCATCCTCCATGACCGGTACCGGGTAATCGCCATTGAAACACGCATAGCAGAGGCTGTCAAGCGGCTTCCCGACCGCCTTCGAAAGGCCTTCAAGAGTAATATAGGTAAGACTGTCCACCTCTAAAAACTTACGGATGTTTTCAATAGACTGTGTCGAGGCGATGAGTGTTCTCTTTTCTGAGGTATCGATGCCGAAAAAACACGGATGGGTTATAGGCGGAGAGCTGATGTACAGATGTATTTCCTTTGCGCCGGCATCCCGTATCATCTTGATTATTCTCTTGCTTGTCGTTCCGCGAACAATCGAATCGTCCAGAACAGCCACCCTCCTGCCCTTGATGGCGCTTCGAATGGGATTCAGTTTGATCTTAACCTTGTCCCCCCGCTCACTGGTGCCTGGATCAATAAAAGTGCGGCCCACATAGGGATTTTTAAACAGCCCGATTTCATACGGGATACCGGCCTCCTGTGCGAAACCTATTGCCGTCGTCACCCCGGAATCAGGAACAGGAATCACCACGTCTGCCTTCTGACTGTTGACCCGGTTTGCGCGGGCAAGCTCACGTCCCATGCGCTTACGCACCTCATACACGCTGATCTCGTCAATAACCGAATCGGGACGGGCAAAGTAAATATATTCAAACACACAGAGTGCATTTCTTTCCCCTGTTTTGAAGGTATAACTGTGTATGTTTTCACCGTCTATTTCTACCAGCTCTCCCGGCTGTATATCTCTGACGAATTCGGCATTCATCACATCGAGCGCGTTTGATTCGGACGCGACTGCATACCCCTTGTATATCTTTCCGAGGCAGAGAGGCCGGAAACCATACGGGTCCCGAAGTGCAATCAGTTTTTCACCCGCAATCATAACGATAGAGTAGGCCCCATTGATCCTCGCAATTGCATCGAGCACCGCGGTTTTTATATCCCGGTCCTTACGGCTTGCCACAAGGTGCAGCAGCAGCTCCGTATCAGAACTCGAACGGATAAGGGCGCCGTTTTCAATAAGCGAATTCCTGAGCTCTTTGGAATTGACGATATTGCCATTGTGTGAAACAGCCATCATCCCGCCCCAGTATCGGGCAATAATCGGTTGCACATTCTGAAAGTAACCTGACCCGGTTGTCGAATACCGTACATGGCCGATACCCAGGCTGCCGGTAAGAGATTCAAAGTCAGAGGGTTTGAACACGGAGGTTAGAAGCCCCTCGCCCCTCTTAATATTGACGATATCGTTTTTATATGTTGCTATGCCGGCACTCTCCTGCCCTCTGTGCTGAAGGGCATATAACCCCCTGTAAATGAGGGCGCCGGCGCTGAATGCGCTGTCAGACGACATCACGCCGATTATCCCGCACTTTTCCTGTGGGGTGTCCTGAAATACATCGGATTCACACTCAGCCATTCCCTGTTTCTCCGAAGGCGTTACATTCTTTTTCGATCCTGCGTATCTCGTTTTGCCAGTACCCGGCAATTTCCCGAGCGCGTTTTTCCGCAAGACCGATATATGCAGCCGGATTTTGGGTAAGTTTCTTCCATGAATCAAGCATGGTTATTTCCCTGAAGGCATCGTCTTTCTCCACGACGTCAAACAGACCCCTGCCCTCCTTCTGCGCTTTTAACGCAGCTTTTTTGACAACTTCATGGGCATCCGGACGCCCCTTTACAGCGAGTAATATATACAGCGGCTCTGCAAGAAACATCCCGTCAGCCGTCTTGATGTTTTTTTCAAGATTGACGCGGTCGATCGAAAGTTTTGAAAGCTGCCTGACAAGCCGGTCAACTGAAAGCGTAAAGGCTGTAATAATCTCGACAGTAAATCTGTTCGATGCTGAATTTGTAAGGTCCCTCTGATGCTCTGAAATCTGGTCGAGGTAGCGGGTAACCATTCTCGGCGCATACTCCTTCCACATTGATTTCACATGCTCGAAATTCCAGGGGTTCCTTTTATGTGGCATCGTCGAAGAGCCTACCTGGCCCTTCTCAAACTTTTCACCCATTTCAGCGATTTCGGTTCTCTGCAGATGCCGCATGTCATCACTGATCTGAGCCAGAACACCGAAAGCCGATACCACTGCATGCACCAGGTCAAGCATATACTCCGGTTCCACAATCTGCGAGGAGAAATTCGCCGGTTTCAAACCAAGCTCACCAAGCACGTCCTCCTCGAACTTTCTGGGATCTTCAAAGATAAGTGACCCTGCATTGTACGCACCGACTGCACCACTTATCTTGCCCCGCAGATCTTTTACCGCCTCGGCAATCTTGACAAGCCTTCCGCCGAATCTGTCCGCATACCCCGCGAACAGAAAACCGACGGTCACGGGCACTGCATGCTGGCCGTGTGTCCTCCCGATCTGAGCAGTATGCGCCTCCTTCATGCCGATATCAGTCAGTATCCGCATGAGCTTTACGCACAGAAGGATCACAACCCTGTAAAATACATCACGCATGCGAAGTGCCTGGGCTGTGCCGGTAATGTCTTCAGACGTCGTAGACAGGTGAATAAAAGGTGCAAGCCGAGGGCTTACCTTTCTCTGCAGCACATTCACCAGTGCGCGTATATTGTGCCTTGTTTTTTCTTCTTCTTCATACACTTCCTCCGGGGTGATACTTTGACATGCCTTTTTCATTATACGGGTCGAGCCGTCGGGGACAATGCCGTATTTCTCCATAACTGTAATGATCGCTCCCTCGACCAGAGCCTCATAGCGAATGACGGAATTTTCAGAAAGGTAGTCGGCAAGCAGTTCCATAAGCTCTCTGTTGCTTTTGTAGTATCGTGAATCGAGCGGGCTGATGTTGAGGAAGATGTCTCTCTCCATGTCTTATTCCTTTGATAGTTGTCTGTCTTTCTGTACAACCCCATTTGCCATCTCTTTTTTATAGGCGATCAATTTTATTTCAATAGAGGGGTCTGATATTGCAAGAATTTCCGCGGCAAGCAGGGCAGCATTTCTCCCACCGTTTATCGTCACCGTCGCAACCGGAACCCCCGGAGGCATCTGTAACATCGAGAGCAGGCTGTCAAAACCCAGGACAGGAGAAGATGAAGCCACCGGCACACCAATGACAGGATGTGTGGTATACGATGCAATCGCACCCGGCAACGCTGCCGCCATCCCCGCTATTGCAATGAAAATCCGAACACCGCTGTTCACGGCCATCCGTACATACTCTGCGAGAATATCCGGCGTTCTGTGTGCAGAGATGATACGAGCTTCAAAAGAAATATCGAATTTCATCAGCACAGAAGAAACCTCGCTGTAAATAGCTTTATCGGAATCACTGCCCATAATGACGGAAACTATATGCATTTCGACTCTCCCAGTGGGTATCCCCTCAGGGTTTCCCCTGAAGTTTACTTGCCTATTTTTAATATCACTTGAAATGTCCGACGGAATCAAACAGCACGGATAATTCGCAGTATATCGTTCTGACTACAGCCGGTGCTGCTTCGAGCCCCTGTATTCGAGGCTCATCTGAAATAGCCGGCAGTATCAAACAGTGTGTGGCTTGATCAGTATAGAATGAAACAATAGGGGAATCAAGAAAAACTCTTCAGTTCCTGTTCCACCTTGTCCCGAACAAACGGGCCGATTTCACCGGGGTCTACCTGTTCCTTTTTTCCGCTTCGTCTGTGCACCAGCTCGACGCTTTCTTCCGACAATCCTTTATCACCAATATTGATCCTGTAGGGAATACCGATAAGGTCTGCATCCTTGAACTTGACCCCCGGTCTCAGCTCTCTGTCATCGAGAAGTGTTTCGATTCCGACAGCCTGCAGCTCGTCGTAAAGCCCGTCCGACACCTCTTTCATGCGGCCTGTGTATTTGATAGGAAGAATAATTACATGGTATGGCGAAATTGATATCGGCCAAATTATACCGTTTTCATCATGATTCTGCTCGATAACAGCCGCAACGGTTCTCTCCACTCCGATACCGTAGCATCCCATTAGCGGCGTTTTTGCCTCTCCCGCCTCATCCAGATAGGATACATCGAAGGCCCTAGTATACTTGTCACCGAGCTTGAAGATGTGTCCGAGCTCGATACCCCTGAACAGAGACAGTCTCTTCCCGCATCGAGGGCATCGATCGCCTTCTCCAACGAGCCGGAGATCGGTATAGGTTTCAGGGGTAAAGTCCCTTCCCGCATTGACGTTTTTATAGTGATAATCCTTCCGATTGGCCCCCGTCACTCCTCCTCTGACATTTTTTATACTGTTATCTCCGATAACAGAGGTGCCTGTAACACCAATCGGTCCGGCGAATCCAAGCGGAATACCGAGAGATTTAAGGACATCATCCGGATCGGCCTTTTCAATCTCAGGAACGCCGAGGTGGTTTTTCAGCTTTGTTTCATTTACTTCAAGATCACCCCGTACAAGTGCAATGATATACCCTCCTTCAGAGGTTTTAAACAACAGTGTCTTTATAAGCTGCTCAGGCCCCCTATCGAGAAATCCGGTCAAATCGGATATAGTTTTTACACCGGGAGTGTGGATGAGCTCGAGTTCTCCGGTATTCTCGTACTCCATATTTTCCTGCTGGCATTCGGCCCTCTCCCTGTTTGCCACATAACCGCAGGAAGAACATTGAACGATTTCCTCCTCGCCGACCCGAGCAGGCACCATGAATTCCTCGGAGGCTGAACCGCCCATTGTTCCGGAATCTGCAGCAACAGGTATGGTATTGAGGCCGCATCGCTGAAATATCTTCCTGTACGCCGAAGCCATGTCATTGTACGTCGCATCAAGTGATTCACTGTCCGATGAGGTGTGGAAGGAGTATGCGTCTTTCATTGTAAATGTCTTGCTGCGCATTACACCAAACCGGGGACGTATTTCATCCCTGAACTTCGGGCCAATGTGGTAGACGGTCAACGGAAGATCACGGTATGATTTAATATGATCTTTCAGCAGTGCTGTAAACACCTCCTCGTGGGTCGGCGCCAGTACATAGTCCTGCAGGTTCCTGTCCCTTAACCTGAACAGCTCTGCACCCATTGAGAACCACCGATCGCTCTGTTTCCACATATCGCCAGGTATGAGCACAGGCAGGAGGAACTCATTGCCTCCGATCCTGTTCATCTCCTCCCGTATAATATTCTCGACCTTCTTGACAACCCTGTTTCCCAGCGGAAGCATGGAGTAGATACCGCTTGAAACCTTTTTTATCAACCCGGCACGCACCATAAGCACATGACTCTGAATAGATGCATCCTTCGGTGCTTCTTTCAACGTCGGGAAAAAAAGTTTGCTGATACGCATACAACACCACCAGTCGGGTAAGATGTACCAAAAGATAGGCAAGTGAACTTGCAATCGTCAAAGGTATAAACAAACACTTGCCTAATAGTTTTTACCTATAGAATCCAATGACAAGCAATTGTAACATTAAATACAGTCAATTTACATGAAATTCTGGTATTTTGTACCATAATTTTAATGGATAAAACCATAATAGGGCATGTTTCGAGTTTCAAATAAAATATCCCGGATGTCGTGATACAGATAAAAAAGCGATGGCTGCCGTATAGTCTTTTTATTTGCGTCTCAGGCTGCTGTATGGTATATTGCCTACTATACAGTCCAGTATATCTATTCGGAGGTTCAAAATGTTTGGATTGAAAAAATTATCGGTTGTTATCCTGATCTGTGTTATTCTTCCGGCAGCGTCGGTTTTCGCAAGCACTACGATTACAGGAGCATACGGATATTTCACCATGCCCATCACGAGTACTCCTGCAAAAGGAACCGTCCATATCAATGCAGGGTACATCTTTGATCCGGGCAATATTTATGTATCCTTCAATACCGCTGTGCTGCCGAATTGGGAACTCTCCGCAGGCAAGGAAATTCTCACTCAGGAAGGCCAGGATATCGGAGTCACTCCTTTTATATTCGGAAGCAAATACGTGTTTTACGGTGCCGGCAGGAGTGGTTTCAGGGCCGCCGCAGGTATACAGGCTGAATTCATGTCCGATGCCGCAGGGGTCAACGGAACGCCTATCTCGATATATGCGGCAATCAGCGAGAACGCCGGCAAGCTGGGTTACATAAACACGGGACTCGGGTATACATTCGGTCTAGATGCCGGATATCTTCTCAATTTTTTCTTTGGTATCAGAAAACCGGTTTACCGTGACAAGCTCTTCGTTATCGGCGAATTTACAAACTACAGCGTACGAAAAGGTCTTGGCCTTGCGTGGGATGAGCAGCGGGGAGTTTTCAATACCGGCTTGATGTACGAGCTTAATAAATATTTCAAATTTAAAGTTGTGGGATACGACCTGCTCGATCACTTTCTGACCGTCGGAATCGGCGCTGAAGCGGGTTTCAAGGTATTTTAAAGCGACGATAGATCACAAAAAAGAGGGGCCTCGATAACGAGGCCCCATTTATGTGAAGCAGGTTGCACACAATAATAATCAGGAAATCAATTTATTTTGAAATCCCGGTTATGAATCCTGAATCCGCTGAATAAACCTGTTGAACCGCATCTCCTTTCGCCGTACTACGTCTCGTGAAAGAGTGCGCGGGCTGCTGATCCTGTTCATGATCCTGTCTATCTTTCTCACAAATGCCAGATCTAGAGAGTGTCCGGACTTGTAGGCGATAAAATGCCCCATCATCTTATATCCGATCAATGAGAGGTCGCCTATCAAATCGAGCATCTTATGGCGTACACATTCATTGTCATACCGCAGATAATCGTTTACGAGCCCCTCTTTTGTATAGGCCAGTGCGTTGTTTAAAGAGCCACCTAATGCGAGGTTGTTCTTTTGCAATGCTTCAAGGTCTTCAATAAACCCGAACGTACGTGCCGATGCAATCGATTTTTTGAAGGTGTCTCTCGTTATCGTGTAATGTGCCGTCTGGGTCCCGATCGCTTCGCTTTTCGAGTTAAAGTCGATAGTATAGGTGATTTTGAACTGCTCGTTGGGCAGGACAATGAGATAGCTCCCGTTATTCTCGATCCACATCGGATAGGGGATATACACGATTCTCTGCAGCGCATGCTGTACTGCTATTCCGACTTCTTCGATCTTGTGAATATACTTTTGTGAAGATCCGTCAAGTATGGGCATTTCACTGCCATGCACCTGTATATATGCATTGGTAATATCGTACGCGTAAAATGCGGCCATCAAATGTTCGATTGTTTGAATATTGTAACCGTTGTTACCTATTGTGATAGCATTCGCGGTGCTACGCAGGTTTGCGAAATGTGCCTCAAACCCTTCAGATACATCCGCATCACAAGGAATAAAAAGCAGGCCCGTATCAACAGGTGCCGGCGAGATCGTTACCCTGGAATTTGTACCGCTGTGAAGTCCGATACCCTCTATACTGAAACTGTCAGCAACCGTATTCTGAAAAAACATATATCCGCCTTTGTTGAAACGCTCTGTTGTTTACAGGGTTTTAATGCAATTAACGTACCAGTTAGATCACCATGTATCTTATGTTAATTAATTGTTATGCAGACAATTAAAAAATTAACAGCTCTGTGTGCTGTAATACAAAACACGAAATATGTGGTAATTAGTACACATGCACGTATTATTTCTTCCACATACACGTATTATCCGCCGGTTTTAAGTGGCATACATACCAAAAAGTAACTTCGCGAGAAGTTACTTAAAAGTGGCGACTTCGCGGCTGAGTATCAAAAGTAACTTGTTCGAATTTACTTAGAAGAGGCTTACTGCATCCCCACTGTATATCCGTGGGGAATAGCGCTTTCGATATCAAAAGAGGCTTCGTCAACAGGCTTATTTACATGAACTTCCGAATAGCTTATTTCAAGAGTCCTCCCCCTGGCTGCAAGAGATATCTTTTGCGGAAAATAAACCTCATTATATCGATTGAATTTCGTGAGTTTCAGGGTGTATTCAGCCGGTGGAACATTTATCGTTGTAAGTGCAGGAAGGGAAACTTCATTAAAATGAATCTCCTCACGAATATCGTCTCCATCAATAAGGAGAGTCGCGGCATCGATGGGTGAGACCGTACCTTGATTCTCTTCAACATACACCCTCCCCGTAATCGAAGGGATGAGTATTGCAGGGAGTATACTAATACCGGCAAGATTTTCCAGATCGAGTTCTTCATACTTCATCTGATAAAACTCCCGTTTTAAATGATAAACAATAAGAATATCGCTTCCCTTTTTAATAAGAGTAAGCACAGGTTTTTTAAATACAAAATCATTGAGGTCGAGCCTGAAATCCTCATTCTGTGAAATAACACGAGCCCTGAAACTGAGGGTTTGATTCTGATCCTTGTAAAACATGGCTGCGGTGCCGGTTAATCGTCGAACACTGACGTTATACGATTCAAGCTTTTTCATGAGCAGAGCCGTCGTATCTTCCTCGACTCCGTTTTTCTGCATTTGAGCGGCACACGAGCAGGTT
>Ga0315555_1000407_pt1 | contig 30182 bp, 27 predicted proteins | sample SalMarSW160380MG_FD_202113 | JGI IMG/M metagenome (GOLD analysis project Ga0315555, IMG submission 202113) | Salt marsh sediment microbial communities from the Plum Island Ecosystem LTER, Massachusetts, United States - Salt Marsh Sediment SW1603-80 ... | reverse complement strand
ATGCTCTGCCCAAGACCAGGAGCGGTAAGATTATGAGGCGAATCCTGACCAAGATCGCCGCCGGCGATGTCAAGAACCTGGGGGATACCAGTACCCTGGCTGACCCGACAGTGGTTGGAATCCTGGTCAAGGAGAAGGAGAGAGAGTAAAAGAACTGCTTTATTAGCGCTAAAATAAACGAGGATAATGGCAATCTCAGCGGGCGGCATTTAAGCGCCCGCTAAATTTTTTGTTGCTTGAGTTTTTCCCAGACCCTATCCAAGGCATCGTCACGAACAAAGTAGCGGCGTCCTTTTGACCGTTCCAGAAGTCCCTCGGCATACATGTTTCGGAGCAGCCGGTTAACCGTAATCAGCTTGAGGTTGGTATCGTCGGCTATTTCATTGGCGGTGGCCCTCTCCGCCTCAAGACCAAAGCGGAGGAGCACCATCGCCTTCCTCGCCACCAGGTACACCAGAATCTTCAGTTCGTTGCCCAGGCCGAGCCATGCCTCCAGAGGGCTGATGTTGTGGGTTTCCCGGTCAAGCCTGACATAGGGTGACAGAATTTCAGCCACCAGCTTCCGGTCCAGCTTTTTCTCACCTATGACAAGGGCTTCCAGTTCGTCATCCATTTTATCCTTCCCTATCTGAAGCTTAAGATCTACTGTAAGCCTCAAAGTTAGTGGAGCGGGAGACGGGACTCGAACCCGCGACAACCTGCTTGGAAGGCAGGGACTCTACCAACTGAGTTACTCCCGCTCGAGTCACTTTATTCTAGCCAGAAAATCTGGCTTTGTAAAGAACTAACTTGATAAAAAGGTCTAGTTTAGGTAGAATGAGGCAAACGGTTGCCTGTTGCCTTGAGCTCGTTTATTGATTATCAGCATCGGATCAAGTTTGAGGGGATAATGAGATGAAACAAGTAAAAATTATACCCTGCCTAGATGTTAAAGATGGGAGAGTAGTCAAGGGGGTAAAATTTGTCAACCTGAGGGATGCACGTGACCCTGTGGAGGCAGCACAGGCCTATTGCCGGGAAGGGGCTGACGAGCTCGTTTTCCTGGACATCTTCGCTACTGTGGAGAACAGAAAGACACGGCTGGAGTGGGTAAAAAGGGTCTGCGAAGTGGTAACTATCCCCTTTGCCGTAGGTGGTGGTATCAGCAGCCTTGAGGATATGGAGGCCCTAATCAAGCTCGGTGTGGACAAAATTTCGATAAATACCTCAGCAGTAAGGAAACCGGAGCTTATTAGAGAAGCTACCAGACAGTTTGGCAGGGAGAGACTGGTGGTGGCTATCGATGGCAGGAAGAACCCATCAGGAAGCAAACTTCCCCGACTTGAGGTTGTGGTCAAAAGTGGCACCGAGTCCACCGGGATGGATATCGTTGACTGGGCCAAGCAGGTGGAGAAGCTGGGTGGTGGGGAAATATTACTTACCAGTAAGGATGCTGACGGGACAAAGGATGGTTATGACCTGGAGATGACCAGAGCAGTGGCTGAAGCGGTGGCCATACCTGTTACCGCTTCCGGCGGGGCTGGCAAACTGGAGCACCTTTACCAGGCGGTAGCCCAGGGTAAGGCAGCAGCGGTGCTGGCCGCTTCCATCTTCCACTTTGGTGAGATTTCAATTCCTGAAGCAAAGCAATACCTCAAAGAAAAAGGGATTCCAGTAAAAATATAATATAGAAGGAGTATCAGAGAATGAACCTGCAACGACCAAATGCCAATGAGGCTACTAGAACCGCCAATCGTTCTCGAAATGTATCGCCGACGAGTGGTATCTGTACCCGTTGTGTTGACGGGTGCACTGGAAACTGCGAGGTGTTTAAGGCAACCTTCCGCGGCCGGGAACTAATCTACCCTGGTCCATTCGGGGAAGTCACCGCCGGTGGCGATAAGGACTATCCCATTGATTACTCTCATCTCAATATCCAGGGATACGCCCTTGGCGCTGAAGGACTACCAGCCGGTGTTGCCGGTGGCCCCGATTCGGCTATCTTCCCGGCAGTGAATACCGAGACTGAGTACGGCTGGGATATCAAAGTTAAAATGAAGGCCCCGGTCTTTACCGGTGCGCTGGGCTCTACGGAGATAGCCCGCAAGAACTGGGATCATTTTGCTGTTGGCGCGGCTATCAGCGGGGTTACCTTGGTCTGTGGTGAGAATGTCTGCGGTATCGACCCACGCCTTGAGCTTGATGCAAAGGGCAAGGTTATTTCAGCTCCAGACATGGACCGGCGTATTGAAACCTACCGGCGTTATCATCAGGGGTATGGTGAAATCCTAGTCCAGATGAATGTAGAGGATACCAGACTGGGTGTTGCTGAGTACGTCAGCAAGAAGCATGGCCTGGACACCATTGAGCTGAAGTGGGGACAGGGTGCCAAGTGTATCGGCGGTGAGATCAAAGTTAATAGTCTGGAACGGGCGTTAGAGCTCCAGAAACGTGGTTATATTGTTACCCCCGACCCGTCGAACCCCGTTGTTCAGTCAGCTTTTCAGAATGGCTCTCTTAAGGAGTTTGAACGTCACAGCCGTCTTGGTTTTATCGACGAAGAAGGTTTTTATAAAGAGGTCAATCGATTAAGAGAACTCGGTTTCAAGCGCATTACCCTGAAAACAGGAGCCTATGGGCTGCGTGAGCTGGCTATGGCTATCAAGTGGGGCTCGAAGGCTAAGATTGATTTGCTGACTATAGATGGAGCTCCCGGCGGCACCGGTATGAGCCCGTGGCGGATGATGGAAGAATGGGGTATGCCCAGCCTCTACCTGCATGCTGCTGCTTATGAGTTTTGCCAGAAGCTGGCTGACAGGGGTGAGCGGGTACCTGATATCGCCTTTGCCGGTGGCTTTAGCAGTGAAGACGGCATATTCAAGGCACTGGCTCTTGGTGCCCCATTCACCAAGGCAGTCTGTATGGGGCGAGCATTAATGATTCCGGGCATGGTGGGCAAGAATATTGAGCAGTGGCTCAAAGACAGTAAGCTGCCTAATACAGTCGGCCAGTTCGGCTCAACACCGGAGGAGATTTTTGTCAACTACGAAGACGTTAAAAACATTGTAGGCGCTGATGAAATGAAGCACATCCCTCTGGGTGCAGTGGGAATCTACAGCTATGCCGATAAGCTTAAGGTAGGGCTGCAGCAATTAATGGCGGGGGCCAGGTGCTTCAGTGTGCCGGCAATCACCCGGCGGGAGATTATGTCTCTAACTGAAGAGTGCGCCAAGGTTACCGGAATACCCTACCTGATGGATGCTTACCGGGCTGAGGCAGAGGCTATACTGGGATAAATAATAGACACTTAACCAGATAGTTAGCAGGGCTCCCGTGATTTAGGGGCCCCGCTTTTTAATGTAGCCCTACAGGATTAGCATGGCATCGCCGAAGCTGTAGAAACGATACTTCCTAGCAATGGCCTCCTCGTAGGCATGAATAATAGAATCTCTGTCGGCAAAGGCAGCCACTAGCATCAGCAGCGTTGATCGGGGTAGATGAAAATTAGTTATCATGGCGTTAACCATGCGGAACTGGTATCCAGGTAAAGCCAGCAGGCTTACCCAGCCTTCAAATGGCTCTATATGGGAAGTCTGGCTGGCCTGAGCCGCCTGTTCTACGATTCTTACTGTGGTGGTACCGACACAGATGATGCGCCGTCCTTCCCGCTTAGCCTTAGATAACTCAGTGGCTACCTCTTGGGTTAATATGCCGTATTCCTTATGGATGGGGTGTTTCAGCGGGTCTTCTTCCCTGACCGGCCGGAAGGTATCCAGCCCTATGTGAAGGGTAACAAACAGCAGGCGAATTCCTTTGCCCTCTATCCTTCCCAGCAGCTCCGGGGTAAAATGCAGCCCGGCGGTGGGGGCGGCAGCACTGCCCATGGCTCGGGCATATACTGTCTGGTAGCGCTCGGTATCTTCCAGCGGGGTATGTATATATGGGGGCAGTGGCACCTTGCCCAGTTGCAGCAACAGTTTTTCATCTGAAAAACGCACTACCTTTACTCCCTCTTCCCCAAGCTTGGTTATTTCAGCCCAAACCTTAACGCTACCGGTGGTGGAATCACCGGTTATCTCAAGCTTAGTACCAATATCAACCCGTTTCCCAGGTTTTACCAGTGTCTCCCAGACGGAGGTATCTAGCTGGCGCAGCAACAGCAGCTCTACCTTGCCACCGGTATCAGCCTTCTTGCCACTGATTCGGGCGGGGATGACGCGGCTATCGTTAAAGACCAGGACATCTCCGGCACGCAAATAGTCGACTATTTCAAAAAAGCGGCGGTGCTCTATCGAGCCGCGGCTGCGGTTTAGAACCATAAGCTGCGAATGGTCTCTGGGTTCAATCGGGGTCTGGGCGATAAGCCCGGAGGGGAGGTGGTAGTCAAAGTCGCTGGTTTTCATAAATGGCTCAGCAGTAGTATAACAATGCCACCGCCAAGAAAGCAATTCATTGCCGCCAAACTTGATACTAAAACCACGCCTGTGATACAATTACTGGCGGCTCGACTTCTTTTTGAGGCACTAATGACCCAAGCATCGGAATGGAAACCAAAATTACTCGGTTTTCTCTGCAGATGGTGCAGCTATGCCGGCGCCGATTTGGCCGGGACCAGCCGCAAGAAATATCCAGCCAACATCAGGGTAATCAAGGTCCCCTGTTCCGGCCGGGTCGACTCTCTGTTCATTATCAAGGCTTTGCGCATGGGTTTTGACGGGGTACTGGTCTCGGGCTGCCACCCTGGTGATTGCCACTACCTGACGGGGAACTACCGCGCCCGCCGCCGGATAGCCATCACCAAGAAATTCCTAGAGTATCTGGGCGTTGAGCCCCAGAGGCTTCAGGCGAGCTGGGTCTCAGCTTCAGAGGGGGGTAAATTCGCCGAGGTGGTGGCTGAGGTAACCGAAGATTTAAAAGAAGTCGGCCCTAACCAGTTGTTTTCTGAAAGAAAGTTAGATGGAACAAAAACTAAGACAGGAAGCTAAAGCGCTACTAGAGCAGAACAAGGTTGATTGGATTATCGGCTTTGAGCCGGGGAGCCTGAAGTTCACTACCACCCCCCTGATAACCAGGGATAAAAGCGATGCCGAACATCTGGTAATCAATCCATTTATCTTCAATAACCTGGCCGATTTCCTGACCGGAATAAAGGGGCGAGTGGGCATTGTGGCTAAAGGTTGCGACAGCCGTTCTATCGTCGGCCTGATACAGGATAATAAGGTAGTCAGGGAGGATGTGGTGATTCTGGCTGTGCCCTGCCCGGGGCTTATCGACCTGGCCAAAATAGAACGGCTAGCGGGCAAAGACCGGGACGAGCTGGATGATATCACCCGGGATGGGGATAAAATAATCGTAACGGTTGACGGCCAGAAAAAGGAGTTTACCACTACCCAAACCCTGTTCGACCACTGCCTTGCCTGTGAGCTGCCCACCCCGCAGGAGTATGATATCCTTCTCGGCGAACCCAGGCCGCCGGCGCCTGAACTGGAAGTCAGCGGGCAAAATATAGCCGAGCTGAAGGAAACGCTCCCTGCAAAAAGGTGGGAGTTTTGGCAGAATGAATTCAGCCGCTGCATAAGGTGCTACGCCTGCCGCAATGCCTGTCCCGCCTGCTTCTGCCAGCGGTGCTTCGTCGAGGAGACCGAGCCGCAGTGGGTAATGCCAATGCCGCGGTGGCAGGACAACCTTATCTTCCAGGTAATCAGAAATATCCATGTCGCCGGAAGGTGCACCGACTGTGGTGAGTGTGAGCGGGTCTGCCCGGTGAATATCCCGTTAAGAAGCCTGACCCGGGAGATGTACGGTATAGTGGACGAGCTTTTCAGCTTCAAGTCAGGTATGGATAAGGAAGCTCTGCCGCTGATGGCCCACTATGAGCAGGAAGAGGCCGAGGATTTATTCAGGTAGAAATGGCTAATAAAAAAGTAAGTAAAAAGGATATAGCCAAGCTCCTTGAACAGTGGAGCCAGCAGTTTGCCGTGTTCGCCCCGTCAAAAGAAAGCGGCGTGGCTGAGATACTCAAGTGGGACGGCAAAGATACCAGCTTCCTGGACTGGTACCGGAATACGGTTATCCCCCCCAAGGCCAGCTTACTCCCCCAAATGGAGGAGATGTTCCGCTTCCAGAAGGGCGATGATGGCTATAATATTGAGACGCCGCCAAAAGATGAAAATAAGCGGTTGATTTTCGGCATCCGCCCCTGCGATGCTAGGGCCATGTCCATACTGGATATGACTTTTGAGAATGCCTATGAAGACCCCTACTATCTCGCCAAGAGGAAAAATACGGTGTTGGTCGGGTTGGGGTGTACCAACCCTTGTGAAAGTTGCTTCTGCACCTCAATGGGTGTCAGCCCGGCCGAGTCAATCGATGTTGACCTGATGCTCATCGATATCGGCGGCTATTTCCTGATTGAAGAAGTTACCGGCAAGGGTAAAGAGCTAATCGCCAAGACCAGCGGCTTGCAAGAGGCAACTAAGGAGGACGAGGCTAAAACTAAACAAGCCAAAGAGATGGTTTATAATAAGGTTACCCGGAAGCTGGATACAAAAGGCATTAAGGACAGGCTGTTAGCCAGCTTTAATGACGAAGAGTTCTGGCAGAAGGTGGCCGCCAAGTGTATAAGCTGCGGTATTTGCACCCTGCTTTGCCCCACCTGTTACTGCTTTGACATCAACGATGAGCTGGTCAAACAGGAGGGGGCGAGGTTCCGGAGCTGGGATAGCTGCGGCTTCCCCAACTATACCAAGATGCCCATGGAGAACCCCAGACAGGAGAAGTGGCGGCGGGTAAGGCAGAAGGTGTGCCACAAATATGGGTTTTATCCAATGACTTTTGATATCATCGCCTGTACCGGTTGCGGCCGGTGTATCCGGCTGTGCCCGGTGAACTGGGATATTACCCAGGTGATAGAGAGCGTACCAGACAAGACAGAGGCTAAAAAATGACCGTTGCGGATTCCAAGTTTTTCGCCCAGGATAATGTTTATCTGCCCCATATTGCCGTAATCGAGAAGATAGTCGAGGAAACGCCAGGCGTAAGGACCTTTCACTTTAATTTAAAAGACGAGAAGCTGCGTAAAGAATTTACTTTTGCGTCGGGGCAGTTCGCCCAGTACTCCGTCCTCGGCATCGGCGAAGCCCCATTCTGCATCTCTTCCAGCCCCACCCGCCCCAACCACCTGGAGTTCGCTGTACAAAAAGTGGGCAAGGTCACCAACGCCCTGCACCGTCTCGGCGTCAGCTCCGAGATAGGCTTCAGGGGGCCCTACGGCAACAGCTTCCCCCTTGATAACTTAAAGGGCAAGAGTCTGGTCTTCGTCGGCGGGGGCATCGGCCTAGCACCGCTGAGGTCGCTCATCTGGAACGTCCTCGACAACCGGGATAAATATAATAAGGTAGATATTGTCTACGGCGCCCGTACTCCTGACGACCTGTGCTTTAAGTATGACCTTGAGGCATGGGACAAGGACAAGACGGTAAACATGGTAACTACCGTTGACCGCGAAGCTGAGGGCTGGAAAGGCAAGGTGGGCGTGGTGCCCAAGATACTGGAAGAGGTTGCCCCCCCAGCCAAGGATACGGTGGCTATCGTCTGCGGGCCGCCGATTATGATAAGGTTTACCTTCCCCGTACTGGAAAAGCTAGGCTTTAAGCCGGGGCAGATACTGACCACGCTGGAGAAGAGGATGAAGTGTGGCATCGGCAAGTGCGGAAGATGTAATATCGGCAATCTCTATGTCTGCCGCGATGGGCCGGTTTTCAGCTACGCCCAGATTAAAGACTTCGTCTCCAGCGAGTACTAGAGAAAAGGCTACGCCAGCGCCCCCTCCATCTCAGCCACAATCTGCTCGTTGGTGTAATGCTCCAAGCTCACTGCATCACTAAAGCAGGCGGTGGTACAGGCGCCGCAGGCCTTGCACAGGGCCTGGTTAACCCGGCATACCTTCTTCTCTTCGTCAAATTCAATAGCGCTATATGGGCATACTTCTAAACAGGCCTGGCAGCCAGAGCAAATTCTCTCGTCAATCACCGCTGTGGCGGCTTCAATCTCCACCCTACCCCGGCTAATCATGGCCAGGGCTTCCGCCGCCGCTGCCGATGCCTGAGCTACGGTATCGGGTATATCTTTGGGTCCCTGGCAGCAGCCGGCCAGGAAGATGCCATCGGTCATGGTCGAAACCGGCTCCAGCTTGGGGTGCTTTTCCAGGAAAAAGCCGTCGGCGCTGCGGCTGATGTTGAACAGGCGGGCGATAGCCTCAACATCCGGCTGCGGTTCCAAGGCACAGCTGAGAATAACCATGTCCACCGGCAGCCGGCTCTGCCGCCCAACCAGCGTATCCTCAAACTGGACGATGAGCTTGCCCTCTTCCTCTGGTGTCTCGGCGACATCAGTTATCTCGGCGGGGCGACCCCTAATAAAAACCGTTCCCTCATTGAGAATGCGGTTATAGAATTCCTCGTAGCCCTTGCCGAAGCTCCTGATATCAATATAAAACTCGTAGACCTTGGCGCTGGTGTGCTCCTTGATAAGGTGGGCGAACTTCATCGAGTGCATGCAGCAGACGCGGGAGCAGTACTCATGGTATTTCTCGTCCCGGCTGCCCACGCAGTGGATAATGGCAATGCTATCCGGTTCCGAGCCACTTTTAAGCACAATATTGCCCTCGGTGGGACCAGCCGAGTTGACCATCCGCTCAAACTCAAGGCTGGTGATGACATTGTCCAGCCTCTTATAGCCGTAGGCATAGATGGGGGTGGGGTCAAATACCTGGAAACCGGTAGCCATGATTATGGCACCGACCTCTACCTCAATAACCTTGTCCTCCTGCTCAAAGTCTATTGCCTTGGCCTCGCAGAACTTCTCGCAGGCGCGGCACTTGCCACTTAAGAAGTAGGCGCAATGCTCTTTATCAATGACCGGTATATTGGGCACTGCCTGGGGGAAAGGGGTATAGATAGCCTTTCGCTTGCTAAGGCCGACTTCAAACTCGCTGTCCGCTTTCCAGGGGCACTTGGTCTGGCAAAGGCCGCAGCCGGTGCAGAGCTCCTCGTTAACATAGCGTGCCTTCTTCCTTATTTTGACCTTGAAATTGCCGATGTAACCGGAAACCTCCTCCACATCGCTATAGGTCAGTAGCTCGATGTAGGGATGAGAGCCTACCTGCGTCATCTTGGGGGTGAGGATGCAGGCCGAGCAGTCCAGGGTGGGGAAGGTCTTGTCCAGCTGCGCCATATGCCCCCCGATGCTGGGGTCTTTCTCCACCAGGTAGACCTTGTGCTCGGAGTCGGCAATCTTTAGCGCCGCCTGGATACCAGCGATACCTCCACCCACCACCAGAGTATTAGGATTGACCGGTACCTCCCTAGTCTCCAGCGGCTGGTGATAATAGACCCGCTTCACCGCAGCACTGACCAGCGCCCTAGCTTTCTCAGTGGCTTCGTCTTTGTCTTCGGTCACCCAGGAAACCTGCTCGCGTATATTGGCCATCTCGAATAGGTAGGGGTTGACCCCCGCATCCTGGCAGGCGCGGCGGAATGTCGGCTCGTGCATGGTCGGGGAGCAGGAGGCAACCACGATACGGTTGAGACCTAACTCCTTAATGTCCTTCTTAATAAGCTCCTGACCCGGCTCGGAGCACATGAACTTATAGTCGCGGGCGATGACTACCCCTTCCAGGCCCTGGGCGAACCGGGCGACCTCCCCGGTATTAACCGTACCCGCGATATTACTGCCGCAGTGACAGACATAGACGCCAATTTTGGGTTCCATCTTTACCTCCGTCCTATCAGTTAAATACTAGCATAAACCGGCTTACCCCAACAAGCGTAGATTCACTTTTATTTCACCCCTTTTGGAGTGGGGGCGACAAAAGAGTGTTAAAAAAATCTCAGGAAACAATTCGAGGCTGATTGAGCGTGGGATTTATTTTTAACGTTATGTCAAGCGGAAGCTAAGGAGTGGGATCTGGTTTTTAGCGTGCGTGTTGTTTCCCACCCTCCCACCCGATAGAGGTTAGACCTCTAAAATGGGGGAAATCCCCCTAGTCCCCCTTTACGAAAGTGGGAGGGGCAAAAAGGGCTTTAGCCCTACCTTAAAGGGCGGCGGGCGGGAAAAGATATAAATGGGGGTGGGGGTTAAGCCCGGTTTTTAGCGGATGCATTGCTTCCCACCCACCCACCCTAAGAGGCTGTGCCTCTTTACCGACACCATTTAAAACGGGTGGGAGGGATAAAGAGACGACTTAAATTTGTTGTTACCAGCCCTCTCGTGATAAAATTCAGGATTAGAGAGGAAACCCCCATATGAAGATACTGGTGACCAACGACGACGGCATCTTCGCCGATGGGCTGATAGCGCTGGTCAAGGAGCTAAAGCAAATAGCCGATGTGGCGGTGGTCGCCCCGGACCGGGAGCTGAGCGCCATGGGCACCACCGTCAGCCTGCACCAGCCGGTAAGGGCCAGGAAAGCAACGCCGGTGGCGGCCGGGGTGGAAAGCTACGCCGTGGAGGGCACCCCCGCCGACTGCGTTATCCTGGCTCTGGGCAAGCTGGTCAAGGACGAGATAGGCCTGATCGTCTCCGGAATAAACCGGGGGGGCAACCTGGGCGATGACGTCCTAATATCGGGGACGGTGGGGGCGGCCCTTCAGGCCAGCCTGCACGGGCTTCCCGCACTGGCCATCTCGGCGGGCTGGGGAGACAACTTCTACTTTGATGACGCCGCCAGGTTTGCCGCTCTTATGGCTAAAAAGATTGAGTCGGGCGTCATACCGTCCGATATCTGCCTCAACGTAAACCTGCCCAACCTGCCTCGCACAGAAATCACCGGGGTAAAGATTACCTGCCCCGCCCGCTACAGCCACACCGATATCATCGAGGAGAGGTATAATAACGGGCGCTCATATTACTGGTTTGTCCGCAAGAGGGTAAATAAGGCGGTAGACGACAACACCGACACCTGGGCCATAGAGCGGGGCAATATCTCTATATCGCCGCTGCTCACCAGCCACGCCAACAAACCCCTCTCCGACCTGCCCGACGGCCTCGGTGATAATCTCTTTGCCGAATTCAAGCGGCTGTAGGGCTTTAAGTCCGGCCGAACTCCCTTTTCAACTGACTGGAACTGAGGTGAATCATGGTCGGCCGGCCGTGGGGGCAGGTATGGGGGGTGGCGCACCGCTCCAGCTGCCGCAGAAGCTCCCGCATCTCGGCATCAGTTAGTGACTGCCTAGCCTTAACCGCACCGTGGCAGGCCATAGTCCGGGTAATATTCTCCACCCAGTCACCCTTTTCCCCCAGTGACAGTGAGTCCAGCAGTTCCCGCAGCGTACCCGCCCAGTCCTTATCATGAATCAGGGCGGGCAGCGCCCGGATGAGGAAGGTCCTATCGCCAAAAGGCTCGATGGCGAAGCCGAACTCGGCTAAATCCTGATAGCGCGACTTCAGTATCGCCTCCTGCCGGGGGCTGACCTCAAATGTCACCGGCTCAAGCAGCCCCTGAACCTCTACTTCTCGTTGCGACCTCTGCTGCCCAATCTTTTCGAAGAGGACGCGCTCGTGGGCGGCGTGCTGGTCAATAAGGTACAGCCCGTCGGGGCCCTCGGCGATGATATAGCTGTTATCAAGCTGCCCCACCACCCGCAGCACCGGCAGTGACATGGCCGGGGTTGGGGCAGAGGCAATCGAACCAGAAGAAGCACCGGCATAGGGGACATGCGTAACCTCTTTTAACTCAGTAGGGAATACAGGCTGGGTGGCCGCCAGCTCAACCCGGGGCACGGTGACCTGCTCCGTTAGAGCCCGGCGGACAGCACGCTGCACCGCGCTGAAGATTGCCGAATCGTTGCGGAATTTCACCTCGCTCTTGGCGGGGTGAATATTAACGTCCACCTCCTGCGCCGGCAGCCAGATATTAATGACCGCCACCGGATGCTTGCCCACCATTAAAAGACCGTGATAGGCCTCCTCCACCGCCCGGGCCAGCATACGGCTGTTTACCCAGCGGCGGTTGACGAAGAAGCTTAAGTAGCCCCGCCCCGAGCGGCTTATCCTGGGTAAGCCGACCATGCCCACTATCCGGGGTGCTGGAGTTGCCGCTTCACCACCAAGCTCAATCATATTCCCGGCCAGTTCAGCACCATAGACTTCGGCTATACTGTCTATAAGCCGTCCGCTGCCCGGTGTTCTCAGTGATACTCTGCCATCGATGGAGAGAGAAAATTTAACCTCGGGGAAAGCCAGGGCATACTGGCTGACCACGTTGGCGATATGGCTGTTTTCCGTAGCCACCGACTTGAGAAACTTCAGTCTGGCCGGTACCTTACGGAACAGACTGCTCACCGTGACCGTGGTTCCCTGAGAGCGTCCCCGACTGCCCTGACTTGAGATTGCCCCGTCCTGCAAACTGATATAATTTCCCGCCTTTTCACCGGCGGCGCAGGTGGTCATCTCAACCTCGGCCACGGCGGCGATGCTGGGCAGCGCCTCCCCCCGGAAACCGAGGCTCTGGATAGACTCCAGGTCTTCCAGATTGGCTACCTTGCTGGTGGCATAGCGGTCAAAGGCAAGCCCTATCTCGCCGGAGGGGATACCGGCACCGTTATCGGTCACCCGGATAAGGCCCACCCCGCCGCCCTTGACCTCAACCGAAATCTGGGATGAGCCGGCATCCAGCGAATTCTCCAGCAGCTCCTTGACCACCGAGGCCGGCCTCTCCACCACCTCCCCGGCGGCAATCCGGGCTACTACCCTGGGGTCCAAGGCTCTGATTGGCATGGTTACCTGGTCTTCTCCAGATTGGCAAAGCTCAAAAGGAGTTTTTTAACTCCCACCCCGCTGGTGAAGGCCACCAGCACCTCTTTGTCATCCCTTACCGCCTTGCAGCTGACCACCACCCCATCGCCAAACTGGGCATGGCGGACATGGTCGCCAGGCCTGAGTTCGGGAATATCGACAGGGGGAGCCGGGGCCTTATTCCAGGAATACGAAGACGGCATCACCTGGCTCTCCTCTCTCTGCCATAAGTCGCCCTTGTTTATCAGGTGCTGTGGTATGTCTCTCAGAAAGCGCGACGGCGTACTCACCATACTGGAACCCATCAGGCTGCGGCGGAAGGCATAGACCAGATAGACCCGCTGCTTGGCCCGGGTTATGCCCACATAGCAGAGCCGTCTTTCCTCCTCCATCTGTTCCGGGTCGGCTAACGACCTGAAGTGGGGCAGGATGCCGTCCTCCACGCCAACAATAAACACCACCGGGAACTCCAGCCCCTTGGCCTGATGCAGGGTGACCAGGGTTGCCGCATCCACCGTCTCATCAAGGCCGTCGACATCGGAGACCAGGGTCACCCCCTCAAGGAAGGCAGTCAGGCCTTCCCCGGATTTAAGGTGACGGTACTCCTGGGCCACGGTGCGAAGCTCCAGTATGTTTTCCCAGCGCTCCTCGCCGTCCTTTTCGCCCAAGAGATATTCCTCGTAGCCGGTACGTTTTATAACCAGGTCGAATAAATCAACCAGACTGAGTCCCTGACTGCGGCTGGTAAGCTCCTGCATCAGCTCCAGAAAGCCGGCCAGCGCCTTAACTATGCGGGAGTTAAACGGAGGCCGCTGCTCCTCATCTTTCTCCGGTTCAGCGATAAGCTTTAGCGCCTCATACTGGGAGATGCCCAGAGACTTTGCCCAGTTGGAAAGCTGGCTCTGGCTCTGCTGGCCGATACCGCGCCCCGGCACATTGATTATTCTGAGCAGGCTGACGCTGTCCTGAGGGTTCTGGATAAACCTCAGATAGGCGATGATATCCTTTACCTCCCGCCGCTCGTAGAAGCGGGTGCCGGCTACCAGCTTATAGGGCGTCCCATAGCGGATAAAGGCTTCCTCCAGAGCCCTTGACTGGGCATTGGTGCGGTACATTACGGCACAGTCGCTTAAGTGAGCCTTGCCCCCCTCCACCAGACGCTCTATCTCACTGACCACGAACTGGGCCTCTTCCTGCTCGGTGTAGGTCTCGACGATATTGGTCATCTCACCGGCTTCGTTATCCGTCCACAGCTTCTTGGGCTTGCGCTGCTGGTTGGCTGAGATTACGTGAGAAGCCGTTTCCAGAATAAGCTGAGTGGAGCGGTAGTTCTGCTCCAGAAGGACAACCTTCGCCTCGGGGTAGTCCTTTTCAAAGCTGAGGATATTGCGCAGGTCGGCGAAGCGCCAGGAGTAGATGGACTGGTCGGGGTCGCCGACGACGCAGATATTGTGCCTCTCCCCGCCCAGCTGCTTTATCAGCTCATACTGTACCAGGTTGGTATCCTGGAACTCGTCAACCAGTATGTGCAGGTAGCGGGACTGATACTTGGACAGGGTCTCCGGGCTGCTTCTGAATAGCTGCACCGTTTTCATCAGCAGGTCGTCAAAGTCCAGGGCGTTACTCTCGGTAAGCGTTGCTTGATAGCGCTCATAGACCCGCCCCACCACCTCCTCGAAATAGCTGCGGGTGCGTTTGGCGTAGTCCGCCGGGGTTATCATGGTGCTCTTGGCGGCGGAAATGGCCGAAGATATAGCCCTTGGAGCATACTGCTTGGGATCGAGGCCTATTTCCTGGATAGACCTTTTAAGCAGGCTGAGCTGGTCTTCCTCGTCGTAGATGACGAAGCGGGGGTCAACGCCGATAGCCCTGCCCGCCTGGCGCAGGATGCGGGCGCAGATGGCGTGAAAGGTGCCGATGGTCAGGTCGCCCACCATCCTCTCCCCGATAAGCCGCTTCAGCCTCTCCACCATCTCCCTGGCGGCCTTGTTGGTGAAGGTAACCGCCATGATGCGGTGGGGGCTGACCCCGCAGACCTTGATGAGATAGGCCACGCGGTGGGCGATAACCCTGGTCTTGCCGCTGCCCGGCCCGGCCAGTATCAGCACCGGCCCTTCAATCGCCTCTACCGCTTCCCTCTGCGCCGGGTTAAGCTCAGCCAGAATATCCATCAAACTCATTATAACATCGGCGCCGGGGCTTAACAAAGCTGGTCAGCTTCAAAAAAAGGCTAAAAATATTCCGGGGAACCAATCGAAGGGGGTAGCTTCCAGGGATTGTTTTAGTGTTATGTCAAGCTATTCGAGGGCCAGTCCCTGCTCAACCGCCTTGAAGTCGAAGTGCTTTTCCATTATCTCCAGCAGGCGCGGGAGCTTCTTGGGCTGGTTAAAGCGGGGCCTGCCCAGGGCTATTTCAATGGTGTTGACTATGGAACCGGTATCGCCTTTTGCCAAAATGATGGGAATGCCCTTCTCCCTGGCGCTGGTCATGACGGGATAGGTCGGCTCAATGCCGCCGGAAAGCACCAGGCATTTAGTCGAGGTCTCCAGCGCCGCCAGCTGCATATCAGGGCGGTTGCTCCTGAGGACCGCCGCCTTGTTGGCCCTGCGTCCGAAATAGTCCGGGCCGGCATCGACCACCATCGCCCCCAGCATCAGGTTCTCCACCACCTCCCCCGACCTGGCGGCATCGTTAAGTATCTGGCCGTCAACACGCTCGGCAATCTCCCCCACCGTCAGCCCCAGCAGCGTCCTGTCCTCGGGAAGCAGCCCCAGAACACCGCCGCCGGCCAGCTGCTCCGATAGCTGCTCCAGCCGCCTTACCGGCACCCTGTTCACCACGACGCCCAGCAGGCTCTCACCGAAACCACGGTATTTGGCGGCCAGCCCGGCCCCGGTCAGCTCCCCGGAATAAGGCTCGACGATAATAACTTTAGCCTCCAGCGCCCCGGACACCTCGGCAGCCGCCTCCACCGGCTTCGCCCCCGGCCTTATCCGCCAGACGCCCTCGACGATGACCACGTCCCTGCCTTCGGCAACCTTGTCGTAGGCCGCTTTGATATTAGCGGACAGGTCGTCTTTAGCGATAACCGGGCACAGGTCGGCCACATCATCCTCGAGATCGAGCACCTTCCTGATAAACTCGGCGTCGCTGTCTACTGCCGCTTCCTCTTTGATATCAGCCACCACCGGCTTGAAATAGCCAACATTCCTGCCCTCACCGGCCAGATGCCTGGCCAGCCCGACGCACACCGCCGTCTTGCCCGCTCCCGCCTGCAACGAGGTCACATACAAAGCCGCCAAGTTAGCACCTCCAGCTACATTAATTATATATAGAGGCTTGAAAAAGGATACCGCCCTATTATAACTGGTGGAGGGCTGGTGGTAAAGAGTCAGAAATCCCCCTTATTCCCCCTTTACGAAAGGGGGAGAGTAGGAGAGGTAAATTTGACAGGTGGGTGTATAATAGACACAAGTCCGCTGAGGTACAAGCTATGAACGCCTACTTAAACCCCCGGTTTGGGGGAGGGCTGGGTGTTAGAATGAAAATACGTGCTAAACTTTTGCTAGGGGTAACCATCAGCTTAATCTTAATAGTAGCTCTAATATTTTACGTTATATATCTTAAAAATAATTACCGTCCAAATGAATTCTCCTCTGATTTTGCCCTTAGCATAATAGCCTCATTAATTGGCGTTCTAATAGGTGCACTTTTGGCTATAATTATAGGAATTTTTGTTGTTAATCCATATGTTAAATATAGAGAAGAACAAAGATTTAAACCATTACGAGGTCCGCTTCTTGTATTTTGGGACCACACATTAACGTTATACACTTTAAGTGTTTTATCAGGATTGAAGTGTCCCAAAGAAGTAGCACCTATCATTTCAGACGCCTTTGGAGAACTTACGTTAAAAGTTGATAGTCGTGCGGAAAAGAAAAAATTGGTAGAAATAAAAAAGTGGCTTAGTAAATTTGATAGGGAAGAAATATCCTTACCGCATTCTACTAATACATTCGAAGAGTCATTAAAAGAACTGAAAGATTTTATTGATAGGATGCATACTACTCTAGTGGCGTTACCTTATCTCTTTAAGGAAACGCCTGAAATAGCGGTTGGTATTGAAATTTTGCTGGGTAACTTATTAAGTGGTTTACAAATGATAGAATATAAACATGAGACAGAGGGTAAACTAGTAATCACCAAACTCGATTTTTATAGTACTGCAATTATTAAGAATACGGCTCATGATGCCCTCTTATTGGTTGGGCAAATACGAGAATTCCTGGACAAAGACTGAAAACTTATTTGGGGTTGTAGGGAGGGGAAAAGCCCCTCCAGACTTCCGTGATTACGGATTGCGGAGGAAGTAAGCAAGGGGAGGTGTATTGTGAATAAGTGGTATGTGATTACTGGTATTTTGGCGGTACTTTTTATTGTTAGCTTAGTTTCATATTTTTCGGCATCTGGTCGGGTGGCTGAGGCAAATAACGAGTTACTGATAGAAAAAGGTAAGGTAGCTAAGATGGGAACGCAATTGATAGAGTCGACAAATTTTCTTAATGAACTCAACGAAGAGCTTCGATTGAAGGAACGGGAGGTAGAGTTGCTTAAGGAGTATGCCGAGGAGGCTAAGTTTATGTTTTATTACGCTTCGTTAGCAAAGCAGCGATATGGCGTTGATGATTTGGACGAATACCTTCATCGGTGGGAGTGGAGGGAAATTGCTTATGAGACGGGTGAATTTGATTGCAGCGAGATGAGTGCTTATATTGAACGGGAGCTTGAGAATGAGGGGTATAATACTGTTATTGTGGCTAAAACGACCCCAGGCGGTCTTAGCAATCATTCTTGGTTGTTGGTTGAAACCAGTGCCGGGGAATATATGCCTGTGGAGGCTACAACCTACGAAATGGTGCATCGGGGACACCCTGATTTTGGTGACTATTTCGTATATGACTACGAGTTTGAAACAATTCAGGAAGCACTGGAATACGGCCCCACCGAGTTTGATTGGTGGAGCCATGATTAAAGGAGGACAAATAAATGGGTTACAAGGGCAGGAAGAACGTCAAGAAGCCTAAGCAGACAGGGGGGAGTATAATAGAGCAAAACCCTCTTAAACTCCCAATTGTGGGGTGGGGTAGCAAGTGCTAGAAGCGCAGCTTATGAGGGCGGGCGGGTATGGGAAAATAAACATCCTCTAAGTGGTATAATTGACTATCAGGTGTGCCCCAAACTCCATACTGGAGGTAGAACTATGACAGACCAAGAAGAACAATCACTAAAAGCGACCGAGCGAAAGGAAAAGCGCCTTGAAGAGGAAGCTGAGCAACTAGCCAGAGAGCAGGTGAGAAAGAAGGCCTATTTAGTTAAAGAAAAGGCGGCTGAAAAGGTTTCGAAAGCAAAGAAAACCAAGCGAACGGAAAAGCAAGCTACTGAGGATATTGAGCAATCAGCTAGAGAGCAAACGAGAAAGAAAGCCTACTTTGCTAAGGAGCAGGCGATGGCCGAGGCTCAGGAGGCGAGAAAACTCAAGGCCAAAAAGCAATCACGAGGGTAAGTCCTTTCTTAAGGGCGAAGCCTATGAGGGCGGGCGGGTATGGGAAAATAAACGAAGGTTAACACCCCCTCAGGAAATACCCAACGCTTTGGCAGCCTTGCCGATATCGGGTTGCTTAACCCAGATGATAGCCCCATAATGCCAGTCGCCGGTGTCGATGGCCTGCATGGCGGTGACGTTGATCCCGGCCTGTTCCAGCTTGCCGAGTATCTCGGCGACAGCACCTATGTGCTCCCACTCCGTGATCAGGAAAGCAACCCTTGGCCCCACCAGCTTGATACCTGCTTTTTGTGCCGCCGCAACCAGGGCATCTCCGCTCGACGGCACGAGGTCGAGCTGACTACGCTGCTCGCTCAACGGGAAACCATTGAAAGCAAGCAGATTGACACCATTTGCCTTGAGCTCATTGAAAATCTTAGCACCCGCTCCAACCTTATTGGGAACCACAGTATAGTAGTACTCAATACGCTCGATACGCTGCACGAAGCTGCTTTCCATAGCATGCACCTCCTACGGAAGAAATTCCGCCTGACTTATCTTAGCTTATCATAGGGGGGTTTGGGTTGTGTAGTCAAGCAAAAGCGTCCAAAGAAAGTTTGTTTTGTTTTTTGGTAAAAGCTCATGAGGGCGGGTGGGTATGGGAAGATAAACAAAAGTGCTAAAATGGGGTAGGGCAAAAAGGGCTTAAAGCCCTGCCTTAAAGGGCGGCGGGCGGGAATAGATATAATTGGGGGTGGGGAGTCACTAAAGAGGAGGAGGAAAATGCAGGGAAAGAAAGTCAGTGAAACCAGCGTCATCATGGTCCAGCCAATGTCACCCCAGGACGCAAACCAGGCCGGAAACGTACATGGCGGCGTAATAATGAAGCTGATAGACCAGGCGGGCGCCATAGTCGCCCAGCGTCACACCCGTACCAATGTAGTGACGGCTTCCGTTGACCGCATAGATTTTCTCCATCCCGTCTTTATCGGAGACGTTCTCTTCCTTAAAGCCAGCCTGAACCTGGTCGGCAGAACCTCAATGGAGGTTGGCGTACGTGTAGAGTCGGAGAACCCGATAACCGGGGAGATCCGAAATACGGCCTCCGCATTTCTCACCTATGTCGCCCTGGACGAAAGCGGAAAACCCACCGAGGTGCCTCCACTCATACTCGAGACCGATGACCAGAAACGCCGAAACAAGGATGCGCAGGCCCGCAGAGAAGCCAGACTCCGCGGGAGAAAAAGGGGCTAGTTTAGTTTACGACCCGCCCTACAGAGGTGATACTTCTATCATTTTCTTCTTGGGGAGTGGGGCAGGAAAGTTCCAGAAGCGGAGCTTATGCGGGCGGGTGGGTATGGGAAAAAGAGAACTGGTGGAAGAGGGGGCGGGAATAGATATAATTGGGGGGTGGGGGGATAGAGAATTGGCAAAGCAGTACCATTTATGAAATTCAATAAAAGAACCTATAAGAACCCAAAGGAATTTTTCAGCGACCTGTGGTTTCCAATCAGAAACAGGAAGCGATTGAGGGAAGTAACCAATAAAAGACTGATATCACCTGCCTTCCGGGAAAGGCTCATGCTGGCTGTCACCGCAGTAGAAGGCTGCCGTTATTGTTCCTACTTCCATGCCAAGCAGGCTCTGAAAAGCGGGCTTACTCCAGAAGAGATCAGCCGGCTACTATCAGGAGATATTGATAACTGCCCGGAAGAGGAGGCGGTGGCCGTAATCTATGCGCAGCACTGGGCTGAATCCGATGCTCATCCTGACCAAGAAGCTGCCCTAAAGCTGCAGCAGACATACGGCATTGAAAAGACGGAAGCCATTCACCTGGTGCTCCGGATGATTCGGCTTGGCAACCTGTTGGGCAACTCGTGGGACTGTTTACTGTACCGCATATCCTTCGGCAAGTGGCGAGGATAGGTCTGGGGGGCGGGGGAAAACAGGGTTTGAATAACCCCTAAATTCAAAAACTTGCACCCGCCAGAAAAACCTGCTATAATAGTTAATTAGAGCTTAAAAATTTTATAAACCTTTAAGCCGGTCCGGAGAGGCTGGTAAGGAAATAACAAAACTAAAGTAGCAAGATCCCTTGCCAGCCAGAGCAAGGGGTTAATTTTATGCCCGCCAAAATCATAATGACCAGGGAGGACATCCGCCGCACCCTGGCCCGCATCGCCCACGAGATTATAGAACGCAACAAGGTCATCGAGCAGGTAATGCTCATCGGCATGCACACCAGGGGTGTGCCCCTGGCCAGACGGCTGGCCGTCAGCATCGAAAGCTTCGCCGGGGTTAAGGTGCCGGTGGGCGCCCTGGACATCAGCCCCTACCGCGACGACCTGCCTTCGCTCAACCCGCAGCCGGTGGTCAAAAAGACCGATATACCGGCCGACATTGGCGGCAGGGTTATCGTCCTGGTTGACGATGTTCTCTTTACCGGACGCAGCACCAGAGCCGCCATGGATGCCCTAATCGACCTGGGCCGCCCCAGGCTAATGCAGCTGGCGGTACTTATAGACCGGGGACACCGCGAAATGCCGATAAGAGCCGACTACGTCGGCAAAAACATACCCAGTTCCAGACACGAGGATATACAGGTCAGGCTGGAGGAAACCGACGGCAGAGATGAGGTAGCCATCACCGATAACGCCGAAAATAATCTCACAAAAGAGGTTAGCCATGACTCTGGCAAATAGAAATCTGGTAACCATAGACGACCTATCCAACAGTGAAATAGAAGCCGTATTCTCCCTGGCGGATGAAATGGCTGACGCTACGGACAAGCAGTTCGGTGTGTGCCGGGGAAAGATTATGGCCAGCCTGTTCTTTGAGCCCAGCACCCGGACGCGGCTTTCCTTTGAGTCGGCAATGCACCGGCTGGGGGGCAGCGTCATTACCGCCTCCGACGTCGGGGCGACTTCCCTGTCCAAAGGTGAAAGCATCGCCGACATGGCCAGAGTCATCGGTTCTTACGCCGACATCATCGTCATCAGGCACCCCTGGGAAGGAGCCGCCGAGGTAGTTGCCGACTACGCCGGCGTCCCGGTAATAAACGCCGGCGACGGCGGCCATGAACATCCCACCCAGACCCTGTGCGACCTCTATACCATCAAGAAGGAAAGGCAGACTATCGGGGGACTGCGAATCGCATTATGGGGGGACCTGAAATACGGGCGCACCGTGCCCTCGCTGGTCTACGCCCTGGCCAGGTTCGGCGCCACCATCCTGTTCCGCCCCGGGCCCGGCCTGGAGCTTCCCGAACACGTTATGAACAAGCTCGGCAGCGAGTACACCGGCCGGCTGGAAAGGTACGCTAACCTGGATGACAAGGTGAAACAGAGGCTTTTCCCTCTGGACGCCATATACATAACGCCCAGCCAGCCGCACCAGCTGGCCAATATCCCCAGTGTCAGCGCCCAGGTCGAGCTGGAGGAAGGGGTTGACGCCCTCTATGTAACCCGGCTCCAGCTGGAAAGACTGGCCGCCGGCGAAAAGGGCGAAGAGTTGAAGAAGGACTACCCGGTGGTGGACAAGAAGCTGCTCAAGGAGAGAGAGTTTGAGGGCACACTGGTCATGCATCCCCTGCCCCGGGTTAACGAGCTGGCCCGCGAGATAGACGCCGACCCCAGGAGCACCTATTTCAAGCAGGCGGGGTGGGGGGTACCGATAAGGATGGCGCTGGTTGCCCTCCTGCTGGGAAGCAAACAGGCCGACATCGCCGAAGAGAAAGAGTCCTTCGTAAGAGCTAAAGAATATCCCCTCTACCGGCGGGGCTACGGGGTAAAGTGCACCAACCCGAGGTGTGTTTCCGTACAGAAGACCGAGGCCAACTACATCAAGCCTGAATTTAAGATGGTAAACCGCCGCCCTTTGGTCCTGAGGTGCCTCTACTGCGAGCACGAAGTCCATCCCCGGTATGTGGCCAGCTCGGACTGGCACGAGGGTAGATTGGCTAGTAAAAAGTACCATAGCGCCGACAGCCACTGGTCGACTAAAATTAAGCCGGAGAACCTGATTATCTTTGATTCGGCCAGCGACGCCGAAGCCCGGGGCTTCAAGCCCGGCCATTACGCCACTGCAGGCGGCGAGAAATAATAATGAGGTCTTTGCTTATTCAGGGCGGACGGATAATCGACCCCGGCCGGAAGCTGGATGAGGCCGGCAGCCTGCTCATTGCCGGGGGAAAAATATCGTGGGTGGGGAGGGGCAAAGAAACCCCGCCCGACGCAAATTATGACGTCCTCGATGCTCAAGGTTTAATCGTCTGTCCCGGCTTTATCGACCTGCACTGTCACCTCAGGCAGCCCGGTTTCGAGGGAAGAGAGACTATCGCCACCGGCACCGGAGCCGCCGCCAGAGGCGGCTTTACCACCGTCGGCTGCATGCCCAACACCGAGCCTCCACTGGATAATAAAAACACCGTTGATTTTGTCAAAGCGACGGCGGCCTCAGAAGGGGCCGTCAGGGTGTTGCCCATCGGCTGTATCTCCCGGGGGAGGACGGGTGAAGAGCTGGCCGACATGGGCGCACTGGTTAAAGCGGGGGTAATCGGCTTCAGCGACGACGGCGACCCGGTGCCGAATTCAAAGCTGATGCGCCGGGCGCTGGAATACAGCTGCTTCTGCCACCTGCCCATCATCGACCACTGCGAGGATAAAGACTTAAGCAAGGGCGGGCAGATGAACGAGGGTGAAATCTCCGCCGGGCTTATGCTGGCGGGAATCCCCAACGCCGCTGAGGATATTATAGTCGCCCGCGACCTGGCTCTGGCCGAGTTGACCGGAGGCTGGATACATATCGCCCATGTCAGCACCGAAGGCTCGGTCGAGCTTATCCGCCTGGCTAAAGCAAAGGGCGTGCGGGTCACCGCCGAGGCTACCCCGCACCACCTCACCCTCACCGAGGAGCGGGTCAAGAGCCACGGCGCCAGCGCCAAGGTCAATCCCCCCTTGAGAACGGAACGGGATATAAAAGCCTTAATTCAGGGGCTTAACGACAACACCATAGATATTATCGCCACCGACCACGCCCCCCACACCGAAGCCGAAAAAAGCCAGCAGTTCGAACTGGCCCCCTTCGGCATCAGCGGCTTCGAGACCGCTTTTGGCAGCCTGATGGGGCTGGTGCACCGGGGGGAACTAGGGCTGGCTACGCTTATCGCCAAGCTAACGATTGAGCCGTCTAAGATTCTCGGCCAGAAATACGGCCTGGGCACGCTGGCCGCTGGTTCTCCCGCCGATGTCACCATCTTCGACCCCGAACTGGAGTGGACGGTGGACATTAAAGAATTTGCCTCCAAGGGCAAGAACACCCCCCTCGCCGGAGATAAGCTCAAGGGCAGGGTGATGGCGACCATATACGGGGGGAAGGTGGTTTATAGAGATGAGGCTATTAAATGAGTAATTTTACAGATATCAGGGAGATATTAGGGGCTGCGCCCCTGTTTAGTGGAAACCCTATCCCCTGTGTCCCCTTCCCCTGGGAGGGGAAGGGGTAGGTATTTTTTTAGAGAGGGGCTTCGCCCCTCTCAGACACCCGATTTCGGGGGTGGGGGGATAAGGAGTGGATTCCCCGACAAATCGGGGGGCGGGGAAGGAAGTCTAAGAGGGTGAAACCCTTTTGGGCGGGTGGGTATGGGAAGATAAAAGCAAAGGGAGCAAAGAGATAGACACTAAAAGGGCAATCTTAGTATTAGCCGACGGCTCGGTATACGAAGGCAACTCCTTCGGCGCCGAGGCCGACAGCTACGGCGAGGTCGTCTTCAACACCAGCATGATAGGCTACCAGGAAATGCTCACCGACCCGTCTTATGCCGGCCAGATTCTGGTTCCAACCTATCCTCTTATTGGCAACTACGGCGTAAACGAGATAGACTTCGAATCGAAAAAGATACAGGTCAGGGGCTTCGTGGTGCGGGAGGAGTGCCACCAGCCCAGCCACTATTTGAGCAATAAGACCCTCCACCAGTACCTGGCTGAATCCGGCACCCCCGGCATAACCGGGGTGGATACCCGCGCCATAACCCGCAAGCTCCGCTCAGTGGGGGTAATGATGGGCTTTATCACCACCGATAAGACCCCGCAGCAGGTCCTGGAAAAGCTTGGGAGCCTGCCCGACTACGGGACGGTTGATTTCGTCAGGCAAGTGAGCACCGAAGAACCTTATCAGTGGCAGCCGGAAGGCCCGGCCTCAACCCACCATATAGTTGTCCTGGACTGCGGCCTGAAATACAATATACTGCGCATACTGCGCCGGAACGGCTGCGCCGTAACCGCTGTCCCCTGCACCACTTCGGCCAAAGATATACTGAGCCTAAAGCCCGACGGCATACTGCTATCGCCGGGACCGGGCGACCCGGAGCTGCTGGACTACATAGTGGTGACCGTTAAAGAACTGGCCGGCAAGAAGCCGATGATGGGCATCTGCCTGGGCAACCAGCTCATCGCCCGCGCCTTCGGCGGCAGTAACTTCAAGCTCAAGTTCGGCCACCGCGGCGGCAACCACCCCGTCCGCGACCTAGCCACCGGCAAGGTCTACATCACCGCCCAGAACCACGGCTACGCCGTCGACCCCGATACCCTTAAAGACGGGCTGGAGGTCACCCATATAAACCTCAACGACGGCACCGTGGAAGGGCTGCGCCACCGGGAGCTGCCCATCTTCTCCATTCAGTACCACTCCGAGGCCTCCCCCGGCCCCTGGGACAGCACCTACCTGCTCAGGCAGTTCGTGGATATGGTGAAGGGGGAGAAGAAATAGAATACAGGGAGTCTAAGAGGGACTTCGTCCCTCTTCCAAAATAATATCGGGGGGGGGAAGGGTTTTTAGAGAGTGTATTACTTCCCACCCCGACCCACCCTACAGAGGTTAGACCTCTTTAGTAACACCTTTGAAGGTGGGGAGGGGTAAAAAGGGCTGAAAGCCCTACCATAAGGGCGGCGGGCGGGAATAGATAAAAATGGGGGTGGGGTAGAAAAGATGCCAGATTGGGCGATAGCGATAATAGCAGTAGTTGTTGGTACGATATTAGGTTTCCTGCTAAATCTCTGGAGAGACAAGCAACAGGAGAGCGAACGCAGGAGACTGCAAAATTTAGAAATTCACTTTCGAGATATCAACTCATCAATCATAAGAAGACTATCTGAAATGACTAGAAGTTTACAAATAAGAAATAACCGTCTTGTTTTTGGGGGATACATAGTTGTTAGTGAGAAGTATCCCTTTGAACAAGAGACAGAATATGAGAGTTTTACAGTCCATTTCCATGAATTAACTGAAAGATGGACACAACTAAACGTAAAAGCACTTGAACAGAACAAATTATTAAAAAAATGGGTAGAGCAAGAGAAGTTAGTAGAACTTATAGAAAAGTCATTGCGAACTTCAAGCCAAAAACAGGTTGAGGATGCAAACTTAGACAAAGAAAAGCAAAAATATGAGGGAATATATCAAGAATTTAATCATAGCCTTGCTCATTTACAAAACGAATTTAATGAATTTGCAAGACTTTTGGCGGACACAGTCCAAAATATAGAAAAATATCAGATTGGAACTGTATTTAAGTATAATAAGGATTGCCCAATTTGTAAAAAATTCTAGTAGGAGAAAACTTGAAACCATCTAAAGTATTAATAATCGGCTCCGGCCCAATAGTTATCGGCCAGGCCGCCGAATTTGACTACGCCGGCACCCAGGCCTGCAAGGCGATGCGTGAGGAAGGCGTCACCTCGGTGCTGGTCAACTCCAACCCGGCCACCATAATGACCGACGAGGGCATCGCCGACATTATCTATATAGAACCCCTCACCGTGGAAATGGTGGGCCGCATTATCGAACGTGAGCGCCCTGACGGGCTACTGCCGACACTGGGCGGGCAGACCGGGCTTAATCTGGCCGTAGACCTGGCCGATGCCGGAATACTGGATAAATATAAGGTTAAGAGCCTGGGCACCCCCATACAGACGATACGGGACGCCGAAGACCGTGAGCTTTTCAAGCAGCTGCTGGCCAAAATCGGCGAGCCGGTGCCCGAAAGCGCCACCGTTAAAAGCCTGGAAGACGCCCGGAAAGCGGCCCAAATAATTGGCCTGCCGGTGGTCATCCGCCCCGCTTACACCCTGGGTGGGACGGGGGGCGGCATGGCCTACACCCGGGATGAGCTTGATGATATAGCCACCTCGGGACTGGCCGCCAGCCCCATTCACCAGGTGCTGGTGGAGAAATCGGTGGTGGGGTGGAAAGAGATAGAGTATGAGGTGATGCGGGACGCCGCCGACAACTGCATCACCGTGTGCAACATGGAGAACTTCGACCCGATGGGGGTGCACACCGGCGACAGCATTGTCGTCGCCCCCAGCCAGACCCTGACCAATAAAGAGTACCAGATGCTCAGGACGGCCGGCCTCAAGATTATCCGGGCGCTGGGTATCGAGGGCGGCTGCAACATACAGTTCGCCCTCGACCCCGAAAGCGAAAACTACTATGTCATCGAGGTCAATCCACGGGTCAGCCGCAGCTCCGCCCTGGCCAGCAAGGCCACCGGCTACCCCATCGCCCGGGTGGCCGCCAAGATAGCCGTGGGCAAGCGGCTGGATGAAATCCGCAACCAGGTGACCGGCAAGACCATGGCCGCCTTCGAGCCGGCGCTGGACTATCTGGTGGTCAAGATTCCCCGCTGGCCTTTCGATAAGTTCGCCTCCGGCGACCGCATCATCGGCACCCAGATGAAGGCCACCGGCGAGGTAATGGCCATCGACCGCTGCTTTGAAGCCGCCCTGCAGAAGGCGGTCCGCTCCCTTGAGTTCGGCAACAGGTCATTGCTCTGGGAGGACCCCAAGTGGCAGGAAAGAAGAGATAGTAAGGAATGCGAGAGCATAGATTGTAAATATAGATTCGAGTGTTATACGAATGATAAACCTCTCGCAAAGAATCTAATTCATTATCCCCTTTATCCCAACGACCTGAGGCTGTGGGCATTGATGGCCGCCTTAAGGCGGGGGATAACGCCTGAAGCGCTGTCCGGGCATACCAGGATTGACCCGTGGTTTACCACCAAGCTCCAGAACATCGTCGATATGGAAAAGACGTTATTATCTCAGCCGCTGACCCCGGAGCTTATGCTGCAGGCCAAACGGCTGGGCTTTGCCGACGGACAGATCGGTACCCTGGCCGACCGCCTGCCGGAGCAGGTAAGGGAACAGCGCCACAAGTGGGACATACGGCCGGTCTACAAGATAGTCGATACCTGCGCCGCCGAGTTCGACGCCAGCACCCCCTATTTCTACAGCACCTACGAGCAGGAGAACGAGGCTAAAGCACTTGAGCAAAACAAGTCTATAGTCATCGGCAGCGGGCCTATCCGCATCGGCCAGGGGATTGAATTCGACTACTGCAGCGTCCACTCCGCCTGGGCGCTACAGGAATCTGGCTATAAAGCCATCATGGTAAACTCCAACCCGGAGACGGTCTCCACCGATTTCGACACCAGCGACCGCCTCTACTTCGAAGCTCTGGACGAGGAGAGCCTGCGCGATATACTGGAAAACGAGAGCAACAACGACGGGGCGCCGCCGTCAATAGTCCAGTTCGGCGGTCAGACAGCGATAAACCTGGCCGAGCCCCTGTCCCGCAACGGCATGCCACTGCTCGGCTCCAGCGCCGAAGCCATCGACCTGGCCGAGGACCGGCGCCGTTTTGAGCAGTTCTTGAGCGAGCTGGATATCCCCCAGCCGCCGGGGGCCGGGGTAACCTCGCTGGAGGAGGCCATCGGCGTGGCTGAGCACATCGGCTACCCGGTGCTGGTTCGCCCCAGCTACGTGCTCGGCGGCCGGGCCATGGAGATAGTCCATGACGCCAGCGAGCTTGACCGCTACATCAGGCTGGCCCTGGAGCTGGACACCAAGCACCCCGTCCTCATCGACAAGTATATGGAGGGCAAAGAGGTTGAGGCCGACGCCATCGGCGACGGAGAGGACGTGCTCATTCCGGGCATCATGGAGCATATCGAGAGAGCCGGCGTCCACAGCGGCGATTCCATGGCCGTCTACCCCGGGGTGAACCTGACCGAGGCCGAGGTAAACACCATCGTCAACTATACCATTAAGGTAGGCCGGGGCTTAAGCATCAAGGGGCTGATGAACATACAGTTCGTCATTATGCCCAGCAGCGATAGACAGGAGTCAACGGTCTATATATTAGAGGTAAATCCCCGCGCCAGCCGCACCGTCCCCTTCCTCTCTAAAGTCACCGGCGTGCCCATGGTCAACGTAGCCACCAAAGTCATGCTGGGCAGGTCCCTCAAGCAGCAGGGGTACCGCACCGGGTTGTGGCCAAGGCAGAGGCTGGTTGCCGTTAAAGCCCCCGTCTTTTCCATGTCCAAGCTGGTCGGCGTCGATACCTACCTCGGGCCCGAGATGAAGTCCACCGGGGAGGTAATGGGCATCGACTACACTTTCGACGCCGCTCTGGCCAAGGCGCTCCAGGCCTCGGGGCTGATGCTGCTTCCCCAGGGAGCGCTGCTGCTCAGCATTGCCGACCGGGATAAAACGGAGGCGCTGCCCATGATAAAGAAATTCTCCGAGATAGGCTACAAATTATACGCAACCGAGGGCACCGCCGCCATGATTGAGGCGGTAGGCCTGCCGGTAACAATGATAACCAAAAAACTGGGCGAGGGACACCCCAATGTTATCGATATAATCAACGACCAGACCGTTAGCGGCATCGTCAATACCATTACCGGCGGTCGCATCCCCTTAAGGGACGGCTTCCAGATACGCCGTGCGGCTACCGAGAAGCGCATCCCCTGCTTTACCTCACTCGATACCGCCCAGGCCGCCTTAAAGGTACTGCTCCGGGGGAGCCAGATTTACAGCGCCCGTCCGCTGCCCGACTACCGCAGAAAGGAGCCCGCTTGAAACAAGCTGAAGCTGCCGTTATTACCAATGATGAGATAATGCCCGGGGTCTACCTTATCCGGCTGGACTGCCTCCCCATCGCCCCCCCGGCCCGGCCGGGGCAATTCGTCATGGTGCGCTGCGGGGAGGGAGTAGAATACCAGCTGCGCCGCCCCTTGAGCATCCACCAGCTGGACGAGAACAGGCTTGCCCTGCTATTTAAAGTCGTGGGGAGAGGCACTCAGTGGCTGTCCCGGTGCCAGGCTGGCGATAAGCTCGACCTACTGGGGCCCTTAGGCAACAGCTATGAAATTTATCCCGACTCGAAAAAGCTGCTGCTGGCGGCGGGGGGTATCGGTATTGCCCCGCTGGTCTTTATGGCCAAGGAAGCCATCAAGAAGGGGAAAGAGATAACCCTGCTGCTGGGGGCGTCAACCTCCGGCCAGCTTTACCCGCCCAGGCTATCGCCCGCCGGAGTCAGGCTCGTTACCGCCACCGAGGACGGAACCGCTGGCAACAAGGGCATGATAACCGATATACTGCCCGATTTTATCGGCTGGGCAGACCAGGTCTTCGCCTGCGGACCGGTTGACATGTACCGTACCATGGCGCGGATGCCGGAACTGAAAGATAAGCCCGTCCAGGTCTCCCTGGAGTTGAGAATGGGCTGCGGGCTGGGCGTCTGCTACAGCTGCACGGTAAAGACCAGAAACGGCCTGCGCCAGACCTGCAAACACGGGCCAATATTTGATTTAGACGAGGTACTCTGGGAGGAACTGGCTGATGTCTAGAGTGTGTAGAGAGGGAGGAAGCGCCCAAGTTTTAGAGTGTGTTTTATTTCCCACCCTCCCACCCACAGGGGCTAGACCTCTTTAACACCCCTTAAAACAGAGGGGTATAAGGGATGTCTCATCTCCACTTAACGGGGGTGGGGGGATATGGAGAGGTTAATCTCTCTTACTTGG
>Ga0315555_1000405_pt1 | contig 30217 bp, 29 predicted proteins | sample SalMarSW160380MG_FD_202113 | JGI IMG/M metagenome (GOLD analysis project Ga0315555, IMG submission 202113) | Salt marsh sediment microbial communities from the Plum Island Ecosystem LTER, Massachusetts, United States - Salt Marsh Sediment SW1603-80 ... | reverse complement strand
GGTCGCTACCAGGGTTTTCCCTTCCCCGGTGGCCATTTCAGCTATTTTCCCCTTGTGCAGGGCATACGCTCCGATAAGCTGGACATCAAAGGGAACCATATCCCATTCTGTTTCCTGCCCGGTCACCAGCCATTTCTTTCCCAGCATCCTGCGGCAGGCATCCTTGACCACCGCAAAAGCTTCCGGGAGGATATCATCCAGCGTTTCACCTGCGGCCAGGCGCCCTTTAAATTCCTCCGTCTTTTTCAGAAGCTCTTCGTCACTCAGGTTTTTGCACAATTCAAAGTGCTGATTAATTTGTTCCACAACCGGCCAGATTTTACCCACTTCACGTTCATTTTTTGAACCGAATATTTTTGTAAATACTGTGCTCCCCATCTATTTAACCTCTTTTCATTCTATAGATTTTAATCCTGTTCTCTTACTGTTGAGCAATAAAAAAGTTCAGGTAACCAAAAATAATAAACACATGAAAATTAAGCAACCGGATAACAAATAAAGAAGTTTTAGTGCCCAGCCAGCAGACGCATGGCTAAAAAGGGGGGGAGATTATTTTCCAGGATTTCATTGTAGGTAACCTGCACGGGATATTCTTTACGGATAAACCTCAAAAGAGTGCTTTTTGTATCATAAAAGACGAAGCACAGACGGGGATCGCCATCCCGGGGTTGTCCTATACTGCCCACATTGATGATATATTTCATGGCGGCAGTATCCAGCTTAATTTCATCCCCGGATATGATCCCGGTCTCGCCGGAAAATACCACGGGAATATGGGAATGACCTACAAAACAAACCCTTTGTTTAATCCGGTCCAGATATTGTCTGGCTTCATATTCAGAAAGAATATAGTGCCACTCCTCAGGATGAACGGGAGTACTGTGCACATAAAGAATTTCATTTTCATGATGAGAGAAGGTCAGGTTTTCCAGATACGCTTTGTTCTGGATAGTAAGAGTTCTGCGGGTCCAGTTGATGGCTTCGCGGGCATACTGGTTAAAATGATAGGTATCCGTAAGGCCCAGAACAGCATGGTCATGGTTTCCCATTAGACATACCTGGCAATTCTGTCTCACCAGGTCCACACATTCATTGGGCCGGGGGCCATAGCCTACAATATCTCCCAGGCAGACGATTTTATCAGGTTTAAGTTCACGGATGGTTTTAAGCGCCTCTTCCAGGGCTGCGAGATTAGCATGAATATCCGAAATGATCGCAATTTTCACAATTTTACATCCTTTATAGTCCTTTGAATTTTTGCTTTGCGGGATGGTAACCTGGCTAAAAGGCTTTTATTCAATTTTTTTTCGTTTTCCAGTTTTTTTACCATTGCATCAAGAATACCATTAACAAAACGGCCGCTTTTTACACTGATAAATTCTTTACTGAGATCCACTGCTTCATTGAGGGTTACTTCAATAGGTATATCACGAAAGTTAATCAGCTCACACAAACTCATGCGGATGAGTACTTTTTCCAGCAGAGGAAGGCGTTCAAGGTTGCGGTCGACCAATGCTTCGATAATCAGCTGGTCTAATTTATCTTTTTGCTGGGTGGTTTTAAAAATGAGATCCCGGCTGAAATCATCCACTTCATTTTCCAGGGTATCCGCTATGCGCTGGGTGACTTCGCCGATGTTTTCATCCAGAAATTCTTGACAGAAGAGCACCTGCAGTGCAAATCTGCGTGCCTGCCTACGAGACAAAATATGATCCCCATCCTTGTGATCAATAATCTCTTTTATATCTGCCCCTAAAATAAACATTGTTTCTCTCTTGCTCGTGCTTTAAATCAACAATAGCGCCTGTTATTTTTTACAATCATAAAATCCCTTACCGGTTTTGCATCCCAGGAATCCGGCAGCTACCATGTTCACCAGCACTGGACAGGGACGGTATTTGGAATCCTTAAAACCGGAATATAATACTTCCATTATTGCCAGGCAAACATCAAGACCAATAAAATCTGCCAGTTCCAGTGGTCCCATGGGATGTGCCATTCCCAGTTTCATTACAGTGTCTATGGATTCTTTGCTGAAGACCCCTTCCATCAGGCAGAAAATGGCCTCGTTGATCATGGGCATCAAAAGCCGGTTGGAAATAAAGCCGGGAAAATCATGCACCTCAACCGGCACTTTCTGCAGTTTCCGGGATAAATCGAACACCTGTTCAATGGTATCAGGGCTGGTGGCAATACCCCGGATCAGTTCCACCAGTTTCATAACCGGTACGGGATTCATAAAATGCATTCCGATAAATTTCTCCGGGCGGGAGGTAGAGGTCGCCAGATCGGTGATTGACATGGAGGAAGTATTGGTTGCAAAAATGGTTTGCGGTTTACATATCTTATCCAGAAGAACAAGAACATCCTTCATTATTTTTAAATCTTCGTTTACTGCCTCCAACAGAAAATCAACTTCTCTACAATCCTCCAGTGAAATTGAGGTGTTTATACGGGAAAAGGTTTTGCTGGCTTGTTTCTGGGTGATATTTTCTTTCTTAACCTGACCTTCCAGATTTTTTTCTATGGTCTGGACAGCTGTTTTCAAATACTCCTCACGAATGTCTATTAAGAGGACATCAAATCCGTTTAATGCAAATACATGGGCGATCCCATTTCCCATGGTTCCGCTTCCCACTACCGCAACTTCCCGGATATCCATCGAGCACCTCCTGGAATTTACATCATTTCAACCATCAGGGCCACCGCTTCCCCACCACCGATGCACAATGATGCAACACCCTTTTTACCTGCAGTGCGTTTCAGATTGTACAGAAGAGTTGTGAGAATCCGGGCCCCGCTGGCACCAATGGGATGGCCCAGTGCAACAGCACCGCCGGCAATATTAACCCGGTCAACATCCAGGCCTACAATCTGATTAACGGCCAGGCTAACCACTGCGAATGCTTCATTAATTTCATAAAGATCGATATCGTCTTTGGACAGTTCCGTTTTCTCCAAGAGCCGGGTTATGGCATAGGCGGGAGCCGTGGTAAACCATTCCGGATCCTTGGACGCTGTGGAATAATCAATAATTCTGGCCATCGGTTTTATTCCCAGTTTCCGGGCGGTTTCTGCGGCCATGAGCATTACAGCCGCCGCACCATCATTAATTTTTGAGGCATTGGCTGCCGTTACAGTTCCTTCTTTCTCGAAGGCTGGACGCAGAACCGGAATTTTATCAAACTTCACATTCTTCGGTTCTTCATCTTCATCAATCACGTCTTTAGATTTTTTAGTTCTAACCGTGACCGGCAGTATTTCCTCCCTGAACCATCCCTCCTTCTGGGCCTGAAGTGCCCTCTGGTAACTTAAAACAGCAAATTCATCCTGGGCCTCCCGGGGTATTTGACATTCCCTGGCGCATAATTCCGCCGCATTTCCCATGTGGTAATTATTATACACATCCCACAGCCCGTCATGGACCATGCCGTCAATAATCTCTCCATTTCCCATGCGATACCCAAAGCGCGCTCTGGGAAGGTAGTAGGGAACATTGGACATGCTTTCCATTCCGCGCCGGCAACCACGATATCCGAATCTCCCAAGGCAACACCCTGGGCGGCCAGCATAACCGACTTCAGACCGGATCCGCACACTTTATTAATGGTCATACAGGCAACAGAGGTGGGGAGACCGGCGAAAATTGCGGCCTGCCGCGCGGGAGCCTGTCCCTCCCCGGCAGACAGAACATTTCCCAAAATCACTTCATCCACCTGGTCGGGTTTCACCCCGGAACGTTTAAGAACCTCGCCGATCACCAGGCTTCCCAGTTTCGGTGCAGTCAGTGAGGATAGTGAACCATTAAATGTTCCCACGGGTGTTCGGACAGCCGCAGTTATTACAACTTCTCTGACCTGTTTCATAAACCTTCCTCAGGGTTTTGATTATTACGTTTATCATAGGCATAAATAATATCCCTGACCAGTCTGTGTCTGACCACGTCAGAACGGTCCAGATAGATAAAATCAATTCCCTGTATACCCGCAAGAACCTGTTGGATCTCAATTAATCCCGAGGTAGCACTCTGGGGAAGATCCACCTGAGTTATGTCCCCGTTTATTATTGCCCTGGAATTTACTCCCAGGCGTGTTAAACACATTTTCATTTGCATGGAGGTAGCATTCTGCGCTTCGTCCAGAATTACAAATGCATTATTCATGGTTCTTCCCCGCATATAAGCCAGGGGAATGACCTCGATGATGCGTTGTTCGGTATATTTTTTCAGCAGATCGCGCGGCAACATTTCGTCCAGTGCATCATACAGGGGACGGAGATAGGGATCGATTTTTTCCCGATAATCTCCCGGCAGGAATCCAAGACTTTCCCCTGCTTCCACTGCCGGTCTGGCCAGCACAATTCTATCGACTTCTTTATTTTTCAGACTGTTTACAGCCAGAGCCACGGCCAGATAGGTCTTGCCGGTGCCGGCAGGCCCGATAACCACCACAATATCATTTTCCCTGGTGGCCGTAACTATTCTCTGCTGTCCTGCGGTGCGCGGTTTTATAAAACCCCTCTGGGTAAAAAGAATGACCTCTTCCAGGTCATTTGCAGTATGGGTTGTTTTTTTGTTTACTTCAACTTGACCCTCCGTAGAATTTGCCCTGGCGATGGTGATTACCGTCTCCACATCCCTGAGATCCAATCCCCCGTTTTTATTGGCAATAAAAATCAGTTCGCTGAGAATATCTTCCACAATTTTTATGACAGGAGCGGCGCCCACAATTTTAATACGGTTTCCCCGGGCAATAATCTGAACCGGAAAGCTTTTCTCGATTAATTTCAGATGAGCATCACCCACTCCATATAAAATAATGGGATCTATTTTATCAACAATGAAACTACTTTGTTCGTTGCTTACTTTAATTGACATAAATGAATCATTTTCCTTATTTATTGGTCCTTTACAGTAAGATTTATACGGCAGTATGTAATAAATTAAATAAAATTGTTAACCATTTGCTAACAAATAAAACAAACAGGCCGCGGAAAGATTTGAGACCATCCGGCAAACATGCTGCCTAAAATAACACAATTCCTGTCGCTTTCGAAAAATCCCAAATCTCCTTCAGCCCAGTACGGACATATTTATAATTCAATTATGATCGTTTAGTTCAAAAATAGTTAATTTTTTGAATCAATACAAATAAAAGGGCTCTCATTAAATAATGAGAGCCCGCAAAAGAAAATCAAATTTTAAGAACGATATCTTATTTGGGAATCCTTAGAACCATGAAGGGATAAATCAGATTCGGATCGGTAATTACTGATTTATTAGCTTCATAAATCCTCTGCCACTGGAAGGGATTTCCATAAACATTCGCATAGCCTGCGATCTTGGAGAGGAATTCGCCGCGGGTTACCCAGTACTCACCCGGTCCTGCCATTCTGGGAATACGGAAAGTCTGGTTAGGATAGATGAGATTCGGATCCTTGATCTGCTCCCTGTTGTAGGTATAGATGCGGAGCCATGCATAGGCATCACCATAAATGGCCGGTTTCTTGGCAATTTTCCACAGATAATCACCGCGTATAACCTGATACATGCCAGCAGCGGCCGGTTTGGCTTTTTCATCAGCCTGGGCAAGCAAGTTTTCAATTCGCGAAATGTAGCCTTGAGATTCCGTGGCAAGGCTTCTTTTATCATTCTTAAGGGCAGCCAGACGCTTTTTAAACCCGTCAAGTTCGTCTTTACGGGTATAAATTTCCTCTGGCGAGAGAGCGACAAAACCGCTCAGATCATTCTCCAGTGTTTTCAACTGGTTCAGGTAATCCTGATATCCGGCCTTATCAGTACCGAGAAGACCATAAATTTCGGTCCATACATCGGCAATCTGCTGGTCTGTGTTGGAAATATCATCATTCAGTTTGGCAATCTGTGCTTCTTCATCGGCGATTTTGGCCTTATTATCGGCTTCACATTTTTGCCATTTTGCCAGTTCAACCTTATATTCGTCCATTTTCATATTCTTATAATCATACGAATATTCCTGCGCCAGCAGATTGAAACTCATGAAAATCAATGTGGCCACTATTGTTGTCAGATAAATTTTCTTCATTTTTTCCTCCTCACCTTATTAATTTTCGCTTTTCCAGTTAGCTAATCCCTGCTCCACATGTGCTTTCTCATTCTGTGCTTTATCCAGATCCGCTTTTTTGGCTTGGAGCTGACTTTCGAGATTGGCCCTATTACCCTGAACCTCATTCAGCTTCTGTTCAGCAGCAAGGCAGGCATTTCTTGCTTCTTCCATCATCTGAATCTGTTCTTTATTAGGATGCCTGGAACAACCTGTTGCCGTTAGCAGGGATAAGGAGAAAACAGCCACTAAACTGAAACTAATTAACTTCTTAATTTTCAACATACATGCCTCCTATCGTTAGAGAATTTAAACTTTATAATAATAAGAAAATTAAAAATTTTTGTCAAGCTTTATTTATATGTTTTTCCTTATTTTTCTCAATTTTTCTTCTGCCGCACCGGCAGTACAGCACTGAAGCTCCTATCTATCAGATACAAAAATCACTATTCCGGCAACGTACTAAAAAAGTGATTTTCTTCTGAATTAATGATGCCCACGCCTCATAAAACATAATATAACCTATTTATCGGCATCCTGCAGATATTCTTAAATAAATTTCATTCGTAACCAACTAAATAATTTATCTCCAGCAAGTCGCAAAGGCACAAGGTATTGTAAAAAATAGAAATAGAAAAATTAACTTCCGGAATCAAAAAATATAAAAAGCGACTTTTATAAATTGTAAAAGCAAAATTTTTAGTGACCGGCTGGCTTTCTGGTAAAATTAATAAATTAAACAGGCTAAAAGACTATTTTTTATCTATAGTTACTGAGATACCCAGCTCCTTCAACTGACGTTCCGAAAGCGGAGTGGGAGCATTCTCCATAAGAGCAAGTGCACTTGAGGTTTTAGGAAATGCGATAACATCGCGAATGGATGAGGCACCGGCCAGTAACATGGCAAGACGGTCGAAACCGAATGCAATTCCCCCATGAGGAGGAGTTCCATATTCCAGGGCTTCCAGCAGAAAACCGAATTTTTCATCAGCTTCGGCAGGTGAAATATTCAATGCGCGGAACATCTTCTCCTGGATATCTCTTCTGTGAATCCGAATGCTTCCCCCGGCAATTTCGTTTCCGTTATAAATCAGGTCATAGGCCCTGGCATGAACTTTCCAGGGTTCCGAAGCCAGCAGATCCAATTCATCCGTTCTGGGAGAGGTGAAGGGGTGATGCCTGGCCATATAACGATTTTCAGCAGTATCGAACTCCAGCAGGGGAAAATCAACCGTCCAGGAAAGCTTTATATCGCTGTGATTGATCAGATCCAGATTTTCTGCCAGTTTCTGTCTCAAAAATCCAAGCAAGGTCTGGGCTTTTTCACTGTCATTGTCAGCTATTATAAAAATGAGGGCTTCCGGGTAATTTGGGACATTGTGCAGAATATCTGCCCGTTCATGGTCAGTGAGAAATTTGCTGATTCCGCCATCCAGTAAATCGCCGCTTTTTTTCAAATGGGCCACACCGGCACCACCTACCGTTTTTATATATTGATTCATTTCATCAATCTGTTTACGGCTGAACCGGGCAGCTTCCGGCAGGATGAGAGATCCAATAAATCCGCCGGCGTTTGCCACCGAGCGAAAAACTTTAAATCCTGAACGGGAAAAAATTGAGGTCAGGTTTTGAATTTTCAGATCGAAGCGCAGGTCCGGCTTGTCGGTTCCGTAATTTTCCATTGCTTCCCGGTAAGTAAGCCGGGGAAATGGGAATGTTATGTCCAATTCCAGTAATTCGCTGAAAAGATCCTTCATATATCGCTCCATCAGACCCATGATGTCTTCTTCATCAATAAAAGACATTTCCACATCCACCTGGGTAAATTCAGGCTGACGGTCCCTCCTGAGGTCTTCATCACGAAAACATTTCACAATCTGAAAATAGCGGTCGAATCCGGAGATCATCAAAATCTGTTTGTAGGTCTGGGGAGATTGGGGAAGTGCATAGAACTTGCCGTTATAAATTCGGGAAGGTACCACGAAATCCCGGGCTCCCTCGGGAGTACTTTTAGTGAGAAAAGGTGTTTCAATTTCAATGAACCCATGAGTATTGAAAAATCTGCGGGTGATCTGAGCCAGCTGATGGCGCATGATCAGATTCTTCTGGAGAAGGGGGCGACGAAGATCCAGGTAACGATATTTCAGACGCAGTTCCTCGGATATATCGGCGTAGTCTTTCAGTTCGAAAGGCAGGGATTTGCTGCTGTTCAGGGTTTCCAAATGTGAACAGACAACTTCTATTTCCCCGGTTTTCATATCGGGATTGAGAGCATCTTTCGGCCGTTTCCGGACTTTGCCTCTAACGGCAATAACATATTCAGAACGCAGTTTTTTTGCCTGCTCATATATTTTTTTTGATAATTCAGGCGAAAAAACCAGCTGGGTAATTCCATAACGGTCACGAAGACCAATGAACAAAACACCTCCAAGATCCCGCCAGTTATCCACCCAACCATTCAGGATTACTTCATTCCCGGCAAGGGAAAGATTTAGAGCACCACAGTTGTGAGTTCGCTTCAGGTTCAAGAGTTACACCTCTATTTTTCTTATTGAGCAAAAAATTTAATGAGCGGCATTAAGAGAAACAAGTATTAAGAAAAAGCACAAAAAAAAGACCACAATGTAAACCATTGTGGTCCGGGGAAAATAAGACAGAACTATTTTTTTGTTACCTTATCCGAAAATAAATTTCGTCCGAATAGTTACAATACCCTGTGGGCCACTTAAGGCAGGGAAAGACCAGCGGCGTACTGATCGGGTGATACACTGTTCTACTTTACTGTTGTTGAGAGTGGAATTGAAAATTTTTACTCCGCCCACCCGGCCATTAGCCAAGATGTCGAAACTCAGCATTATTTCACCGCGCAGATTAGGATCCAGTTTTAACTGGGACTGATAGCAATATTCAACCGAGGCTTTATTCTGATTGATAATGGCATCAATTACTTCCGGATCCCGCTGGGACGTACCGGCCCCGGTTCCGCTCACCTGGGTTTCCTGGGCAAGTTTAATGGATCCTCGGCGTGAGACAGATGCGCCGCCTGAAACGCCCGTTCCGCTGATCAGTTCATCGATGCCGGTTTCTCCCACCTCACCGCCGAACCCCCCACCTTTGGCAATGCGGGAACGCTGCCCGCGCCCGGTGGCAGCCTGAAGTGCGGCAGTTCCGGCCACCAGTTCGCCTGCATTAGCAAGACCCGAACCGACTCCACCGGCGTCTCCCAGGATGTCGGTGTAAGCCAGTGAACCTGACCCGCTACCTCCGGAAGCAGTCAATGCCGCCAGAACACCATATCCGGCCGCTTCCTGTTCCATCTGGCTTCGTTTGGCACGACGGGCACCCACACCGGCACGTTGCCTTCTCACCCGGTCGGAAGACGATTCGGCGACCAGGCGCTGGGCCTGTTCACTGATCTCCTCCTCGCCGCCAGCGGCGGCTTCCTGCTGGGTCCCGGCAAATCCCTCACCTTCCCCCTGGGCCGGGGCTTCCTCCGAGGTAATAATTTCAGCATACAGATTATGCAAATAATTTTGTTTAATCCGCTCCTTCGCCTGGTCTGAAATCTTCCACTCCCGGTTAGTCATAAAAATAGTAAGGGTATACAGAACAACCCAGGTAATTAGTAAAATGGTATAAAATCTTTTATCAAAGATATCCCAAAATCCTTTTTCAAATTCCTTGGGAAATCCGGCTAATCTAAATCCTTGTGGTCCTCCCGCCGCTTGCGGGATTACGTTTGGATTATTTTTCAGTTCGGCCATGATTTTTGATCCTCTTATCCTGTATTTCTTTTATATCTACTTTTTAATAGCTCTCTTGATATGTCAACAACCTCAACTTATTATATTCCGACTGCCCACAGGTATACAAGACTTTAACCAGTACCTGAAAAGTCGTGTTTTCATCCGCCTGCACGATAACTTCATGGGTAAACGGTTTCCCGTATCGTATTTCATCTTCCTGCGCCTGCTTTGACAATTGAGACAGACGGGCAAACAGAGGCCGAATCAGATTATCTTCCTGAGGCATATCTCTCAGGTTTATCAAAATATCATTACCAATCATTATGGTATGCCTGGTTACCGACACACTCAGTTCTTTTCTGGGTTGTTCGGTGCCGCTGGAAAATGGCAGTTTCAAATCTTCAGAGGGAGTCATAATCTGCCCGGTGGTTGAAAAGGTCTTAAGAAGAAACAACAGGATAATCGTCATCATATCCATCATGGAATTGAGATTTAATTCACCCTTATCGCTACTTAAGTGTTTCTTTCTTCGAGAGGGAATAAAAGCCATTGTACATCCCTTTCCTTAAATATTTAGAGTACTACTTGTCCTATAATAATTTGCGGAAACAATTCCTGAACATTATTGTCATTATCAAAATAGAATGTCAGATTATCCATGGTTTTAATGACGAACTTGTAGGGAATATCTGCTTCAGCCGTCAGGATAATGGCATTTTTATCACTGAAATCTGAGGTGAGCACCTTTTCCTTAATTTCCTTTAATTTATCCTGGAGAGCCTGATAATCAAGAGAACCATCTTCTTTTAACGGGATGGTAGGTGGTACTCCTTCTTCTTTACCCTGCTGATCCAGCTGCAGAAAACCACTGGCAGAACCAATATAAAATCCCTGTTTTGAAATGATAACATTCAACCCCAGACGTTTTTCCAATTCCATGGGTTTATCCATTTCAGCGCCGGTACCACCGGCGGTTTTAGGAGGAAGATTTAATTGTTTGATAGCCAGCTTGGTCCATACAGAACCCGCCAGGAGCATTGGAATCAACACCACCATCAGGTTCATCACCGGACGGATGTCTAAGGTCATTTCTTCTATCTTCCGAGTCCTGCGTAAAGACGGTTTATATGCCATAATTAAAAACCCTTATAATTTTTACCGATTACCGGTAATTAAATTGATTAGTTTTACTAGATGTTCATCCATTTCATCGATAATTTGGGTTGTCTTATTCTGAAGCACATTATAGATAATCAGAGTGGGAACGGCAACAGCCAATCCAAAAATCGTGGTGTTCATGGCAATGGAGATACCCTGTGCCAGCACACGCGGTTTGTCAGCCTCAGGGATATCGGTACCACCCACCGCCTCAAATGCAATAATCAGACCGTAAATTGTTCCCATCAGTCCGGTCAGAGTCGCCACATTAGCTAACATGGACAGGTAGTTTGTTCGTTTCTGTAAACGGGGAATTACTTCCAATGTACCTTCATCCACCGCATTCTGAATGGAACGGAAATCCAGAGTCTCACTTTCGGCTACTTTTTTAAGACCAGCCAGAACAACGTAAGGCAGTGCTTTCTGTTTGCCCTGCTCCGCCAGGCTAATGGCTCTTTTAATATTGCCACTGGTCACTAATTTACGAATTTCCATCATAAATTTATCCGCATTTACATTTGAACGAACCATTATATAATACGTTCTTTCAATAGCAATTGCTAATGAGATGATAAGCATTATAAGAATGATCCACATGAAAATGTACCCGGATGAAGATGGACTGAAAGTTTCAAAAAAACTTTTCCAGAAAGAGATTGAAGAACCCATAACTTAAATCCTCCTTAAATTTGCATTTATGGTCTTATTAGTCATTTTAAATTAAAATCTTTTTTTCTTGAGAAGTGCCTCAATATTACCAATCGGTTTCACTTTTCCACTGGTAATCGGTTCATACTTGATTTCTTCCGATTGAGGGGCCATCTCATTAGAAAAAGATTTTTCAGCTGACAACTGTTTGAAATCAGGTGTGATCCTTCTGTCGAACATTCTGACCTGGGGAAGCTCCATCCTGGCAGAAAAGGTATATGTTTTCCCCAGTTTGGTAAGATCGATAACTGTCGGCTGGTTTTGATTCTGCTGGTTCTGGTCTTCCTGTGCCCGGGATGACCGCACAGTAAGAAGACCCAGAAAAAGAATCATTAAAAATACTTTCATAGATATATTCCTTACTTATCTATTGGGACAAAATTCTGTTTTTGTTTAAAATGACTACTTTCTTCAGGCGATTCTCATCCACACTTTCAGCAGCTTTCTGGCGAATTCTATCGGCAGCTGCGGTAATTTCAACCGGTAACATTTCAAGATGCATGTAGAAGCGGAGACCATAGTGGGGCACACCATTGAAATCGGTAACATCAACTGCGATGACATTCTCACCTTTTTTAAGGAAATCACCCATCTCAATATACTCCACGCGATCCACACTCTCAAACATTTTTGTATTATCGCCTTTAATATATTCTCCATTAAGATAAAAATGATACTGATTATCTGCAGTGAGCAGCACCCATCCGTTAATCACCCGGTCCTGAATATCGAATTTCTTCCTGAAATAGGCTGTTACTGTATCCACCGCTGGTACTATTTGCTGATTGGTTCCCACTAAACTCCCCGGAGTGGGTTTGTTCAGCAGATCTTCCGGAATTTCCTTTTCTTCCAGGTCAAGGGAACGCGGACGCGGCAGGGAATCCATCGCCAGGGCCGTGGTATCCACAAACGTATCCGGAGAAGGTGGCTGAGCCGTTAAGGTATCAGAAATCATACCAGGCGAATAAACCCAGACGGAAAGTGGTTGAGTGGCCAGAGAATCAAATCCCGGGAAAATCATGGTGGCTGGTAGGGACATTACCACTGTATTCTTCCATTCCGCATCATTAAAATCCTGATTCAACCAGTCCAGGTCATATTGGGCAGATGCCAGCCAGGTGGAATCGGTACTTATCACCATAATCTCCTTGGGGAAATCACCCAGGTATTCAGCCGGGCTCAGTTCAACCAGTTTTGCCAGAATCAGGTTTGTCCATACATTCTTGATTTCGAAATCTTTACTGGCCTGATAGGCGTCTTCCAGCTGCTTTTTAGCATACTCATTAAGAATCGATCCCTGATCATAGAGATAAACAATACCCAACTGATATTTGGGATCACTAGTAGAATCCGCCAGGCTTTCATAGGATTCAATTTTTGTTGAACCATTTTTTGAGAGATCCAGCATGGTTGCCCCGGACTCATAACTGACATTAAAAAGGCGATCCTGGGTTGTTAAAACCGCATCATTATTGATCTGGTTGTCCCTGGCAAACTGCAGTGTATTTTTATACTGGGCCAGTGAGATGGTAATAAATTCATTCATATAATCAATAACACTCATCAGCTGGTCATTATAATCCAGGGAATTGAATCCATCGGGTGTAGTTGCCTGTTCCCCGCCCTCAATCAACTCATAAAGGACCGGCAGTTGTGAGCGGTAAATCTGGACAGCATTATTAAATAATTTCCCATATTCATCGGCCAGTATGTCACTGGTCAGCAGAATTTTCCGTTCCGATTCGGTGACATACTTGTTGTTGAGTCCAAGTTCTTTGGAAATGTTAATATTTTTCAGATGGGAGGTAAGTGTCAGATTAACCGCTGGTGCCACCGCTCTTTCCAGCAGTAATTTTTTCCATGACAAATAAACCAGGCCACTGGCCGGATTCTGCTGGCGCAGATAAGCATTAATGAACTCTTCGGACCGTTCGGCTACGGTATACAGGATGGAAGATACCTGGGTTTGAGATTGATTGTACCATTTCAAGGCGATCTCCCGGGTGCTGTCTTCAAAAGCAAACTTTCGGATAAGCTCACTGGTATCTTCCAGGGCTTCTGTTTTCTCAACTTCTTTGGAACCGGTGGTATCAAAAAGTGAGATCTCCAGTTTCTGGGCATAGATCGGAATATTTTCGATTACATTTTTATATTCTTCTACCGCCCGGTCATACGCCGGTACGGATGCCTTAAAAACACGGTCTCTTTCCACCAGCCGCTGTTCTGCGGTCAGATTGGGGGAAAGTTTCTGTTCGGCAATGGCGTTGCCCATTTCTTCATAAGCTTCGGCCACTTTATACATAGCCTCAAACCCTTTTAGCGACCCCATCTTGATAACGGTTGTGAAGGCATCAATCACCGCCCGGAGTTTATTTTGTTTCTGCTGCAGTTGCGTCCGGAGATTTGATTCCGGGTAGGAAAGCGCTATATTTTTATACTCAATATATTCAATCTCACCCAGCTTAAAATAGGATTCCGATGCATACAGAATGTTGGGATCACGTCCGGTTCTGGCAAACTGATCGCTGCGGGCAATTGCTTTTTGTAATTCCTGCTTGGCCAGGCTGTACTGTTGATTGTCAAAATAATATTCACCGCGGCGGAAGAACGCTTCAATTGTCCTGGGATCGTCCGGATACCGCAAAGCAAATTCATCATAGATACGGTTGGCATTGCTGAGATCATCCAGTTTCAGATAATAGCGGGCATTCTCGAACAGCAGGTCTTTGGAATCCGGATTGTCAGGATATCGCTGAATATATTTGTTATTCACCCGGATGGCATCGGACCAGGCACTGGCTTTGGCAAAGAATAAGCTGGAATTGTAAAGGGCAGCTTCGGCACCCTTGTGATCCGGATATAAATTAAAAATCCGTTCATAGGCTCTTCCCACGCCTTCGAAATCTTCCATCTGCTTATAATTTTCGGCGATTTTTCCCAGAGCAATCAAACGGTACTGCGACTGGTCAAAATTGACTACCAGGGTATCATATACGTTGATAGCCTGTTTCCATTCCTTGTTCAGTTCATAATTGCGGGCACTGTTAAACAGGGCCAGGTCGACAATTTCCCGGTAATAGGGGGCATCGGTATAGACCCGGAAAAATTCCTGGGCCGCATCCATATATTTTTCTTCCTGCTCCAGTTTTTCGGCATTCTTATAAATAGATTCGCCGATTCTGCGCCTGGCTACTTCCACCTGATCCGGCGGAACATCCGGAACTTCCATTATTTTTTTGGCTACAAATTCCGCATCATTATATTTTCCCAGGAAGAAATAACTGTTCATCAGAGACAGCAGACCCACACTGCGCTGCTGGGATTCCGGAAACTTGGTAACCATGGTTTTATAATATTTACGGGCCAGATCATATTGCCGATGCTGATAATACAGTGCCCCTGCACTGGACAGATAGGAAGCGGTGCGCTCATCCTCCGAGAAAAGTTTGATAAAATTATCATAGGCTTCCGCCAGCATTCTTTCCCCTTCGCTCAGCTCTCCCGGTGGAATCTGCGCAGCATCAATACCACCGATCTGCACCGTATCTCCCGTGGTCTTTTTCTCTCCCACCAGGGTCTGGGCCACTGCAATGGCATTATTGGCTGCGTCTTTGCGATGTACATTTTCAAGATAATCATTGCTGACGCGAATATAGCCTTCAAACGCTTCGTCGTAACGATTTAATTTCGTATCCAGCACAAAGGCCAGAGACCAGTTTATTTCATAAGCATTTTCATGGGTGGGATATGTTTCCAGGTACAGTTTAGCCAGGCTGGAGAATTCTTCGTAGGCCTGCAGAGAATCGCCCCCGGCTTCATCCAGTTCCCGGGCTTTATTCAACTGGTACACCAGATTGGATCTCAGAGCTTCTTCCGTATAATTTGTGGCCTGGTCCAGGACCAGAATCCGGTTAGGAAGATCAGACAATTCAATTTGTGAATACCATTCCGTTCTCGGATTATATTTTTCGAAAAGAACTTCCCTAGCTTCATAAGCAGTGGAAATTTTCTGATCTTCCAGGTAGACATCGGCTATTTTCTTCTGAATGAGTGGTGCATAAGCATAATTAGGATACTCAGCCAGCAGTGTATTATAGGCATCGATACCATTCTGATACTGTACAATCCTGGCATACAGATCTCCCATATTGGATAGAATATCTACTCCGAATTGAGGTTTTCCCAGATTTTCAATATAATTTCTGGCTTTTTTGACCCCATTCGGTGCATAGGATGTATCAACAAAACAGGCTGCAATATACTGCAGAGCCTCAGGTTTAATATTGGCCCTGATATATTTTCCTTCCGGATCAAGGTTTTTAAATTTTTCGATATCCTGAACGACCAGCGTGAAATACAGGATGGCATCATTGTAATAATTGGGATTCGCCCCCGCCAGGCGGTAATAGGTCCAGCCAAGTTTATACAGCGCATCGGGATAACGCGGGGAATCTTTAAATTTGAGAACATTCTTATATAACTGGGCGGCCTTATTCAGATTACGGATGGTCTCCTCACGCCCCTGTCCCAGCCTGGGCTGGAAATAAAACTCAGCCAGGCGCATGAACGCTTCAGGAATGTAATTGCTTTCCGGATATTTATCCACCAGTTCGCGGTAAATATCCTGCGAGGCTTCCTCTTCACCCATCTCACCCAGCAGATATGCTTTATTATAGAGTGCATCGTCTGCCAGATCGGATTCCGGAAAATTGGTTAGAATTATATCATATATGGCGATGGCTCTCTGGTAATTACGCCTGGGAAATTTGGGGGCAACGGGTTCAACTTTCAGTTTTCCCGCCTGGTAGTCCTGCAGTTCCTTCTCATATTTATCATATTCCTGGTTATAAGCATCTACTTCCGTATCATAATAGTTTGAAGCTTCTTCAATATAGTACTCCGCGATTCGGATCAGAATCTGATCCTGATTTTCAATATCAGTGCGGGTCTTTTCCAGGAATTCTTTGCTCACTTCAATACCTTTTTGCTGTTCCAGGGTTTGTTCCTGTATCAGGTTCTGCCGGTAGTTTTCCAGATAATCCTTAATTTTCAAAAGTTCTTCAATATTATATTTTTGTAGTACAGTATCCAAAGTGGTGATGCCGGTGGATTGGGCATAAAGTAAATTACAGGGGAAAGAAAGGAGCAGCAGGAGTAACCAGATCATAACAAAGGTGGTCTGTGTAAAAATTTTATGTTTCATAAAATGACCCATCATTTACTTCTCCTCGAATTCACTCGTTCGTGTATCAAAATACGTTTCTCTAAAGGACTGTTCTCTTTCGGCGCGCAACCGCTGTCTTTCTTCCAGACGCGCTTTCATTGTCATAAAACGGATTTCAGCTTCAATTTTTTTGAGTTGATCTTCCACCACATCCCTGCGTTGGGCTATTCTGTCAATAATCGAATTATAGACCGTGGAGACTTGTGACATCTGTTCCTGCAGTTTGTCCCGCTGTCCGAAATTAACATCGATAATACCCACGGCTCCGAAGTCTCCCCAGCGATCAAATTCCGGGTAGCTTTCACCGGGTGTTAATTCCATGGCCGCCACAAAGAGCCGGTCATAATTTTTGCGGATCTCCTGTAATTGTCTTACCTTTTGTTCCAGGGGGACCACCACATTGTACTGTCCCAACAATTGGGCCCGCTGGATCTGGGTATTCAAATCCTTGAGCTGATCATCAACCAGGTTAATTTCATGCAAAATGGATTGCCGGATTTCTTCATTCTTGCGGGATTTAAAATCACCATCGGCTACTTTTTTGGCTACCGGATAGGAATTGATGAACAATGCCTGCCTTATCTGATGACTGGAATACATATCCATTGATGAACGGATTCGGGTCATTGCGCTGTTAATCTTGTCTAAAGCAAGTTCGTTGCCCTGCTCGGCAGCAACCTGTTTCAGTTCATTAAGTTCAATTAACTGATTAATCAGGTCACTGATTTCAATTGAAACTTCCTCTCCGATTGTACTTTTTTCTGAAATGCGCTGATCCCAGATTTGCCGGTTCAGATATTCCGAGGCACTGGCTCCCTTCATGTAAATCTGGCGATCATCTTTTCTCAGCCCCTCTTCCTGCAGTTTTCGGGCTTTATAATACAAAGAAAGTAAGCTGTCCCCTTCCTGCAGGTTGAGGCTCATGACGTTGCGTTCCACTTTTGCTTTATAAACATCGGTATAAAAGTCTTTGGCCAGCGGGAGGTCATTTTCCATCTGATATATATATCCCAGCAACCCTTCTGCTTCCATCCGGTATTCAGAGCTGTAAAATTCCTGTAACAGGGTGTAGGCATAGTATTTTGCCTGCAGAAAATCACGGTCCTGTGGGTCGGGTTTGGTGGTCTGTTCCTGCATGAAATACGCCCAGGAGAGTAAATTCAGTACCTTGTCATAACGGGAAAACAGTTCGGGAATAAACTCGGCATATTCGATGGCGGCGGAATAATCTCCCCTTTCATAACTGATCTGGGCCAGTTTCAGCAGTGAACGGCTATGAAAATCCGGTGGTGTCTGTTTGGACATGGCCATGGATTCAAATGCATCATATGCCAGATCATAATTCTGGCCGGCAGTATAAATGGTACCTACCAGGTATTGTGCAAAATAGTAAAAATCATTTCCTTTGGGAAAAGAAAGCAGAATATCCACCGCCCGGTTATAGTCCGCCGTTTCATAATAGGAAAGCGCAACAATGAACTGAACATCATAATATTCATCATCTTTGGGTGAGGCAACATCCTGATAAGCCGAATAATATTTTACCGCATCATCATAATTTTCAAGCTTGTAGGCAATCTGGATTAAACGCCCGTACGTTCTGGCAAGATATACAGTGGCCGGATATGTTATTATTAACGAGTGGTAAATCTCTTCGGCTTCTAAAAACTGGTTCAGGGCGAAATTACTTTCGGCCCAATAGTAATATACATCTTCAAAATCTCTTATACCGACATTCTGATAACTGCTCACCAGGTCCTCCAGCAACCGGTCGGCAAGATCATATTCATAATAATTGAAACTCGAATAAGCATACCGCAGCTGACTATTGAACATCCGGTTAAGGTCCTGGATATTGCCTGATTTCATGAGATTGGAGCGCGCGACCTTAACATCCATTAACCTGGCACTATACTTATAGGAATCGGTTTTACGCCATTCATCAAACAGATTAAAAATAGTGGGAGCAACATCCAGTGGCACATTATCCAGATTACCCACCTCCCCGAAAGCATTTAACAGCTGATCCTTGCTGGAGGATATTTTCCGGTTCAGACCACTGGGATCCCTTAACTGATCCAGCTTAATCATTTCCTCTGCGATATACAGCAGCTGGATGGCATCTTCGAAAACCTTTTTCTTTTTGTAATCCAGCTCATCTGAACGAATTGCCATTTTCATTCGGATTTCCAGTTCACGGATAAACGAATCCAGTTCCGAGATACCGGCATTCCGCAGCCTTCCTTTCAACTGCTGCAATTCATTCAACTCATTTCTCAAATCGTTAAAATATTTTTCGACCGCTTCCCGGCGATTGGTTACTCGGTTATCCATTTCTTTGTTCACCAGGCGCATTAAGGAAACCAGGAATCGTTCTTGTGGAAGGCTTTCGACATAATACCGGGTTAATAATTCTTTCACGTAACCGGACAGAGCAACCTGAAATTCTTCTTCGGAATGGTATTGAAGAGGTTCCTGTTGCCGGAGAGGATCAGTGGAAGTCTGAGAAAAAGTTGAATTTGGATTTAAAAACAGAAAGGATAAAGCCAAAGCAATAACGAAAGAGAAATATTTCATCTTTAAAGACCAATTTTTAGTTGAATCAATATACAAAATTTATTCATTAAAGCAAGTTTTATTGAGCAGTTCACGTTACTTAACATTGCCTGCAACACGTATCCGGTTGAGCGCCCTGGCCAGTGCTGTTTCGGCTCTTGGAATATCAGTTTGTTCAGCATGCTCCTCCAGACGCTTGCGGGCGCGTTTTGCTGAATCCTGCGCTCGCTCAAGATCAATATTTTCAGCCTTTTCGCAGGTTTCCAGTAAAAGTGAAACCTTATTTTTCAATACTTCCAGAAAACCACCGGAGGTGGCAAATATTTCCCGTCCCTTTTCAGTCTCTAATTTAATTTCACCCACATCTATCTGATTCAACATTGGAGCATGATTGAACAAAACCTGAAATCCACCTTCCACTCCGGGGGCAGTACAACTTTTAATTTCATCAAAAATCCACTTCCTCTGTGGTGTGGTGATATCAACAGTTAAATATCCTTCTTCCATCTTGATAAACCTATTATCGCTTATTTGTAGAATGACTTTAGTAAAAATACAGCCTGGCGGAAAAGAAAAGAGATAGAACAGAACAGGCTGTCTTCCGCTTTATATCTCAGTAAAAACCATTTTCCGGCTAACCCATCTTTTTAGCTTTTTCAGCCGCTTCTTCAATAGTGCCGACCATCCAGAACGCCTGTTCAGGAAGATCATCATATTCACCTTCGGTAATTCCTTTAAATCCGCGGATGGTGTCTTCCAGTGACACATACTTACCGGGAAAACCGGTGAATTGCTCAGCAACAAAAAACGGTTGGGAAAGGAACCGCTGAATCCGCCGCGCCCGGGTGACGGTAATTTTATCTTCATCAGACAGTTCATCCATTCCCAGAATGGCAATAATGTCCTGTAAATCTTTATATTTCTGTAAAATTTCCTGCACCCGTTTTGCCACAGAATAGTGTTCATTTCCTACTATTCTGGGATCAAGAATGCGGGATGTGGAGTCCAACGGATCCACCGCCGGGTAGATACTCATGGATGCAATCTGCCTGGAAAGTACAGTGGTAGCATCCAGGTGAGCAAATACAGTAACCGGTGCGGGGTCTGTCAGGTCGTCTGCCGGCACATAGATGGCCTGCACGGAGGTAATGGAACCTTTGTTGGTGCTGGAGATCCGTTCCTGCAGTTCCCCCATCTCAGTAGCAAGTGTCGGCTGATAGCCTACGGCAGAGGGCATACGACCCAGCAGTGCGGAAACTTCTGAACCGGCCTGGGTGAAACGGAATATATTATCGATGAACAGCAATACGTCGCGCTCTTCCACATCTCTGAAATACTCGGCAACCGTCAAAGCGGTCAATCCGACCCGCTGACGGGCGCCGGGGGGTTCATTCATCTGTCCGAATATCAGGGCGGTTTTATCGATAACGCCGCTCTCCTTCATTTCCAGCCACAAATCATTACCTTCGCGGGTACGTTCTCCCACCCCCGCAAACACGGAAATTCCGCCGTGTTCAATAGCAATATTCCGGATGAGCTCCTGAATCAGCACGGTTTTCCCCACACCGGCCCCTCCGAACAAACCGGTTTTCCCGCCCTTGGAATAGGGCTCCAGCAGATCTACCACCTTAATGCCGGTTTCCAGCAGTTCGGTTTCGGTGCTCAGATCTTTATAATCCGGGGCATCATGATGAATGGGAAGTTGTTTTGAGGTTTTCAAAGAGCCCAGTTCATCAATGGGACGGCCCACTACATTTATCAGGCGTCCCAGCACCTCCGGCCCGACCGGCACCGTAATGGGTTTTCCGGTATCACTGGCTTCGGTACCACGGGTTAATCCGTCGGTGGAATCCATGGCTACACAGCGGACCATGTTTTCACCCAGATGTTGCTGTACTTCCAGTACCAGCGGAGGAGAATCATCGCGTTTAATATTGACGGCATTATAAATCTGAGGAAGATGTTCTTCCGGGAATTCCAGGTCAACAACCGGACCTATAACCTGTTTTACAATTCCTTTAATCATAATCTGGAAGATCCTTTAATTTTCTTTTCATTTTTTTAACCAGATCTCAGAGCTTCTGCTCCACCGACAATTTCGGAAATTTCCCTGGTAATGGTGGCCTGTCTGGCTTTATTGTATTTGAGGGTCAACTCGGAAATCAGATCACCGGCGTTTTCGGTGGCATTTTCCATGGCAGTCATGCGCGCTCCCTGTTCGGCAGCGTTGGATTCCAGCAGAATACGCCAGGTCTGGATATTCAGGTGCTTGGGTAACAGAGCATTTAACAGCGACAGCTTATCGGGTTCGTAAATATAATCAATAGTACTCAGTTCACCTTCAAATTCCTCTCCGGACAGCGGCAGATATTTCTCCAATACCACATTCTGCTGTACGGCATTTTTAAACTCGTTATAAATTATTTCAATCAGGTCCGTCTGCTCTTTTATATACTGCCCAACCAGAAATCCGGTAATTTCCCGGGCGGTGACATATTCCAGTGGATTAAAAATGTTGGTATATTTTCCCACAATATGAAAATCCCTTTTGCGGAAAAAATCATGACCTTTCCGCCCGATACAAAGCAGGGAGATCTCCTTGTCCTTGTGCTCTTCCATGTGCCGGAGAGTACGCTTAATAATATTGGAATTGAATGAACCGCATAATCCGCGGTCGGAGGTAATAACCACCAGCAGAACACGCCCGGCAGGTCTCACTTCCAGCAACGGCTCACCGATTTCGTCCAGCTGAAAGATCAGATGACGAATCATTTCATCAATTTTATAGGCATAAGGCCTGGCGGCCACAATATTTTCCTGGGCTTTGCGTAATTTAGCGGCGGCTACCATTTTCATGGCACGGGTAATCTGCTGGGTACTTTTTATGCTGTTGATCCGCCGGCGGATTTCTCTCAGGGTGGCCACTAAAAAATTATCCTTCCTTCTTGAAAAGAGGCAAAAATTCGTCCACTGTTTTCCTGACCTGTTCTTTTAATTCGTCGCTGAGAACTTTTTCCTTCTCAATTTTTTTAAGTATGTCAGGATATTTATTCTCCACGTAGTCCAGAAATTCAGATTCAAACCTTAATATGACAGACACAGGCAGGGTATCCAGCATACCTTCTGTCCCCACAAAAATGATGATAATCTGTTTGGCAACGGTCATAGGTGAATACTGATCCTGTTTTAATGACTCCACCAGCCGTTGTCCTCTGGTAATCTGGGCCTGGGTTGCCTTATCCAGATCCGAACCGAACTTTACAAAGGCTTCCAGTTCCCGGTAATTAGCCAAATCCAACCGCAGGCTTCCCGCTACCTGCCTCATGGCTTTGATCTGTGCATTTCCACCCACCCTGCTCACCGAAATACCGGGATTGATGGCCGGACGGACACCGGAATAAAACAGGTTCGATTCCAGATATATCTGGCCATCGGTAATGGAGATAACATTAGTGGGTATATAGGCAGAAACATCACCCGCCTGGGTTTCAATAATGGGGAATGCGGTCAGGGAACCGCCTCCTTCCTTGTCATTCATTTTAGCTGCCCTTTCCAGCAGGCGGGAATGCAGATAAAAAATATCACCCGGATAGGCTTCCCGCCCGGGAGGACGCCGTAGCAACAGGGATATCTGCCGATAGGCCCAGGCATGTTTGGTCAGATCATCATAGATAATTAAAGCATGCATCTTGTTGTCCCGGAAAAATTCTCCCATGGTAACCCCGGCATAGGGGGCCACATACTGCAGAGGAGCCGGCTCGCTGGCATCGGCCGAAACTACTATGGTATACTCCATGGCTCCGTAATCTTCCAATGTTTTTACCAGTCTTACCACGGTGGCAGCCTTTTGACCGATGGCCACATAAATACAATAAACTGGTGAATCAGTATCATGGGTCATTTTCTGATTTATAATGGTATCAATCGCAATGGCTGTTTTTCCTGTTTGACGATCCCCTATAATTAATTCACGTTGTCCCCTCCCTATAGGAATCATGGAATCAATTGCCTTTAGGCCGGTTTGCAGCGATTCTTTCACCGGCTGGCGGTAAATGACACCGGGAGCCTTTCTTTCCATTGGTTGAAATTTATCTGCTTTGATAGTCCCTTTACCATCTTTAGGGTTGCCCAGAGGATTGACTACCCGCCCCAGCAATTCTCGGCCCACCGGTACTTCCAGAATTCTCTTTGTCCGGCGAACGGTGTCACCCTCTTTTACCAGGTAATCCTCACCAAAAAGAACACATCCGACGTTATCCTCTTCCAGATTAAGGACCAATCCCATGACATCATGCGGAAATTCCACCAGCTCACCCGCCATAACACTGGAAAGCCCGTAGACTCTGGCTATTCCATCTCCCACTTGCAGAACCGTCCCCACATCATAAACATCAGTTTCTTTCTGGTAACTGGCCAATTGCTTTTTAAGAATCGAAGAAATTTCATCTGGTTTAACATCTACAGCCATCGGTTATCCTTTTCTTTATTTAAAGAAGAAAAAATTATTCAGTTGAAACCATACTTTCACGAAGTTTTGCAAGTTGATTCCTAAGACTGGTATCAATGACCGTATCATCCAGGCGGACAATGAAGCCGCCCAGCAAAGCGGAATCAACATGTTGTTCCAGTATCACATTCTTTCCGGAAAAATGGTCCAGTTGTTTTTTCAATGCTTTCAATTGTTCTGCCGCAAATTTGTGGGCAGTAATCAGTCGCGCCCTGATAATTTTCTGAGCGTCATCATTCAATTTCATAAAAAAATCAATCATTTCCGGCAACAATTCTTCCCGGTTTTTATCCAGCAGCAGAATAAGAAAGTCAAAGGTGAGGGTATGCACCTTTTGTTTAAAATCCTTTGCAAAAACACTCTTTTTATCAGTAGAGTGAATAATGGGGGATGACAGTAACATTCTGAAATCTACCGATTCATCATTTACTTTCCTGATATATTTCAAATCCTCTGAAACCCGATCCAGCACTTTCTGCTCGCCGGCCTGTTCAAAGAGGGCTTTGGCATATCGTCGTGTAACTCTGGATTGTACCAAGAAACTACTTTCCTAATTTTTTTTCAGCTGTTCAAGGTCTTTAATATAATCATCAATCAAATCCCGATGTTTTTTGGAATCGAGATTCTCCCGGATAAGTCCTGAGGCTGCCTGGATTACCAGATCCGCCACCTGTTTTTTAAGTTGCAGTGCCGCGGCTTCCGTCTCCCGCTCAATATCTGCCCGAGCCCGCTCATGCAGTTTCTGCGCCTCCTGTCTGGCCTTTTCAATCATCTCATTTTTAATGGTCTCGGCAACATCCTTATTCTCTTTCATCATTTTCTGAATGTCTTCCTGCGCATGGGCCAGCATTTTCTGCTGCTCCTCCATCATTTTACCGGCCTGGAGTTTTGCCTCCTCGGCTCTTTTAATTGAGTCACTGATCGTTTTTTCCCGATTTTCCACAGTGGTGAGCAAAGGTTTCCAGGCAACACGTGCGAGTATCAGAAAAAGAACAAAAAAAGTGACCCAGGTCCAAATCATCATACCGGGTTCTAGTTGTAGCATACCGTTTCCTAAGTAATTGTGTTTACTTTAATTGGCTTAATAACAGACAAATGACCAGACCGAAGAATGCCACACCTTCAATCAGAGCTGCAGAGATAATCATAGACACCCGAATGGCGTTGGCCGCTTCCGGTTGACGTGCTGTCCCTTCCATAGCTGCACTGCCAATTCGTCCAATACCGATACCGGTTGCAATCGCCACAATTGCTGCTCCGATTCCTGCTGCCAAATAAGCTAATCCAAGATCACCCATTCTGTCCTCCTTTAAAAAGTTTAAATTGACTAATAATTAACTAATGTTCCTGATGCATTGCCATTCCGAAAAATAAAGCGGACAGCATTGTAAAAATATAGGCCTGAATAAATGCCACCAGAATTTCCAGCAAATTAATGAACACCGCAAAAACCACCGAAACAGGCGCAATCAATAAAGTGCCAAGCACAATGGTCAGCCCCAGCAGTGCGTATATGACCGAGTGCCCGGCAAGCATGTTTGCAAAGAGTCGCATAGCCAGAGCAAACGGTTTTGTGAATAGTCCGAATATTTCAATGGGGACGACAAAGAGCAGTAAAGGGGCAGGAATTCCATGTGGAACCAGACCTTTAAAATAACCAAAAATTCCGTTTTTGACCATTCCCATTATCTGGGTGACAAAAAATGTTACAATCGCCAGGGATGCCGTTACTGATATATTACTGGTCGCTGTGGTAAACAGGGGTATCAATCCCATTAAATTACAGGTTAGAATAAAAACAAACATGGTGGCGAGAAGCGGGGTCATTCGTTTCCCATCCTTCTGGCCGATATTGGGAATGGATATCTCATCCCGCACAAACAGCACCAGCGATTCCAAAATGGCGGCAAAGCCTGTGGGAACCAGTTTTTTTTTGCGGAAAAGCAACCAGAAAGTCAGGATGAGAAACAGCGAAGCAAACCACATCATTAAAACATGCTGAGTGATGGAGAGATCGATACGCAGCCCCAACACATGTATGGGCGGAAAAGTGGGCAGATGAATGTGATACCCCAGCAGGTTCCATTCATGGGAATCCTGTATGTGATGGATAATGAACTGTCCCAGCCCCGATTCCTGCCCCTGGGCAGAATGTTCAGCGGTATGTGCAACAGCGGTTGTATCTGTCATGAAGCACTACCCCTCGTCAACGACGATTCATGAATAATCAATATTTCCAGAGCCAGAAAACTGAAATACGTTACCAGCAGCGACAACATTAAAGAAACCCTATTCAGGTCAACATATTTAAGCAGAACAAACAGAATTATCAAGATGATCACAAATCTTGCTAACATTCCACTGAAAAAGGCCGCATAAAACAGTTTGTCTGATTTTTTAATTCCCCATGCAACAGTGTACGCACCGGCAAGAAAATTTATATAGGAAATCAGAAGCCCACACCACGCCGCAAGAATGCCTGTTCTGACAAAACCTGTAATCATCAAAAAGGTAAAAAATATCGCAAAAATTGCCAGTAAATAAAAACTTTTTTTAAAAAAAATAGAGAACTTCATTCGTTTATTAATCGGGATAATTCTTTCTTAACAGATGGGCAGAAGACATGGCGGATGTTCGGGATAATAGTTATCAGGATGACTTCCGGTTTTTTTTATCTTCATTCATTACGGTTTTAATAAAATGATAAAATCCCGTCGCAATTCCGAGCAAAGCTCCACTGACGGTTAACCAGGGAACGGTATTCAATTTTTTATCCAGTTCAATCCCCAACCAGGTAAAGAAGAGAACTGCCAGCGCCCAGACCAGCCCAATATTCAGGTAGGGCCCGGCTTTCCGGTATGCCTCAACCAGACTCTCAATATTATTTGAATGATTTTCTTCGGTGGAATTATTGTGCTTTTTCGGCGGAATCTTTTCCACCTCCGCTTTCTCCTTTGGGCTGGAAATCAAGGGGACTAGCGGCAGGTTTTATGGTTTTCGGTGCACCCATATCAGATTTCCCCTGGAAGAGTGCTCCTTCATCAATGACCAGTTTCTTGGCCTTCAGATTCCCGACCAGGGTGGAATTGGCTTCCAGAACCAGTTTCTCATCAACCCTGATGTCACCTTCAATCTTTCCGCCAACCACCGCCATACGGGCATGGACTTCCCCGGAAATTTCACCCTTTGAGCCAATTGTTAATGTGTCCCCGGCCTTAACGGCCCCCTTTACCCGGCCATCTATGCGAAGACTTCCCTTGGTTTCAACCGTCCCTTCCACATACGTCCCCGCACCAATAAAATTCAGTTCATTGGTACTTTTGTAGCTATCATCCGGTTCTTTTGTTTTCAAAGCCATAAATTTAATCTCCTCCAAAGATATTCTATTTGTTTAGATCAGTAACCAAAATTCTGGGATCGACAGGTGCTCCATCCTTCCAGATCTCAAAATGAAGATGGGGACCAAACGATTTTTGACCTGAATTCCCTAAATAGCCGATCACTTCACCCTGCGAAACCAGTTGATTTTCATAAACCACATTTCTCAGATTGTGTTTGTAGTAGCTGTAATAACCCCCCTGATGCCCCATGACTATGGTGTTGCCGCCGTCAACGGTCCAGCCGGAGAAAAGCACAATACCACTTCCGGCGGCTACAATGGGTGTTCCTTCTGGTGCGACGATATCCACCCCGTTGTGCAGGTTCGGACTGAAGTCCTGACTTATAAAGCCGGTCACGGGAGCTGTCACCGGAATAGAGGTAAAGATTGAAAAGACAGACTGGTTGGATGATTCTTTACTGGCGAGCGGTTCCACATTTTCAAGCTCACTCTGAAGATTCACATACCCCATCAGGCTGCTGCGGACTTTGCGCCCATAGTTTTTCAGATTATCCAGCTCGCTGCTCAATTCATTGATCTTCTGTAGTTGCTGAGTCAATTGTTCGTTTTGCTGACGCAGGCTGATATTTTCATATGCTTTCTGAAGAAGCTTGCCATAGGTCACGGCTCCGATAACCACACCTGCAAAGATAAATATGAACAGTAGCAACCCGGCCGTAAGGACCGAATAACGGAATTTGAAATTCCTGGGTTGAGATTTGTCATCGGGTATGAGCACGATATTTAAAAATTTCTTCTTATGTCTTTTATGGCTCAAGATTATTCCTTTATAATTAACCTAAATGACAATCTTTATACCTTAATTTCATCAAACAGTTCTAATAATCGGTCAAGATCTTCCCGGGAATAGAAAAAAATTTCAATACTGCCCCCATCTTTCTTGGTGCGCAGTTTAACCTGGGTGCCGAATTTTTCCCGCAGATTTCCTTCCGTCCGTGACACGAAGGGTGATTTTTTACGCGCCTGTTTCTGCAGCATCACATGAGGTGAAGCACTGCGTAATTTTTTAACTTCCTCCTCCACTTTGCGCACTGAATATCCGTGTTTTACCGATTTTTTCCACAGCTCAATCTGCTGTGAGATATCGATGAGTCCCAACATTGCCCGGGCATGACCTTCCCTGATTTCTCCTTTTTTAAGGCTGTCCTGTATCTTGTCAGGAAGTTTAAGCAGGCGGATCATATTGGCTACCGTAGCACGGTCCTTACCAATCTTTTCCGCTATTTCCTCCTGGGTCAATTTCAGTTCATCAATCAGCCGTTGATATCCGTTTGCCAGATCGATAGGATTCAGATGCTCACGCTGTACATTTTCAATAAGCGCCATTTCCAGCATATCTTCATCGCTGGTAACGTTCAGGACATAGGCAGGAATCCATTTCAATCCCACTGCAATGGCAGCCTTCAGGCGCCGCTCCCCAGCAATCAGTTGATATCTTCCGTTAATGCTGCCGCGGATGGCAATGGGTTGAATGATACCCTTCTCACGAACGGATTTTTTTAATTCCTCAAATGCCTCACTGTCCATATCCATCCGCGGCTGGAAAGGATTGGGATCAATCAGACCCACATCCACTTCATGGAGGGTTTTCTTCATGCCGGGAGTAATCTGGTCCACCGGAGTCGATATGAGTGCTTCCAGTCCCTTGCCGAGTCGTGTCTTAGTTTTCATTTGATAACAACTCCTCTGCAAGCTTCATATAGTTAGTTGCCCCTGAGGAGGTAGCGTCATACATGAGTATTGGTAAACCAAAACTCGGGGCTTCACTTAATCTGACATTGCGGGCAATGACCGTATCATATACCTTGTCTTTAAAAAAATTCCGCACTTCTCCGGCCACCTGATTACAGAGATTCAGCCGGTTGTCATACATGGTAAGCAGAACTCCTGAAATAGCCAGATGATCATTAAGGTGTTTCTGCACCAGTCGTACCGTATTCAACAATTGACTCAAACCTTCCAGCGCATAATATTCGCATTGAATGGGGATAATAACGCCATCGGCAGCGGTGAGGGCATTGAGAGTCAGAATACCCAGCGACGGGGGACAATCGATAATGATATAATCAAAATTTTCTTTCAATGGTTTCACTGCTTCTCGTAACAGTTGTTCCCGGGCGATGACCTGCACCAGCTCAACTTCCGCCCCAACCAGATTAATATGAGAAGGTATAAGGTCCAGGTTGGGTACCCGGGTTGAGATAACGGCTGTATCAACTGATTCGCGATTTATAATCACATCATAAATGCTGGTAGAAAGTGAACGGGTATCAATGCCCAGACCGGAAGTCGCATTCGCCTGCGGATCGATATCAATCAGCAAGGTTTTTTTTTCTGCAATTGCCAGGCAGGACGCAAGATTTACTGCAGTAGTAGTCTTTCCTACACCGCCCTTTTGATTTGCAATAGCCAGTGTTTTAGTCATGATTATGAAAGCTATAATAAAGCTATGAAATTTAAAAGACCTCTAAAATAAAATCAAGCCTTTTTAAAGACGAAATTTTAAATTCCATTATCAAAGAGAAACGTGAAATCCGGAGAGCCGTACCGTCCAAATTAATTATTAATTCCGCAAGGTCTTCCAAAGCCGGTCATTCATAACCGCCAGTCCCCGGATTATCCTTTCACTTGGAAAGGACTGATATAATCACCCAGCCTTTTTTGTGCCTGTAACAATCTTTTTCGTTGATTCTCCAGTTCATCAAATACCGTCTGCGGCACATCCAGCATACTATGGTAAATGGTAGTGATCCGGTCTATCTTCTGTAAATTTTCCGGAATGCGGATGGTAAATTGCTTGACATAATCTTCTTCAGAATAGTGTTTATTTAACACCCC
>Ga0315555_1000404_pt1 | contig 30248 bp, 30 predicted proteins | sample SalMarSW160380MG_FD_202113 | JGI IMG/M metagenome (GOLD analysis project Ga0315555, IMG submission 202113) | Salt marsh sediment microbial communities from the Plum Island Ecosystem LTER, Massachusetts, United States - Salt Marsh Sediment SW1603-80 ... | reverse complement strand
TACTGCAGGATTTTTTCCCCTGCCGGAAAAGGAATGGGATCTTCATTTGCATCCTCGATCAAGACCGGGCATATCCTCACCTCCTTTCTTATAATGGAACTGCTCAGTTTCAGACAATTCAATGTAATGATCCTTCTGCTTCCCGTTCTCATTCTGGCGTTCTGGATAATCTGGGGGATTATATGCAGGAAGAAAATCGGCGGGTTTACAGGCGACACCATAGGCGCGGGAATAGAGATGACAGAGGTTGCGGGGTTTGCACTCGTTTTCTTTCTTTTTGTACAGGCGTGAAAATTTTTTCTGTACTGCAGCATGCACTGTGAAATTAAATTCTGCATCCGGAAAAATTTTCATGCACAGGAGGCTTCGTTGATTGTCAATCTTGTCGCTGCATTTATCCTCGATTTTATCGTGGGTGATCCGGTCTTCAGGCTCCATCCGGTACGGCTTATCGGAGGACTGCTCGGTATTTATGAGAAGCTTTTCTATCCGATGAAAAGAAAGATCATGGGAGGCCTCCTTCTCGTTATTCTCTCTCTCGCAACGGTTTTTGTTGTTACCCGTACTCTTGAGCTCATCAAGCCATTCCTGTTGCTTCCATTTTCACTGAATATTCTTGCGTTAGTGCTCATCTACTTTCTTCTCTGTAACCGGGATATGGTGAGGTCGGCAAAGGCCGTGTACAGGTTCCTCGAGAGTGGAAATATACATGATGCCCGGGTGACGGTATCCGGAATTGTCGGGAGAGATACCGGGGCGCTGACTGAAGCGCAGATAGTCAAGGCGGCTGTTGAATCGCTTGCAGAAAATATCGTCGACGGCTTTACTGCGCCTGTATTCTACCTGATACTCGGAGGAGTACCGTCAGCGTATATGTACAAAACGGTGAACACCATCGATTCGCGATTCGGGTACAGAAATAACCGGTATGAAAAGTTCGGAAAGGTGGGTGCGCGTCTGGACGATATTCTTAACTTCATTCCCGCACGGCTGAACTTCTTTTTTATTCTCTGTGCTGCAGGGTTTAAAAAAAGGGTTTTCAGGACAATGGTTCAATACGGAAAGAATAACCCGAGCCCGAACAGCGGTATTGCAGAGGCGGGTTTTGCCGGGGCCCTCGGTATTGCACTCGGCGGAGATATGTACTACGGCGGTCGGCTGCATAGAAAATCCGTAATCGGTAACGCAGATACCCGTGAGATTACGCCCGATCTGATTCTGGCAGGGTGTGCGCTCTACTGGCGCGTGGTGGCAATTACCCTCTGTTTCTATCTTGCGGGCATACTGTTTTTCAGGCTCCCGTTTCTTTTCGCCTAGTACAATAGCGATATGTTCCGTGCACCAATCCTTCTTATTTTTCGGGTTTATACGCAAACATAAATTTGGGTATATCTGGAAATTTTTATATTGTTTTTTTTTTGCCGGCTGTGCTACAATAGTGTACTCTGCGTGCATAGCGATTTTTTTATGAAAAAGATACTCGTTATTAACGGCCCGAACCTGAATATACTTGGTGAAAGGGAGCCTGAAATATATGGGAGTATGACTCTCAAAGAACTGCTGAAGTGGCTCAAGGACCAGGCCAGGAAACGCGGTGTGCGGCTTTACTCCTATCAGTCCAATCATGAGGGAAGGCTCATTGATCGGATACAGGCATGCGCGCGCCGCGGCTACAGCGGGATAATCATCAATCCGGGGGCTCTTACGCATTACAGCTATGCCCTCAGGGACGCGGTAAAATCACAGTCTCTGCCGGTGGTCGAGGTGCACCTCTCGGATATCGAAAACCGGGAGGATTTCAGGAAGATCTCGGTGCTGCGGGACGTGTGCATTGCGCAAATCAAGGGGCTTGGCCCAAAGGGGTACCTGCAGGCGCTGGAACTCCTATTGGAAAGGTGAGGTTCTGTTCTTAAAGGGCGGGTCAAGCGATGTTTTTCAGAGATCAGGCAGCGAAAAAACAGATGTGTGGTAATCTTTCATAAAGGGAGGTATATCATGTACTATGATGCAGGAGCAATGTCAAAGTTCGGTTGGATATTTATGCTCGTTGTGTATGTGGTGCAGGCAGTATCGCTGTACAAAATCGGTGAAAAGGCCGGAGTAAAAAAGACGTGGGTGGCGTTTATTCCGGTTTTGCAGACCATCGTCTTTCTGCATGTCATCGACAAGAGCGGATGGAGTATTTTTCTTCTTCTCATCCCGGGATTAAATATCGTGCTCGGGATCATCTGGGCCGTGAAGCTGTATCTGGCATTTTCGGTCAAGCCTGTTCTCATTGTGCTGAGCATCATTATTCCCATTGTCGGGCTTGTGATGATGCTCGTTGTCGCGTTTTCGGACCAGTTTGCCTATGCCCGCTCGCACAGGTTCGCGCCCTAGGCTGAAACTCACAGAACATGGTGCAAGGGGAACGGTGGTATACAGCGCGAAGCCCGGTAGCGGGCGGCTTCGTACTGTACGCTCCGTAAAAGTTTTGTACAATTGGATTCTGCTTTGTGACGGATGCCGTCGGCAGGATCCGGGTGACGGTCCCGGGGATCAGGGTTTTGCACTATGGAGGGCGAGTGTTTCGGCGATGCTTTCCAGCACCGATTTTTTTCGTAGGTCCGTTTCCGGCAGCGCGTAGCCGATCTTTTTGAGCAGTATGTAGTGCACAGCACCTCCCCGTTTTTTCTTGTCGGTGCCGATCTGATGGTATACGGCCTTTGCGGTCAGACCCCGGAGGGAAATCTTTTTTCTTTCAGTTGCCCGGCCCTTTGGATACCGGGCCTTCGAACCCGACCCTTTGCCTGAAATGGGGTAAAACTGTGCAATAAGGTCATGTATGCGTTTCGCATCGGACATGCCGAGCATACCTTTTTTAACGGATAACAGGGTGGCCATCTCCATGCCGAGCAGCACCGCTTCACCGTGGAGAAAGCGCCGATATCCGGTAAGCTGCTCCACAGCGTGGCCGAATGTATGCCCGAAGTTCAGTATCATCCTGAGATCGTTTTCCTGCTCATCAGCCTGCACGATTTCCGCCTTTATTTTAATCGACCGGGTTATGATCTCCTTGAGAAAATCGATGTCCGTAATAAGCGTGTCCCCGAAGCCCGGGCATTCCTCCCTGCCGACCACGCGCTCTATCTTTTCGAAGAGGGGACGGTGAAAGATGAGGCCGTACTTTATGATCTCCGCAAACCCTGAAATCAACTCCCGTTCGGGGAGCGTCCGAAGTGTTGAAAGGTCGCTTGCGACGAAGAGGGGGTTATAGAAGCTTCCGACGAGATTTTTTCCCTGGGGGAGATTGATGCCCGTTTTGCCGCCTATTGAAGAGTCGGCCTGGGCCAGCAGCGTCGTCGGGATCTGAATGAGGCGGCATCCCCGCATGTAGACAGAGGCCGCAAATCCGGCGAGGTCGCCTATAACCCCGCCTCCTAACGCGGCAACAATCGAGTCGCGGGTGAGGCCGTATTTTACCATCCCGTTGAGCAGGCGGAAGAGCTGTTTTTTATTTTTTGTACCCTCACCTGCCGGCAGAACCAGATGCTTTACCCTGAAGCCGCCTTTTTTAAGAGACCTGGCTACAGGTTTCAGGTAGTGCCTGGCAACATTCCTGTCGGTGACGACGAGTGCGAGGGAATCCACCCGTGTTTCTTTTTTCAGGTTTTCCCGTATGAGCCCATGTATACTGCTGAGAATGTCTTTTCCAACATATACCCTGTATGCTCCTGCGTTAATTGTTTCCATTGTTGTTGTAAACATGTTATTGTAAACCGCTTTTTTCAGGCAGAGACAGCTTGCGGGCTATCTCACGTGCAGTTTCGGTGGGAGACCGGCTGTTTGTATTCCACACCTGTATATCTGCCCGCTTGTAAAAGGCCTCACGGCGTCTCATCAGGGATTTCGCGGCCTCCTCCGGGCTGCGGCCGCCGGCCAGCCGGTGAAAAATAGGTCTATCGCCTGTATTTTTTACCCTTGAAAATATATCACCCGGAGAAGATTTCAGATAGACAGTATATCCCTGTTCTTTCATCAGTTCTAAATTTTCATTGATGCAGGACATGCCGCCACCGGTGGCGACAACCGTGCGAGCGGATTCATGTACGATTCGCCTGAGCAGTTTTTCCTCCCTGTGTCTGAAATAGGCCTCTCCTTCCTGAACAAATATCTCCTGTATGGTCCGGCCCTCTTCTTTTTCTATGATGCTGTCCGTATCGATGAACCTGTATCCCAGTTTTTGGGCGAGCAATCGTGAAACGGTTGATTTTCCCGATGCCATGAATCCCAGAATAAATATAAACCTCTTATCAGTTTTACCGGTCGGCACTGAAATCCTCCGGACGGTTCTGCAGGTACTCGATCACCGGTCCCTTGAGGGAGAGGATATTCTCCTCGAGCTGCGGGAACCAGCGCATAAGCGAGTACAACCCCTGCAGAATGAGCATTTCAAATCCGTTTATAGCTGTTGCGCCCTGGTTTCCTGCTCGCCGGAGCAGCATGGTTTCCTGAGGATTATAGATGAGATCATACACGGCCTGCCCCTGTTGAAATGAAAATCCTTCCGAAAGCGGTGCGCTGTCGGTATCCGGGAACATTCCGACGGGTGTCGTGTTTACAATCAAATCACAGGATCGCTCATCCGCCGTGAGTGCATCGTCACTATCCCCGGCATAGCGAACGGCCGAGAAGTCGAGTTTTTCTCTGCACCAGCGCACCAGCGATTCAGCCCTTTCCCGGGTCCTGTTTATCACGGAGATTTTTTTTATCTGCGCCCTGATGAGCGCATACAAAACCCCTCTGGCCGCGCCCCCGCTTCCGATGACAAGAGCTCTTTTTCCCGCAACCTGGATACCTCTGTCAAACAGGGGTTTGAGAAAACCGATATGATCGGTATTGTATCCTGTTAACGAGCCATTATCGTTGACGATGCAGTTGACCGCACCGATTTTTTGTGCGTCACTATCGATGGTGTTCAGGTGGGGCATCACCGCGCGTTTGAACGGTATGGTGACGTTTACCCCCCTGAAACCCAACACACGCACCGAACGCACGGCATGCTCGATTTCGTCACGCTGTATCCGAAATGCGGTATAGACGCAGTTCAGCCCCAACCTGTCCAGTGCATAGTTTATGAAAAGCGGCGAGATAGAATGCCCGACCGGGTTACCGAAGAGGCCGAGAAGGCACGTCCCGGAAGCAATGCTCTCTGTCATGCACACAATATTACTGTGCGTGGAGTAAATGTCAACAAAATGGAGCCCGCTCACCAGTTGTGATAGCCCGCGAGCTACATACAGCTGACCGCAGGTCGGATGTACTTGGGATGAACAGCCGCTGTTCGGACAGAAGGGGAATCCTGTAAAGGAATGTCCGGTAAAGGGTTACGTATTTCCTCCAAGAGCTTTTTTCATTTTGATAATATACAGGATGATAGCAGTGAGTATGATAACCGATGCGCCGATGATGCCGTACACGCCAAGCAGGGTGAGCAGGGTCACAATGATCCCTGCGCTCAAAACGCCAAGTGCAATATAGAGGAGAGAACCTGGAATCGGCAGACGCATAACCGCTGCTATCAGCGAACCGGTCCATGCGCCGGTAATTGGGAGGGGGATGGCGACGAAGAGGAGGAGTCCCAGCTCCTTGTATTTTTCAATGAGCTTTTTTCTCCTGCTGACCCTGGTCTCGAGAAATCTGAATATTCCTGAAAAAAGGCGGATGTTTGCGAGAAGCTTCATAATAGGGTTCAAAAGAAGGAGAACCGGAAGCACCGGAAGAAGGTTGAAAACGATGCAGACAAGGTATACCTGCAGAGGGTTGAGACGAAACAGGGCAATGCCGACCGGAATGCCCCCTCTGAGCTCGAATACGGGAATCATAGATATGAGCCCTGAAACAAGCAGGGGGGATACCCCTCTTTCCCGCAGGCTGTCTGCAACGCTGTTGGCCCTTTCGGAAGCGTGTGCTTCCTGAACGAGGGAGCTTCCGAACAGCAGCAGGAAAATAATTCCGAAGATGGCTGCCTGCCTTTTCATAGTATTCCCCCATACAACAGAGATACGGCGTATATAGAAGTGGCGTACGTCCCCCTGGGAACGTCCCCCTGGGAACATCCCTGGCGGGACCGAGCATCAGAGATAACTGATTTTAAGTTGAGTAGAAGGAGCGGTTTCAGCCCGCCGGTCATTCACCGATAACCTGTACGACGACCTGCCTCGTCCGTGCCCTGTTGTCGAAATCTATAAGGATAATCTGCTGCCATGTGCCGAGCATGAGACTCCGGTCTGAAAAGGGGACACTTACGTCCTGGCCGGTGAGTGAGGCGCGCACGTGCGCGTACCCGTTTCCGTCGCCCCAGCGGCTATTATGCGCATAGGATGCACGGCGTGGCGCCGTTCTTTCGTAGGCCGACTTCAAGTCCTGTATCAGGCCCGGTTCGTATTCAACGGTGGTTATACCAGCGGTGGAACCCGAGACAAACGCGCACGCCAGTCCCCTCGAAAATCCGCTTTTTTGAACCGTTTCCGAAACGCTTCCCGTTATATCGACGATATCCGTTTCACCGTTTGTTGAAACCTGAAACGTATCTGTGTACACACTCATATGTATTCCTCCTTCAAAAACTGCCGGACTCCTGGTTACGGCAAGAGTTTTTTACTGCGCGCATCCATTTGTCGAAGCGAGTTTTGCATCAGGCGCGGATTGCGTTTTAATTCTAATTGGTGGTATTATTCAGGCGCTTTTCGCCCGGATAATATACTTGTATTTCTCTAATGAAAGAAGTACTATCGACATACGAATATGGTTTTATCAATTAAAATTACGGTTTTTTGTACCAGAATTTCATTCAAAACTGGCTATCTATACTGTTACAATTGCCTGTAATTGCATTCTACAGGTAAAAACCATTAGGCAAGTGTCGGTTTGAATCGTTAAAGTTTGGAAGTTCACTTGCCTATAGTTTTGTCCGGATTGAGAAGAGGAGGAGTGCTATGCTCCATGTAATCGTGAAGCTCTATCCGGGAAGGAGTGATGAGCAGAAACACCAGCTTGCGGAGGAAATAGCGAAGGATGTGGTACGGTAGCCCCCTATACCTGTTCAAGTTCCAGATACTGGATGAGATGTTCAACGGTCAGGTATTTTTTTTCAACGAGAACATGCAGGATAGAGGATTCCTTTGCATCTTTTTTCCTTGCAAGTTCTTTTTTACATTCTTCAAGCTGTTCGCAGGTTATAAACCCACGGGAGACGAGCTTGTCCTCGGTTGAAGGCTCGGGCTCCTCCCGTATACCCTGAATCCGCCTGAGCTCAGATCGTGCGCTTGTTATATCCCTTTCAAGTCGAGTGGCGTACTTTGTTGTATTTGCGAGACGCCTGGAAAGAATTTTTATGAGCTCAATCCCTATACGGGGATTTTTAAGGACACGTTCATTGAGTTCCTCCGCAGGAATAACGATGAATTCGCTGTCTTCAACCGCTTCTATCGTGGCGGTCCGAGAAATACCGAGAAAGTACGCCATTTCACCGATAAATGTATCCGGGGTATTGATAAGCCCTACAATCTGGTCATCCACACACACGGTGACCGCACCTTTTTTCAGGATATAGATGTCCGTGCTCGTGTCACCCTGGGAGAATACTCGTGTTCCTGCCTTGTAGAAGCTGTATCTCTGTTTTTGTTCGTTAGGAAGCGGTATCTTGCCCGGCATATGTATTCCTCCGATTGTTTTATTTATCAAGTATACATACATTATATTATAGGCAAGTAAACTTTCAATCTTAAAAAGAATAAATTTGCACTTGCCGTATGGTTTTTACCGAAATTCCACAATGCTTAATAGGTCATGGAAAAGAAAAAGATCATTGTTTTTTAATAATTCTGGTACGAAATCACAGAATATAAATGGATAAAACCATAATCATACAATTTTTTCATGGAAATTCCTGACAAAGAACAGCAATGAAGAGTATAAACGACACAATCTATGACACAATGCTTCGAGAAGAGAGGGCTTTTTCAAGCAGTGAAATACTAACACGTTTTTTCAAGATGAGTACTGTCGATGAAACGATGGCTGAAAAGATCATAAGCCCTATACTTATGGCTGATGCCCGTTTCATGAGGGATGAATCCCGTATGAACTGGCGCGCCCTGCGTATCAGGAATACGGACAGGGTGCCCATCACTGTCGCCTCCTTCGTGCTTTTTTGCATCGAGGATACGGTTCAGCAGGCGGACACTGATATCTTTTCGCATGTCGGAAAATATGCATCCTTCATTATCCGTAAGGGTGGCGCGGAGACTGAAGCGAAAGACGCGAAAAGAATACTCCTTGATGCAGACCGGTATATATTCGTTCCATATGATGCAGGGAGTCTGAATAGACTGAAGCGAATGTACCGCGCACTATCACCGCTGGATCCCGAGCTGAAAACCCTTTCGGTAAAAAGACTCGTTTTGCATCTATATCCTGAAAAGAAAATAAAAAAGTGGCAGGACATCGTCCGCGAGTTTGCCCTGCTGAATTTCGAATCACACTCCCCTATTTCAAAAACAAAAACACTAACACGTGTATTTGAGCATATTACCGATACAGCGCGAGAACGAGGCGCGGAAGTTATTGACGATCTGCTCGAGATGAGCGCCAGGCCCGAAAAAGTGGTAAACTTTGCGAGATACGCCTTTGACAGGGATTTTTTGAGGGCCCTGCCCCCGTTACCCGGAGTGTACATCTTCCGGAATCGTGAGGGGCAGGCTGTATATGTCGGTAAGACAGGCAATTTGAGGGAGAGAGTCAACTCCTATTTCAGAGACTCGGAGGAGAGCATCGAGAAACGCGCACTCATCCTGCAGCATCTATATTCAATAGAGTACAGCGAGCTCGGTTCGGACCTCGAAGCTCTTATAGAGGAGTACAGGCTGATAGATGAATACAGGCCCATGTTGAATACGAAAGTGCAGGTTCTCCAACGTGTTGTGGAAACTCCTGACACGATACTGGCCCTGCCTCATGCTGCCCACACAGGGCTCAAGCTGTACTTTTTATCGAATACCTCACCCCTGTTGGAGTACGATTTCCCTGGCGGGAACATCCCTGGCGGGAACGTCCCTGGCGGGGAAAAAGCGATTCGGGAAATAATATCCAGGCTCAAACAGGGGAAGGGCTATGTATCCGATCCGCTGAAGGTTATTGCAGTCGGTTACTGGAAGCGATACGATGAGCGTGTCAACACCATCGATATTGACAGCCTGGGTTCGGTTGATGATATTATCTCCATACTGCATATCTTATTGGGGGAAATTGAAAAAATCGACCGTGAAAAAATCAGGTATGTATAGAAAGAGCCTCGTATGAAAAGGGACGAATTGAAGGACATTCTTCTTGAAGACGCGCGTTCGGTGCTGCGGTTGGAGGAAAATGTTATTGAAGAGCTGTGGCAAATTTCTACGGATGCAGCTGAAACGAAGGCTGCGAGGAAAGCGGCTAAAAAGGCGCTGTATATTCTGAGATCGGGCGGTGTGAACACTGTGCAGAAAAAGCCTTCTGAAAAAAAGTCCATGCTCCAGGTGGAAATCCGAATAGCGGGTGATCCCCTTCTTTCTGTGCCCGATTCAATCGGTAGCAGCCAGCTTGTTATTCCCGTCGAAGATCCTAGAGGGGTTTTTTTTACCATGTATCGTTTTATTGTCCATACACAAAAGGGTGTGCTTCGATTTTCGAGCGCAGCAGGAAGTAGAAATTTGCTACAGAAATTGCGGAAATCTGAGGAAAATGGCTTTTTCCCCGTACCACCTGAATATGCGCTTTTCCGCCTTGACCAGGTGTTACAAAAAACCGATACCGAGCACGTTTCGGGGCTTGATTCTCTCCCGGACATTATGAAAAAAGGCCATTCTGAAACCGTCGACCACCCGGCTTTGTCAATCGTGCCAACCGGCCTTACCAGGATATACTCCCCGGAGGAGGAAAAAAGCGTTTTTTCCCTTGAAGAGGTTTCCCGCCTTTCCCTGCCTGAAGAGGATGTAGAGGGAGTCATGACGCGTATCGAGCAGGCACAGGCAAGCAAGCTCATACTGGATAACAAGAGTCCCGAGGAGAGGGCCGCGCGGATCATCGATACATTCTATGAAACGTACTTTAACGAGCAGCGCTGTTTATTTTATCGAACCCTTCTCTTCGATATCGCTCTTTCCTGCCACTACCGCGGGCTTGAAAGTCAGGCTCGGGTTCTGGTAAACATGGCCAGGGACCTCAGCCCCCGTGTTGTCCAACAGAAAAAGCACACTCTTTTGAATTATCTTATGTACCGTTCGTTTGCCCGTACTCAATAAGAGCTTATACCTCGATACCTAATGCATGCCTCTCAATGAAGTCTGCAAGAACGTCAGCCCCTGTATCGACGGGAATGTACGGTATTTTCGACCCCGTTTCGAGTGCAAGAGGCGTTTTTTTCTCAATTTCCCATCCGGAAAAGGCGATCGTCGATTTTGTTGCAAGTTGCAGGATGTCATGGCGGGTATGACCGAAAACGATGCGCGGAAGGCCTTCATAGCTTTTGAATCCCTCGATCAGGGCAAAATCAGCGTCCAGTTCGCCTAACAGGGTAGGCAAAAGTGATGCAGCGCTTTGTCTTCTAAGTAACTTCGAGCAAGTTGCTGTTTGATACTCGGTCCCAAGAGGACTTACGCCACTTTCAGCCCTGCCGAGGAGTCTGTATTGAATAAGCGCGTTATCGGTTACCTGTATTGCAATTCGTGACCCCGCTTCGAGAAGCCGGCCGGTATCGTTTAGCATTGAATGCCGGGTATGGGTATGGCTTTTAAGTAACTTCTCGTAAGTTACTGTTTGACACTTGGCCGCAAAGCGGCTTGCGCCGCTTTTTGGCGTATGCTTTACGGTGATAACGGAATATCCCCTCCTGTAGAGCACCGTAACCGCTTTTTCGATAAGAGTGGTCTTCCCAGTATTGTGATACCCGCAGAAAATGAGCGCTTTCATCACCATCTCCAAAGTGCTTGTACTCATCTGCAATGTATACTACATTAAAAGCGGTTTGATGGCAACCATCTCGATGGCAACGGTTCTGATGGCGGAGTAAAAACCGATGGAATACCTGCAGACTGGAAAGCTGAAGAGCGAATTTTTGCAAAACCTGCTCGGCAGGATTGAGATTCGCGACGAACGGGTGATTGTTGGTCCCGGTATCGGAGAAGATGCCGCAGCCATAGATATGGGCGGGCACTATCTCATTGTGAAGAGCGACCCGATAACCTTTGCAGCTCAAAGGATCGGGTGGTATGCGGTGAACGTCAATGCCAACGATATTGCCGTCATGGGCGGTACCCCCCGGTGGTTTCTCGTCACCATGCTCCTGTCGGAACACAAAACAACACCCCCCGTGATCGAAGAGATAATGTCGGATTTGAGAGAGGCCTGCGACGAGCTCGGAATATCGCTGATCGGCGGTCATACAGAAGTAACCCACGGGCTATCATTTCCCATACTCTCCGGGACCATGCTCGGGGAGGCAAAAAAGGAACACCTTATACGAAACGGCACAATTCGTCCGGGGGATCTCCTGTATATAACGAAAGGAGTTGCAATCGAAGGAACATCGATTATTGCGCGTGAACGCCATGACACGGTGGAGTCACATTTCGGAAGGGATTTCTATGAAAGATGCGTCGGCTTTTTGCAAAAGCCCGGTATCAGTGTCATCGATGATGCCAGGCTCGCGAGAACCAGTGCCGGGGTATGTGGCATGCACGATCCGACGGAGGGGGGTGTGCTCTCCGGCGCCTATGAGATGGCGGTGGCGTCAAGTGTGGGCCTCAACCTGTATATCAACAGGGTGCCTGTTTTCGAAGAAACGAAAAAACTCTGCAGTTTTTTCAACCTGTCACCCTGGTCACTGATCGCATCAGGGGCTCTTCTCGTATCTGTACCAAAGGGTGAAGCAAACGCCCTGGAGACTGCATTTTTGAGGCAGCACGGGAGTGAGGATGCCGTTACAATGATCGGCGAGTTTCTCGGCGAGGGGGAAGCAGTCTACATCGTTGAAAACGGGAAACGGAGAAAGGTGCATCCGTCGGGCAGAGACGAGATTACAAAGTTGTTCGGCTAGTGTCTCCTTTTTAAAGCGTGTGCGTTGCTATGCATCGGGCGCCTTCTTTTTCGAGCTCTGTCCGCGCGGTTTCCATGGCTGTGGGGTCGTCGAACATACCGAACACTGCAAGGCCGGAGCCGGCTAAAAGCGCCCCAAGCGCGCCTGATTCCAGCATTTTGTTCCTTATAAGGCGGGTAACCGGGTACTGCCGTTCGATCGGCCTCTGAAAATCGTTGTGGAGATTACGGGCGATGGCGGGAATATCGCCCCGCGCCAATGCATCGAGAAGAATCGGTGCCTTTTTCCGCCCCTCACCCATCTCCTCCTTTTTCAATATGGAGTAGGCCCATGCAGTGGATGGTTTTGTTTCCGAAGGGACGGCGATGAGAATGTCGATTACAGGCATACCGAACAAGAGCTTTGTCACCCTGTCGCCCCCTCCCTCTACCCTGCAGAGGCCGCCGACAACGCAGTAACACGCATCCATGCCGAGCTCTTCTGCAAGAGCGGTCCGCTCCTTCACGTTTATTTCGAGACCGAAGAGCAGTGATAGGCCGTTAATAACGGCTGCAGCATCAGCAGAGCCGCCCCCGAGTCCGGCCCTGACCGGGATGCGCTTTTTAATATCGATGCAGATGCCGCCGGGCAGGGGATATCGTTTGGCCACCGATTCTGCGGCGGAGAGAGCCAGGTTTGCCGCGCCATCAATGACGGTGTCGTTAATAAAAACACCCTCTGTGCATTGTCTAATTGTAACCTCATCGTGCAGGGCAGCCTGTGCATTTATGAACAGCACCCTGTAGTATCCCCGCTCCGTCAGCTCGGGAAAGAGGTTGAGGCTCAGGTTTAGTTTCGCATATGCCTTTTGAATTGTGTTTTCCATTTGCGGTGTTTCTTGGTACATTGATATAGTATACAGCTGATAGATAGTGGAGGGTGGCTTATTCATGAATGTAGCAATTATTTGTGCCGGTGGAAATGGCGAACGCATGCATACGAAAGAGAACAAGATCTTCCTAAAAGTGGGGGAAAAGCCGCTCATATATTATACGTTGAAATCCTTTTATGATTATGAGCCGGTCGATGCCATTGTGATAACCGCGCGGACGCAGGATATCGGAAGGTTGAAAGCTGTTGTTTCACGGTATGGTATCGATAAACTGCTTTTCATCGACGAAGCCCGGGAAACGCGGCAGGTATCAACCTACAGCGTGCTGCGGAAATTGAACGGAATGAATCTTCCGGATGATTCGTACGTGCTCATACACAACGCAGTTAACCCCTTTGTGCGTCACGTCGAGCTCGATGATTGCATGCGGGCTGCGAGGGAATGCGGTGCGAGTCTGCTCGGGTTCAGGGCGGTCGATACGATAAAAGTTGTTGACGGCGGCAGGCTCATCGACCATACACCGGACAGAAGCAAGGTATGGATTGCGCAGACACCGCAGGTTATTCGCTTCGATATCGCACTCAGAGCCTTTGAATCGGCTTATGAGAAGGGTCTGGCGGCAACCGACGACACCTCTCTTGTCGAAGCGATACATGAAAAAGTGAAATTCGTGGAGTGCTCTCGGGAAAACTTCAAGATTACCTACCCGCAGGACATTGGTCTTGCCAGGTTGATACACACGAGAAGAATGAAGGAGAAAAGCGTTTGGTACGCGTAGGCTTCGGGGCCGACAGCCACCGGTTTGAGCGCTCATTCTCCAAATCCCTTATGCTCGGCGGTGTGCAGATAAGCGACACAGGCGGACTCGAGGCAAAATCGGACGGCGACGTCGTTTTACACGCATTTTTCAACGCATTGAGCCAGGCAATCGGGGGTGAGTCCCTCGGGTACTATGCCGATCCCCTCCACAGGCAGGGTATTGCCGACAGCCGTGAATACCTGAAAGTGGCGCTCGATTTGGTGCGTCATGCCGGATGCAGGGTGCATAATGTGGGAATTATGATAGAGGCGGCGAAACCGCATGTTTCGAATGGGAAGATTGCCGAGATGAAGGCATCTATTGCCCGGCTTGCCAGTGTGAATATGAAAGATGTGGGGATTACCTTTACCTCTGGCGAGGGGCTTACCTCCTTCGGCAGGGGAGAAGGAATACAGGCACAGGTGATTGTCAGCCTGGAAGAGGTGTAGGTCTTTGTCCCTTTTAAAAGAGGTTTCCATTGGAAATCTGGTAACGAAAAACAACATTTTTCTTGCTCCTCTCGCGGGCGTCGGGGATGCCGCCTACCGGGTTATAGGAAAGAAATTCGGCGCAGGGTTGACCTGCACCGAGATGGTAAGTTCCTGCGGTATTATTCGGAGCAACCCGAAGACCTTCAGCCTGTTGAAAATCAGCCGTTCGGAACGGCCAGCCGGAATACAGCTTTTCGGGTCTGATCCGGGAACAATGGCCGAGGCGGCGCATATCTGCAGCGGGTATCCCGCCGATTTCATCGATATAAACGCCGGCTGTTCCGTAAAAAAGGTGCTTAAAACGGGAGCAGGCGCCATGCTCCTGAACAACCCCGACCATCTGTACATACTCATCAGGGCCTGTGTCAGCGCAACCGATCTCCCGGTGACGGTCAAGATGAGGCTCGGACTTTCCGAGGACCGGATTACGGTGATCGAGAACACGCATGCAGCCCGTGAGGCAGGGGCGTCACTCATTACCCTTCACCCGAGAACGGCAGCCCAGGGGTATGCCGGGAAAGCCAGGTGGGAGTATATCGCGCTCATAAAAGAGCTTGCCGGTATTCCGGTGTGCGGTAACGGGGATATTAAAACTGCTCTTGATGCCGTGAAGATGATCGAAGAGACATCCTGTGATGCGGTTATGATAGGCAGGGCAGCAATCGGTAATCCGTGGATACTCACTCATATCGGGGCTGCTCTAAAGGCCCATCCCTATTCTCCCGAGGTCAGGCCACCAGGGTACGAACAACGGATACATCAGGCGCTTGAGCATCTCGACCTCATCGTACGAAAGAAAGGTGAGCTGAAGGGAGTACAGGAGATAAAGAAACATATTCATCGCTACCTCAGGGATATTCCATACGCGGCGTCTGTCAGAGAGGGCATTTTCAAAATTGACAGCAGGGAGGAAGCCGAGCACCTGCTCTTGAGCCTTTTTTGAGGGTTTTGTGTTTTAAATCATACAAAAATAGTATTGTTCATCCGCGACACTATATGGTTTTATCCATTAGAATTCTGGCATTTTGTACCAGAATTTCAAATACAAATGACTATATTATACCACATTGCCGTAATATTACATACTTTAGGTAAAAACCATTAGGTAAGTGATAATTTTCAACTTCTAAGATTGACAAGTTTACTTACCTATTTTTAAGTACGTGGTTCAATTCGATCGAATACTAATAATGGAAATAGGCAATGCGACACGCAACAAAATTCTTTTTAGCTGTAATTATGCTGTCGATCCTCTTCATCGTCGGCTGCGCAACGGGCGGTATGACGCGGAATACACAGGCGCAGGTGCTGGAGGATGTGACCCCTGATGAAGCGTACAAACTGATACAAAAAAATGAAAACAATCCTCATTTCACGGTGCTTGATGTGCGGACTGATCAGAGAAATCTATTTCCTTTCAGGGAAATTGGTAGACAGGAAGTGAAATGGTTCTGAAGGCATCCGCTACCGGGCGGTAACGAATGTCTCGTAAATCGCCCTGACCGCTTCCTCGAAATCATCCGTTTCGATCCCGATAATGATGTTTATCTCGCTCGATCCCTGATCGATCATCCGGATATTGATGTTGCGGTTTCCAAGCCCTGAAAAGAGCTTTGCGGCCATGCCGGGGGTGTATGCCATACCCCTTCCAACGGTTGCGATGAGTGCCATATTCGGATACACCTCGATGGAATCAGGCCGGCACTCCATTCGTATCTCCGTGAGTATCTTTTCGAGCCGGTTTTCGAGATGGCTGTCCGCAATAACCACAGATATGGTATCTATCCCCGTAGGCATATGTTCGAAAGATATGCCGTTTACCTCCAGCACAGAGAGCAGGCGCCGCCCGAATCCAAGCTCGGAATTCATGAGTGCCTTTTCGATTACTATGACGGTAAAATCCTTCTTGCCGGCGATGCCGGTGATATTCCCACGATGTGCGATCGGTTCGGCATCCTTTACGATGAGAGTGCCCGGGTCTCCCGGCCTGTTCGTGTTTTTGATAAGAACCGGAATACCCGCCTCCCGCACCGGGAAAATCGCCTCGTCGTGCAGGACCTGCGCACCCATATACGCAATCTCGCGAAGCTCCTTGTAGGTGATGACGTCTATCGGTTTCGGGTTTTCAACGATATTGGGGTCAGCCATGAGAAGGCCTGAGACATCGGTCCAGTTTTCGTAGAGATCGCACGACATCCCGTGTGCCACTATAGCCCCGGTGATGTCCGAGCCCCCTCTCGAAAATGTCTGTATGCTTCCGTCCGGTCGGCTGCCGTAAAATCCGGGAATAACCGCCCGTTCGATGTTTTTAAGACGCACGACGATTTTACTGTATGTTTTCTCAAGGTCGAGCGCGCCGTTTTTATCGAAAAAGATAATGTCGGCTGCATCGACGAACTCGTATCTGAGGAGTTTAGATACGATTATACCGTTGAGATACTCTCCCCTGCTCGCCGTGTAGTCCGCAGAAGCGCCGGCCGAGATGTTCCGGCGGATATCTTCGAGATAGGGTGAGAGGTCAAGGGGGAGGGAGAGGTCTTTCACTATATCCAGGTACCGTTTCGAGATAATTTCGAATACTTCGCCAAAGGGAATATCCTGCTGTGCATGGGTATGGCAGAGATACAAGAGGTCAGTTATCTTCTGATCGGTGGATGTCCGTTTTCCGGGAGCTGACGGGACTATGTACCTTCGCGTACTGTCGGATGAGATAATTTCCTTCACCTTTCTGAATTGATCGGCATCGGCAAGTGATGATCCGCCGAACTTGCATACCATGCAGCCCATAGCAGCTCCTTTCTCTGACCCTATGTTAGGACAATATTGACGAGCCTGTTCTTCACAACGATTATCTTGCGTACGGTCTTTCCTTCCGTATACTGCCTGATCCTTTCGAGCGCGAATGCGTTTTCCTGCAGCGTGTCCCGATCGGTGCCGACCGGGGCTTCGAACTTTGCGCGGAGCCTGCCGTTTATCTGAACCACAATAGTAGCTATATCCTGCCGCGCGAGCTCCTCGTCGACGGAGGGCCACGGTTCATTTATCAGATACCCCTCAAATCCCGCAGCATGCCAGATTTCCTCAGTAACATGCGGCACGAAGGGATGAAGAATTATGAGCAGTGTTTTCAGTGCGTACAGGTATGGAAGAATCTCGTTTTTGTCATCGTCTTCCTGGCCAATACACGAGTACAGGAAGTTCACCATCTCCATCATAGCGGCGATCGCCGTGTTGAAGTGAAAACGGTATTCTATGTCCTCACCGACCTTCTTGAGGGTTTTATGCACTGTGTGGAGTATCGACCGTTCGGCCTCAGAAACCTTCTTCCCATTCGACAGGTCCGTTTCATAGGTCTCAAGTTGCGCCCTGTGCCCCTTCAGTCGCGGGATATTCGGCTCGAAGAGGCGATATACCCTGTTCAGAAATTTAAATGCCCCTTCGACCCCGCTCTCTGACCATTCCAGGTCTTTTTCCGGCGGGGAGGCGAACAGGATGAACAGGCGTGTCGTGTCCGCACCGTAGCGCCGGATGATGTCGTCGGGATCGATCACATTCTTCTTGGATTTCGACATCTTTTCGGTTCTGCCGATGCTCACTTTTTTTCCGCATTTTTTACATGCCTTTTCTTCAGCAACCTCTTCGGGGTACAGGTACCCATGTGTCGGGCAGTGATAGGTCTCCTTTGTGACCATTCCCTGCGTCAAAAGCCGTTCAAAGGGTTCATCGACCCCCTGCAGACCGATATCCCGCAGAAACTTGGTAAAAAACCGTGCATACAGCAGGTGCAGGATGGCATGCTCGATCCCGCCGATGTACTGGTCGACGTTCATCCAGTAACCCGCGGCATCTCTGTTGAAGGGTGCGCGATCCTCTCTGGGGCTGCAGTAGCGGTCGAAATACCAGGATGAATCGATAAAGGTGTCCATCGTATCAGTTTCCCTGGTCGCTCCACCCCCGCATGCCGGGCATGTCGTGTACAGAAACGAGCGGCTCGTTTTGAGCGGATTGTCTTTACCGGTGAATTCCACATCCTCAGGCAGAACAACCGGCAGGTCCTCTTCGGAGACAGGGACAGTGCCGCATTTTTCGCAGTACACGACCGGTATCGGCGTGCCCCAGTAGCGCTGTCTCGAGATGAGCCAGTCTTTGAGCCGGTAATGAACCGTTCTCCTGCCAATGCCCTTCTGTTCAATATATTCTGAAATTTTTTCGATGCCTTTCCTGTTTCCGAGCCCTGTAATCGGTCCCGAATCGACGTTTATGCCGTCTTCGGTAAAAGCTTCCTCCATTGAATCCGCCTGCAGGGTGTTTTTTTCATCCTGAATAACGACCTTTACCGGCAGCCCGTACTTTTTTGCAAACTCGAAGTCACGCTGGTCATGGGCGGGTACTGCCATGATTGCACCGGTGCCGTACTCCATGAGCACGAAGTTGACGACGTACAGCGGAATTTTTTCACCGTTCAGAGGATTGATTACGTGTTTACCGGTTGCGATCCCCTCTTTTTCGTAATCTTCGGCTGCACGTTTTACCGTATCCTGTTTCCGTATCCTTTTGACGAAGGATACGAGGTTTTTGTCATCACTTTTTTCAATGATCTCGTCTACGAGAGGGTGTTCCGGAGCGATCGCCATAAATGTGACGCCGTACATTGTATCCGGCCGGGTTGTAAAAATTGGAAAATCTTTTCCCTCCAGCGTGAAGTTTACCATGATGCCGCGGCTTTTTCCGATCCAGTTCTGCTGCATCACCTTCACTCGATCGGGCCATCCGGACATGCTGTCCAGGCATTCGAGAAGCTCATCCGCGTAGTCGGTGATCTTCAGAAACCACTGGGAAAGGTTTTTCTGCACGACTTCGCTGCTGCACCGCCAGCATTTGCCGTCTTCGACCTGTTCGTTGGCGAGCACCGTATTGCACTTCGAGCAGAAATTGACACTCGCCTCCTTCTTGTACGCAAGTCCCTTTTTATACATCTGCAGGAATATCCATTGATTCCATCGGTAGTATTCCGGGCGGTAGGTCGCAACCTCCCTGCCCCAGTCGTATGAGTACCCCAGCCGTTTGAGCTGCGATTTCATCTTTTCGATATTGCTTGCCGTCCATTTTGCCGGGTGAATTCCCCGTTCGATGGCTGCATTTTCAGCAGGCAGGCCGAACGAGTCCCATCCGATGGGGTGGAGAACGTTGAAGCCTTTCATACGCCTGAACCGGGCGAGGACATCTCCGATGGAGTATACACGAACGTGGCCAATGTGTATTTTGCCGGAAGGGTACGGGTACATTTCGAGGCAGTAGTACTTTGTAGCCCCCTCTTTCTCCAGAACACTGAAGAGGCCGCCCTCTTCCCACTCTTTCTGCCACTTCAGCTCAATGTCCCCGAAGGGATAGATGTCAGTAGCCATTCTCGGCTCCGGTTTTTTTGAATTCATGCGGTTGATAACGCCGGTAAACAACATCATTCGGACGTAAAACGTGCGAATAATATGCAGAAGGATAAAAAATTGCCCTTTCGACGCCTTTTCCGCCGGCTTCTGTAAATGAAAAGTATAATAGTAACAGAAACCGGGCCGGTCAATCGATTTTGAGATGGAGGAGCTGATGGCTGCAGGTCGGACGAATGTACTGATAGGGTTATGTTTTTGAAGGATTTGGGCGGGGTGTGCGCCCCTTCATGAAATGGCTTGACTTTGCATATGGGTGCCGATATATATTCACAGTAAGCCGGAGTGGTGAAACTGGTAGACGCACTGGACTCAAAATCCAGCGGAGGTGACTCCATGAGGGTTCAAGTCCCTCCTCCGGCATTTTTCCGCTCAGTGGCGCCCGCGGATAAGGGGTGTTGGAGGTGTGTGTGCTCGCATTCAACCGCATGCAGTCCTACACGCGTGTGGTTGGACATGCCCTTTCCCACTGGATACGCAATAGGAACACAGGTAATCATGATTGAGCTTGATTTCGAAAAACTATCCGGGTTGATACCCGTTATCGTGCAGGAGCACATAACCGGTGAAGTGCTTATGATGGCCTATATGAACCGGGAAGCACTGGATATAACCATAAAAACCGGCTTTGCCCACTACTGGAGCAGATCCAGAAAAGCGCTCTGGAAAAAGGGCGAAGTGTCGGGTAATGTGCAGGAAGTAAAGGAGATACGGGTCGACTGCGACAACGATTGTTTGCTGATAAAGGTCAGACAGGAGGGGGGGGCGGCCTGCCATACAGGGTACCGGAGCTGCTTCTACCGTGTGATGCGCGGAGATGAGGCGCTGGTTGAAGGTAAAAAGATCTTCGACCCGAAGGAGAAGTACAGGTAGTATTTCAGGTCGCCGTCTTCATTCACAGGCTATGTATGGGCGGATTTTCAATACTATGGAGAAGGGAATGACAGTACTGAAACTGGGTATACCGAAGGGCAGTCTCGAGAATGCGACTCTGGAGCTCTTTCAGAAGGCGGGATGGAAGATCAACGAATCCGCCAGAAATTATTTTCCTACGGTTGATGACGCTGAGATGTCCTGTTCTCTGGTGCGGGCCCAGGAAATGGCGCGGTATGTTGAAAACGGGGTGCTGGATGTAGGACTTACAGGCCTGGACTGGATACTGGAGAACGAATCAGATGTTGAGATCGTTTCGGACCTTATATACTCGAAGGCGAGCATTCGAAAGGCGCATTGGGTGGTAGCCGTGCCTTCCGATTCGGGTATAACAACTCTCGAAGATCTTGCAGGAAAAACGATTTCAACGGAGCTCGTCAATTTTACACGCCGGTACTTCGAGGAGAAGAAAATTCCTGTGCATGTGGAGTTCTCATGGGGTGCTACCGAGGCAAAGGTCGCAGAGGGGCTTGTAGACGCGATTGTCGAGGTGACGGAATCGGGAACAACGATAAAGGCCCACGGGCTGAAGATCATCCATACACTGCTCGAAACGAATACCAAGCTGATCGCCAATAAAAAGAGTATTCATGACCCGCACAAGAGGAGTAAGATTCATCAGATTGCGCTGCTTTTGAGAGGCGCGCTCAATGCAGAGAGCATGGTCGGATTGAAGATGAATGTTCCAAAGGAATACCTGCAGGATGTAGTCGAAATACTGCCGAGTTTGACTGCACCGACGATCGCTCAGCTTCACAACCAGAGCTGGCTCTCAGTGGAGACCATCATCAGGGAAGAAGTCGTCCGTGAGCTTGTTCCAAGGCTCATACGCGTCGGCGCTGACGGCATTATCGAGTATCCGCTGAACAAAGTGGTGAACAGGGAAGATTCTTTTGAGTAACTTCGCGAGAAGTTACTTTATGATATCCAGTCCTGTCAAGGATCGGTTCCCTGGGAACGTAAACCACTTCTAAGTAACTTTGAACGAGTTACTTAGAAGAAAACAATCCTGAAAAGAATCCAGTGGAGAATACCGAAAAAGATGGCTGCAAACCCGATCGGGAATGGGTGTTTCTGCACGTTGGCCTTGAGTTTCTGCGTGAATTTACCCTGAAAGCCCTTCAAGGATTCCAGAAAATCAATCGAGATGAAAATTCCGGAGAGCATGGCAAAAACAGAGGGAACGAAATCGCCGAAAATAGGCACGAGCGGCCTGCCGGTCTTGTGATAGGGAACAATAAAGGTGATCACACCGATTATCAGGACGGCAAGTCCAATGATAATCTTGTACGGTGATACCTTCTCTTCAAAGGTTCGTAATCCCGAATTTTTTTCTTTTAAAAGCGGCAGAACCATTATAAACCCGCCGAGTACGCATGAAAATCCCAAAAAGAAAACCATAACATCCTCCTTCCGCCCAAACCAACCTGTTTTTCTCAGCCCTGTGTACTGTTTATTATTAATAATGCCGACGGTGCCAGCATTACGAGGCTTTGGCCTTGTTAAATGTATTCACCGATTCAAGCATTTTAACCGCGCTTTTCAACTGAACATCATAATCAAGATCGATCAGGGAGGGAATGATATTTTTTTCATGCTCATTTTTAATGAGACGCTTCACTATGATCTGTCGTATCTTCAGCCCATTTTTTTCGAGAGTGTTCATAAAGTTTTTCAGATCGCTTTCGGTATAGGATTTGTGCTCGGATACGAACGTATTAATGAGCTCGAGCTCGTTCAGCTTGTCAATAGCTTTGAGCTCATCTTTAGTGGGCTTTATTTCTTCAACGATCTGGTCGGGTTCGATCCCGATCTTATCTATCGATTCTCCTGACGGCGTATAGTACAGGGCAGTTGTGATGCGTATCCCCGATCCGTCCGGAAGCTCACGCACAGTCTGAACCGAGCCCTTGCCGAACGTTTTTTCTCCAAGTAGTGTACCCCTGTTATTGTCCCTGATCGCTCCTGAAAATATTTCTGAGGCAGAGGCGCTGCCCCCGTTTATGAGCACGATGAGAGGTATATCGGGAACGATTGTCTGGCTGTGCGCCGTGAAAACCTGATTCTGCGATTCGTCCCGTCCTCGTGTGGATACAATACCCCCACTTGATAAAAACATGTCCGATATCTCGATTACCGACGGCAGAAGGCCGCCCGGATTGTTTCGCAGGTCAACTATGAGAGAGTCGATTCCCTTACCGAGTAGATCGTTGAGCTGTTGTTCCAGTGCCCTGCCAGTCGGCTCACTGAACTGCGAGATGCGTATATAGCCGATGTGGCCATCGATGACGGTTGATTTCACCGTTTCAAGCTTGATGATACCCCGAACTATCGTAAAATGGAGCGGCATCTCCCCTTCTTCTCTCTGTACTGTAATAGTGACACTCGCCCCGACTTGGCCTCGGAGCAGTTTCACCGCATCCATGGTTGTATATCCCTCGGTGGATTTGCCGTCGATTTCTATGATTTTGTCACCCGCCTTGATACCGGCCCGTGCCGCAGGCGTATCATCGATCGGGGCGATAACCGTTATCCATTTATCCCGGACCCCGATAACGATACCGAGCCCACCGAATTCTCCTTTTGTATCAGTCTGCAGTTCGTTGAAGATTTCCTTTGACATATACGAGGTGTGGGGGTCATCGAGCGTGTCGATCATACCCTTTATCGCACCCGGAATCAGATGTTCGGGGGTTACCTTGTTTTCGTCGTAGTACTCTGTTCTCAACAGGTTGAATATCTCGTTGAATATTCTCAGCTGTTCATAGGTTTTTTCAGAATTGCCAGCAAAAATCCAGTGGTTCAGCCCGGAGGCTGTTGTAACCACGACCAGAAGGCAGATTATGATTATCCAGATAACTCTTTCCCTGTTTTTCATCAGTAAATCCTGTTGGTAAAATTTTCATTTCAGCTACGCTGTACTGCTATTTTAAATTTTATCGTAGTTACGGTAATTGTCAAATAAAAGTATCGTTGGCTGCTGATACTTTACTATCAGAGTGTACGGAAGTATACTTATTTTTTAATCATTCACTATAATTATTCATTCGGAAGGAGTGACAGATGATTGATGATAAGATAAAGGCGCAGGCGAAAGAGATGCTCGGCGAACTGGACAGGGAGGTAAAACTGGTTGCTTTTACACAGGAGATCGAATGTATGTATTGTCATGAGAATGTCGAACTGATGAACGACCTTGCCGGGCTTAGTGATACGTTGAGTGTTGAGATTTATGATTTTTTAAAAGAAAAAGATACCGCCGATCGGTACGGTATCGACAAGATTCCCGCCGTTGCCGTTGTGGGTGAAAAGGATGATTACGGTATCCGTTTTTTCGGTGTTCCGAGCGGATATGAATTTGTGTCGCTTATCGAAGCGATCAAACTGGTTTCAACGGGAAATCATGAACTCTCTCAGGCGACGGTAGATGCAGTTTCGAAAATCACCGAGCCGGTACATATTCAGGTGTACGTAACGCCGACATGCCCGTACTGCCAGAGGTCGGTGGTTCTTGCGCATCGGCTCGCCTATGTTTCAAAGTATGTCAAAGGCGACATGGTCGAGGCTATCGAGTTTCCTCACCTTGCAAACAGGTACGGTGTTATGGGTGTGCCGAAGAGTGTTATCAATGAATCGACCTTTATTGAGGGAGCGCTACCTGAAAGCGCATATGTGAAACAGATGATGAATGCGCTGAAATAGACGGACACTGAAGCTTAATTCAGCCGGCCGGGCTGAACATCGAGGAACAGAGCAGTGCGCACGAACCGTATTGAAATTGCCATCAAACCGGACCTCGAAGACACGGGTGCACGGCATATACAGTGGGAAATCGTCTCAACCTTCGGTTATCAAGTAAAAGGTGTGCGGAATGTATCGGTGTTTACCGTACATGCCGATCTCTCCGATGAACAGTTAGGCGCATTTGCGAAAGAGGTCCTCTGTGATCCCGTTACCTCTATATTCTCTCTGAATTCCCCCATCGCCCTTCACCTTCCGCCGTTTTCATGGGCTGTTGAGGTTTCGCTTCGGCCGGGAGTGACCGATAATGTCGGTCACACGGCAGCAGAGGTTCTCGGGATGATGTTCGGAGTGCAGCCGGGGAAGGGAAATACGGTGTTCAAGTCGACCCAGTACCTGCTCGATACCGATATAGACCTGGATGCTGTGCGAAAAATCGGTGGCGAGGTGCTCCACAACAGCCTGATTGAAGAAATCGATATCAGAAGCTCCGAAGAGCTGCAAAGGGCAGGCACTCCCCGCCTGCAGACACGATTGTACAGGGACAACCATGTGCCGAAGACGGCGGTCATCGATCTCAGCGTTTCCGATGAGGCGCTGAAAAAAATATCCGCGGACAGGGTGCTCGCTCTGAGCCTGGAAGAGATGCGGTATTTCAAGACCTATTTCGACAGAGAGGATGTGCGGTCCCGGAGAAAAAGCATGGGGCTCGGACCAAATCCAACTGACGTGGAGCTCGAGTGTTTTGCGCAGACCCAGTCGGAGCACTGTAAACATAAAATTTTCAATGCATCCATCGAGTACAGGGAAAACGGCGTAGTCGAACGAATCGATTCGCTGTTCAAAACCTACATACAGGCAGCCACCAGGAGGGTTGGGAAGGGCAAGGATTTCCTCGTATCGGTATTCAAGGACAATGCGGGGGTGATACGGTTCGACCCGGGCCACTACCTCACATTCAAGGTGGAAACACATAACTCCCCGTCCGCTCTCGACCCGTACGGCGGGGCGATTACCGGTATAGTCGGCTGTGACCGCGATCCGGCCGGAACCGGGCTCGGGTCGAGAATCATTGCGCATACCGACGTTCTCTGTTTCGGTGACCCGGGCATGAGGGGGGAGCTCCCTCCGCGGATGATGCATCCCAAGAGGATGATGCACCCCAGGAGGGTTATGGCAGGTGTAATCAAGGGAATAGAGGACGGGGGGAACAAATGTGGAATCCCCACGGTGAACGGGAGTATAATCTTCGACGATGCCTACAGCGGAAAGCCGCTCGTATTCTGCGGTTCAGTCGGAATAATGCCTGCGAGGATCGGCAACCGAGACACTGCTGAAAAGGAAGCGAGGCCGGGGGATGCGGTGGTTATGGTCGGCGGTAAAATAGGCAAGGATGGCATACACGGCGCCACCTTTTCAAGCGAGGAGATATCGGAGACATCTCCCTCACAGGCCGTTCAGATCGGTGACCCTATCACGCAGAAGAAGATGCTCGATATGCTTATTGAAGCGAGGGACAGGCTGCTGTACCGGGGCATCACGGACAACGGTGCAGGGGGGCTCTCGTCGTCAGTCGGGGAGATGGCCCTGCTCACAAACGGGGCGCGGATCGAGCTCGAAAAGGCGCCTCTGAAATACCCCGGCCTCGACCCCTGGGAGATACTCCTCTCCGAGGCGCAGGAGCGGATGACCCTGGCTGTTCCGAAGGAAAATCTGGACGAATTTCTCAACCTTGCATCCAGCAGGGACGTTCTTGCCGTTGTGATCGGGGAGTTTACCGATACCGGGTATTTTCACATTACCTACGAGGGAAGAACGGTCTGCTTGCTCGATCTGGGGTTTCTTCATTCAAGCATTCCACTCTTTCTCTCTGCAGAGTGGGAGGAGGCTGCGGGCACCGAGAGGAAACCGAAATTTGTGCCGATCGACAACACCATCATGGATATGATGTCGAATCTGAATGTCTGCAGCAGGGAGCCGGTGATCAGGCGGTACGACCATGAGGTCGGGGGAAATACAGTGGTTAAGCCGCTTATCGGCGCACTGGAGGCAGGTCCCTCTGACAGTGGTGTCATTGCGCCGCTTACAGGCACGAACCGCGGATTTGCACTCAGCGCGGGAATAAATCCCTTCTATTCGAAAATCGATACCTATGTGATGGCGGCACATGCGGTTGATGAAGCGCTGAGAAATGCGGTCGCGGTCGGCGCTGATCCTGACAGTGTTGCTTTGTTAGATAATTTTTGCTGGCCGGACCCCGTGTACGATCCCAGGAAGACGCCGGACGGAAAGTTCAAGCTTGCGCAGCTCGTACGTGCGGCGCGCGGGCTGTATGATACCGCTGTTTCATTCGGAGCGCCGTTTATATCGGGAAAAGACAGTATGAAAAACGACTATAACGTCGCTGGCCATAAGGTAAGCGTTATTCCCACGGTGCTCGTATCTGCAATTTGCATAGTGCCTGATATAACGAAATGTGTAACGTCCGACTTCAAGAAACAGGGAGATGCAGTATACCTGCTCGGAGAAACGGGAAATCATCTCGGCGGCTCGCTCTACTACAGGCTGTACGGCGGATGGTCTTTGCAGGTTCCGGCCGTGGATGCCGAAAAAAACATGGAGTTATACAGAATGTACCATACCGCCGTGTGCAGAGGGCTCATCGCGAGCGGCCATGACCTTTCTGAAGGCGGTCTTGCCGTTGCACTTGCGGAGTCATGTATCGGCGGCGGCCTCGGCGCGCATATCGACCTCTCGTATTTACGATACTCGTATATACGGTGTACGGCACATGCCGACACAGATCACCGTGCTAAGGATGTCCCCGAAGGCCTGGTAGCTGAAGAGATGCTCTTTTCAGAATCATCCGGCAGATTCCTTGTGAGCATTTCTACAGACAATGAAAAAGACTTTCGGTTGCTCATGGAAGGCCTGCCGTATGCAAGAATCGGAGAGGTGGCAGGTGGCGGGAAACTCGTCATCAGAAACGGGAACAGCAGCGTCGCCTCGGTCGAAGTGCGCGCACTTGTCGAGGCATACAGGGACCCGTTGTACAAAGTCCTGGGAATGAAACAATGAACTTGCCAATGAACTCAACAATGAACTCAATGAGGAGAGAAGGATTTGTCACGCACTCGACCGAAGGCCCTTGTTTTGACCGGCTACGGCATCAACTGCGATTACGAGAGCGCACGGGCATGCGAGCTCGCCGGCTTTGAGTCTGAACGGCTCCATGTCAACGATGTGCTCGATAATGCCCTCAGTCTCGATACGTACAGCCTCGTTGTTGTACCCGGCGGCTTTTCCTTCGGGGATGACCTGGGAGCGGGGGCTGCATTTTCGGCGAAACTGAGGTTTTTCGTTTCCGATAAAAAGAGGCGGTTCAGGGATGTGCTGGTAGAGTATGTCCAAAAAGGCGGACTTATGCTCGGTGTGTGCAACGGTTTTCAGATACTCGTCCGCCTCGGTATGATACCTGCTGTAGACGGCAGATACGGTGAGCAGCAGGTGACTCTGGCCCTGAACAGAGAGGGTTATTTTATCGACAGGTGGGTGCGTCTCAAAGTAGAAAACAACTCGCACAATATTTTTACGCAGGGTTTGCGCTCTTTGCGGCTGCCCGTCCGGCACGGGGAGGGAAGATTGTGCGCAGAGACTGAAATACTCGATGCAGTGGAGGAGCAGGGGCTCGTGTCACTCAGGTATTGCGACGGTCACGGTGCGCCGACAATGGATTTCCCGGAAAATCCGAACGGGTCCGAGCATGCAGCCGCCGGCCTGTGCGACCCGACAGGGCGAATTTTCGGTCTTATGCCACACCCTGAAGCTGCGGTGAGCCGATATCAGTATCCTGATTGGACAAGAGAATCGACTGATGAACGGGGCGATGGATATCGCATATTCAAAAATGCTTTCGAGTATGTGCGCTGATTACGTATGCAAAATGCGGCATGCAATTTCTTTTGAAAATGGAAAAGGTATTGGTTGTTTTCATCGGTCTTTTTGGATTGGCTTTCTCAAGTTTTCTTGCGACACTGTCCTACAGAAGCAGCCGCGGGCTGTCTATACTGAGCCCACCTTCCTTCTGCCCCGGGTGCGGGAGACGGTTGGGGCTTTTTGAGCTCATGCCCGTGCTGGGATACCTGATGCAAAGGGGAAAATGCCGGGCATGCGGGTATAAGATCCCGATTCAGTACCTCTGTGCCGAGCTCGTATTGCCGGGTATGTACATGGGTATGTATCTGTTACACGGGTTTTCCCTACAATTTTTTATATATATTTACCTTGTCGGCCTCCTCGTGTATCTCTCACTCGTTGATATAGACAGAGGATTCGTTTCTGCGGGTGACGTCGCCGCTGTGTATGCCGGCGGCGCTGCTGTTGTTTTTTTTATTTTATTCGGGTTTTTACCAGACAGGTTCGTTCTGCATCTGTACGGATTTATAGCGGTATGTGCCCTTCTTTTAGTCAGTGTTCTCCTCGTGTATGTGCGAAAAAAGGTGATGTCCGTGGGCATCGGAGATCTTTTGATTATTCCGGGAACCGGTCTTTATTTTTCATTTCGTGAGGATATAAGAATCCTTGTCTTTACAGCCCTTGCAGGTGTTATTGTAGGCCTACTGCTGATTTCGGCTAAAAAGGTGAAAAGAGATTTCAAATTTCCGATGATTCCCTTTATTGCAGCCGGTATGTGTATTGAAATATTTCTCTTTTAGTGTTAAATTTTAACGGTAATGAGAAAATTGTTCTATATCATCTATATCGTTGTTTCGGCCCTCATACTTTTTCAGTCCTCGAAGCTTATCGATACGGTCATTGAAAAAAAGCTCACCGGTGCACCGGAAGAGGCCGTCGGTATACAGGCCGTTCAAAACAGCCTTCCCCGCAGGGAAGAAGACTCATACGATATCAGCATGTTCAATTCAACGCTCTTTTCCGTGCCTGAAAAGGCCGTGGGCGAATCCGAAACGGAAAACACAGAGGTTTCCAATTCACCCCTTCTCAACAAGTACCTACTGGACGGTAGTATTGTTCTTTCCGGTGGTCGGTCGATCGCTATTATCAGAAAGGTAAGGGAAAAAGAGGGAGGCATATACCGGAAGGGAGACATGATCGACAACTACGAGATCGTGAAAATCGAAAAATTCGGGGTGTTTTTGAGTGATGGACTGAGCACGAGCGCGCTTCCCATGTACCAGCGGCCGCAGAACAGTCAACGGAAGGCGATTACGAGAAATACAGAGCAGCAGGCGCCACAGGAGGCCGGGTTTGAAAATGCACAGAAGATCAAAAAGGTTTTGAGCAGAAGTGATGTGGAAAACAAGGTGTTCAGCAAGGTCAATCAGATACTGACGCAAATTGCCATCAGTCCGTACATGGTAAACGGCAATATGGATGGCCTCCGTCTCATACGTGTTCCGAACAACAGCATCGTGTATGAGCTCGGGGGCAGAAGCGGTGATATTATCAGGCGGGTAAACGGGCATGAGGTGAATCAGATAGACCAGATGTACAAGCTCTGGGACAACATAAAGGATGATTCCTTTATCAGTGTCGATCTGGAGCGCAACAAACAGATATACTCGTATAATTTTGAAATCAGGGAATAGTGTACTACCGCCGGTGAACGGTATACCACAGGCACCGACGGTACTTTCAACATCTTCGACATTTACAACATCTTCGATACCACAGGCACTAGAAGCATTATCCGGACGCTTAGCTTCCGGGTCAGTTCTGACGCACGTATAGATAATTTAATTCATATTAATGAATTATGAGTAGGAATAAATATTTTTTTTCGCAAAATAAAGGTAGACGGTAAAACGACCTTTTATTAATATAGTGTGGGGAGTTT
>Ga0315555_1000401_pt1 | contig 30377 bp, 27 predicted proteins | sample SalMarSW160380MG_FD_202113 | JGI IMG/M metagenome (GOLD analysis project Ga0315555, IMG submission 202113) | Salt marsh sediment microbial communities from the Plum Island Ecosystem LTER, Massachusetts, United States - Salt Marsh Sediment SW1603-80 ... | reverse complement strand
TTTTCAAGTTCTTCTAGAACTTCAAGTGATTTATCATATTCATTCTTCTTAAACCAGAATTGGCTTTTGAGATGCATTAAATTTGCTATCTCTGCAATATTCTTACCTTTAGTTTCATCATCGAAAGTTTTAGTGGCTTTCAAAGTTTTATCTATGGTTTCATTAGCTTCAGCAGTATCACCACTCTTAAGCAAAGATTCAATCAATAAAAGAATCATAGGTAGATTTTGAGGTGTAATCTTCTCGCTTAAAATTCCTCTTAAATAATCGAGATTCTTAATAACTGAAGGATACTTCTTTAGATTATAGAACATTCGAGCTTTAGAATCTAAAACCGTTTTTTCTCCTTTTTTATGTCCAATTTTATTAAAAATTTTCTCCGCTTTATTAAGATATGAAATAGCATTTTCTTCATTGAGCATGTTTGCATAAGTAGACCCTAAGTTAAATAAGAGGGTTGCTTCTCCAATTAGGTTTTTATTTTTTGCTCGAATCTTTAGACTCTTGTTATAATACTCAATAGCTTGATTATACTCACCTAAATAGAAGTAAAGACCTCCTAAACTTGAAAAACTCTGTGCTAAACCTCGTTCATTCTTATTTTTTTCATCAATTTGTATAGCTTGTTCAAATAATTCTTTGCTTTGTTCAAATGCTCCTTTTTCAAGGTAAAGATTTCCTAAATTGTGAAAAATAGTTGCTTTTGTATTTTCGTTTAAAATATCTTGATAATCCTTGAGGATCTTATCATATATGTTTAGAGATTTATCTTTCTCTCCAAGTCTTCTTAATATCTTCGCTCTTTGAATATCAATTTCTACAATTTCCTCAACTGTACTGGTACTCCAATTTATTATTTGTTTGCAGGCTAAAATGTTTTCAAGTGCCTGTTTATTCTGACTCAACAAATAATTTGATTTTGCAGAGAGTAACAATAGCTGTTTTTTCTCTTCCAAATTTTCTATTTTATCAATTTGCGAATTAACTAGGCTAGAAACCTCCCGATATTTCTGTTGATTAAATAATTCTTGAATATGAGCAAGGAGTGTGGTCGCCATTTTTTCATCATCAAAGAAAAATATGAAGAGAGTTTTATCTATCTTCTATTACAATTGTGCCTGCTAGATAATCTCCAATTCTTCGCCCCTCATCATTACAGAATGGAACAATATAATCTATACCAAATAAGAACCCTAAACATAGAGTCCTAACACATGATTGTCCTACTGTAATAGGTTGACCCGAATCATAATCCACGACTTTTATGTTCATCATAGATTTACCAAATGATTTACCTCTTTCAGGAATAACATCTCTGAAACACCAAAGAGGTGGACAGAAATTGTAAATCAAACTATCGATGAGTAAAGCAAGACATCTATCCATCATGCTAGCCTTATATTGTATGTAGTTAGCTGGAGATACAACAACAGGCACTTGTTGAGCATATGGTGCTGGTTGAGCCGGAACATATGGTCCAGATTGTACTGGTGCTGGTGCTACTTGAGCTTTAGGGGCTGGAACTGAATCTTCAATTAGTTTGTGTCCGCAATTAAGACAAAATTTGTCCTCCGGAACAATAGAAGAACCACAATTTGGACAGAAATATTTTTTTGACATTCATTAAACACCTTTCGTTAACACTAGTGCAGTTAGAATATTTAAGGGTATTTTATTAAAGAATAAAAAGTTTTCTCGTATTATTCATTCTAATTGTTTGATAATTTTTTTATAAATTTTAACAAGATTCTTACCTACGACAGAATAATCATAATTTTTTAATGCATGATTTTGCGATTTAAAAATAGTTTCCTCAATAATTTCTTTGTTTTGAACTATTTTCAATACTTTATCAACAATTTGCTCTCTTTTGTTAGGAGGATACAACCACCCACTTTGAGGAGGTAGCATTTCATTCATAGGTGGTCGATCCATGGCGATAACAGGAAGACCCGAAGCCATCGCTTCTATTAATGGTGTTCCAAAACTCCCCTCTTTAGCTGGATAAAGTAAAATACTACTGACATGATAAGCTAAGATCAACTCTTCATCTTTAATATAGCCTGTAATTCTAACAGCTTCTTCAATCTTCAAATCAACGACTTTTTCTTTGATGTTTTTTAATAAAGGTCCATTACCAATAATCAAGAAATCTGTATCTGGATGTCTCTTAAGAATTTCAGGAAAATAGTCAACAACTTCATATTGTGACTTACGTGTAATATAAGGGCCTTGAAGCAAAATAATTGTTTTATCTGGAGTTAAATCGTATTTGTCTCTAAAGTTTTCTGTATCTTCAATCTTAGGAATTTGAGAGAATTTCTTACAATTAAGAGTATGATGAACTAAAATGACTTTTTCATCTGTTCTTTTCGGAAGATGTTTTATCTTATCTAACAATGATTTGGAATTTGTTATGATATGATCACAATACTTGACTATTTTGCGGAGTAATTTAGTATATGGTCGTTTAACCCACAATCTGGATTTTAAATTGCCAGTTGTTACTGCTCCATGAATTGATACTATTAAAGGAATATTTAATTGCTCTTTTTTCTTTGCAATAGCAAAAGAAAGTGCTGAAACTTCCATAGCATGAATTAGAGAAATTTTTTGTTCACCACTAAGTTCTGTAAAAACTTCAAAAGCTTGTTTAGAGAATTTTCGGTGATTTCTAGCATTGAAATTAGTCAAAGTACTGTAAGCACCTCTAGCTGAAATTTGCTCAGGTAGTAGATAGAAATTAATGTTTTCACGATTCATCAATTCATCGTCAGAAGGAAGTTTAGTTGTCGTCGCAATGTGGATTTCTATGTTTTGGTTAGCTAAGGCTTGAACTAAAGAATATGCATATCTACGAAGTCCAGCCATAGGGCCAACATAGGGTGGTCCTATCTCTATCGTAGTAATAAAGATAGAGAAATCCATATGTAAAAATATAACTTAACTAAAAAAGCATTTTGGTGATTTTTTCCTTGTATTAAATGAAAAATTTTTGTTCATTCGTAATAATAAAAAGAATTGATTGTTCTGTATTATTTGATGAGTGAAATAGAAGATAGAATTTATGATTATATCCTGAAGAATGGTCTCTCCTCAAGTTCTGTTGCTCTAATAAAAGATAATATGGACAACATCTCTAGTACATTTCTTACTGATATGTTGGTAGAGAATGTTAATTTGCATATTGAATATAAATTATTGCTGGATTTCCTTCCAAAAATCTGGGTTGAAGACAATCAAAGTTCGAACCTTCTTATTTACATAAGTGGGATCCTTCATCGACTACTATATTTAGTTAGAGAACAACCACTAGGAAAAAATATTTCCAATTCTTATAAAAAAAACCTTGCCTTTTTCTATCAAAAACTATGTGAGTTCAAGTCCGAATGTTTAGGAGCTGTAGATGTTCTAGAACAATACCAATTACGGGGAGTAGATTCTTTTGAAGAATTGATTATAACCTTGGGTTCTTTACCAAAACTGTCAATCGAAATTATAGAAATGTTGAAAATTATGTCAATGGCATTTCACCAATTTGCTGTGAACTATAATCAACCAATAAAAAATATCGATGAACTAAGCCTTTTCTTAAGTAGATGCTTAATTCTCTGGAAATTAAATAACTTAACTGATTCAGAATTTCTTGATTGCTTAAACAAAGCAACAGAAAAATATTCTGGACTTATAGAATTAGAAAAATTTGAGAAGATAATGTCTCTTGAAGTTCAGAATTATCAATTCTTGCAATATGGTTTGAATCGCGATGCACTGAAATTCTTTGTTGATTCTTTTGCAAAATTCTATGATAGAAAAAAACAATTAAAAAAGATAGAAGAGGGGAATTAGTTGAATCCAAAGCTATTTGTTATTTACATAAGACTTCAGTTCTTCAGAAATTCTTGATGCTTTTTTAAACTCTGGTGCAAGATAATTAAGAAGATCTCTAGGTACTCCTTTCCTACTAAAGATAGTTAGTAAAATCTCGTCTAAAACCTCGTTTTCTAAATTTGGATTCCTAAGCATCTCTTTAACTGAAGTTATTTTCATACTAGCAGGTAAATTATCTTCTAACATTGTAATTGATGACCACGCTTGAATGGTCGAATAAACAGCCATATCAGGAGTAACTACATCTAAAGCCATTCTGAATCGCCATTTTTTAACCTCTAATGGTGCACTATCATTGGCTATAGCTCTCCCTAGTTTCATAGCATTTTCTTGATTTGGTTTGAGACTATATTGCTCAAGCAAATCACGTACCGTTTCTTTTGATGGTTCTTTGGCCACTCTAATCCCCAACTTTTCTAATATACGTACCACCTTGAGTATATATATATCTTCTTCTTTAAAGAGCCAAAGATAACGATTCTGGGGAAAGTAGAACCCCCACCTTCTTGTAATACACCTTCTGTTAAAGATGACTATGTAAAAAAGGTAGGTAAAAGACACATTAAGTGACCTTTCAACAAGGTTTTGATAATTTTCAGCAAAAAAAATTGTTCTAGATAGTTTATCAAAGCTTATAAGAACGAATATTCAAAGAATTGAGAAAAAGTGAGAAAATGTAAGACTCGAGGCCTCTTACCTTACTCTTTTTAAGATTTGAATAAATCATAGAAAGCTAAAATCGAATAAATAGCTGTTCCTTTCCACAAAATATCCTCGTCAACATCGAATTTAGAGTGATGATGAGGATGTATGATACCTTTTTCTTCATTATACAATCCAAGAGCGATAAAAGCTCCTTTAGTCTTGTTAAGATAAAACGCGAAATCCTCACCACCCATTGTTAAGTCTACATTTTCGACTTTATCAAGCGGTTCTAAGATTTTTATTACATCTTCTACACTTTCATCATCATTGATTGTTGGAGGATAATAAACGCCATCTATTGCATACTTGAATGTACCTTCACATCTCCATGCATGACTGTATCCTTCAATAATCTCTTCCATTCTTTTCAAGATAAATTCTCTAACTTCATTGCTAAAAGTTCGAAATGTTCCTTCCATTTTTGCTATATTTGGTATGATGTTGTGGGCATCACTCCCCTCTAGCATCGGGATTGAAATGACAACTTTATCAAGTGGATCTATCTCTCTACTCACTATTTTCTGGATTGCATTATATATGTCAACCATTACAGCTGTTGGATCAAATGTTTGATGAGGACTAGCTGCGTGTCCACCTTTTCCTTTGATTTCAATCTGAAATTGATCAGCAGAAGCTAAAAAAGGTCCTTTACGTGTCGCAATTACACCTGTAGGTTGTTCTCTCCATACATGAATTCCAAAAATTTGGTCTACGTCATCTATATGTCCTTCTTCTACAATCTTCTTTGCTCCTCCTCCACCTTCTTCTGCTGGTTGGAAAATAAGTTTGAGTTTTCCAGTTAGTTTGTCTTTATGTTTGTAAACAATGTTTGCTGCTGTAAGAAGCATAGCTGTATGAGCATCATGACCGCAAGCATGCATCTTTCCTGGAATCTTGCTACAATATGGTTTATCATTGTCTTCAGTTACATTGAGTGCATCAATATCAGCACGTAGAGCTATTATTTTGCCTTTCTTTCCAGAATCAAGAATTGCAATCAATCCTGTTCCAGCTGTTTTAATAACTTCATATCCAATCTTGGTTAGTTCTTCTAGAAGATAAGCTGAAGTTTCGAATTCCTCAAAACCAGTTTCTGGATACATATGGAAATGTCTTCGTTTTTCAATAACATATTCTTCCATATCTTTTGATTCTTTAATTAAAATCTGTTTGAATTCACTATTGTCCATAGGTTTCTTGAATAACCACGCTATTTTTACTTTTCCCTTAATCTATTTTTAATTAGAATTTATTTTTATTTTTGTGGAATTGCGTTTCCACTAATATGTAGTTTTTTTTGGATAAAGATTTAAAATAAAGACCAATGGACTGCGAGTTTGTATTTGTGAGGAACAAAGCATGAATAATAATGAATACGATGTAATTGTTGTAGGAGCAGGATGTGCAGGTCCAGCTGCAGCGAAGAAAGCAGCTGAATTGGGTTTGAAGGTATTAGTCTTAGAAAAATCCCAAGTTCCTGGAGAAAAAAATGTCTCTGGAACATGTCTGAATGGAGCTGCACTATTAGATTCAGATCTGCATTATATTGTAGATTGTCCGACTGAGCGATTAATCAGAGAAATGCGAACCTATCATATCAATAGTGACCGAACAGTAGTCTTTCATGAGATACCTTCAGAAGGAGTCTTGTTACTCTCTGTAAGAAGAGATCATCTTGACGCTTGGCACACAGAAGAAGCTAAGAAAGCAGGAGCAGAAGTTAAACTATCAACAGCAGTAGTAGATATTATAGAAGAGAACGATTATGTCAAAGGAGTAATTACTGATTCTGGAGAAAAATATTATGCTAAAGTGGTGATTGATGCAGCAGGAGTTAACTCCATTGTTGGTCGTAAAGCAGGTTTAATACCCAAAAGAAAAGGAACAGATATGATTCTGTACATTACAGCTGCTGTTAAATTAGGTGAAGAAATAATTAACGAACGATTTGGAGATTGTATTGAATATTATCTGTCTCCTGGAGTCCAATATAAAACATGGCCTTGGATTTTTCCCAAGAAAGACACTGTAACTCTGGGAACAGGAGGGTATATGGATGAGAACCTACTAAATGATGATTTTCCCAATGTAAAAAAGTATATGGAAAATTTCATGAATCTTCCTATTGTTAAGAAAAAACTTGATGGTGGAGAGATTGTTTCATGGGGTGTACATCTAGAGTATGATGAAACAATTGAACGAAAAGTACGAAATGGTTTAATTCTCACTGGTGAAGCTGGTGGGTTTGTGATTCCCTTCTTAGGGGAGGGTATGCCTGAATCATTCTTTTCGGGTATTTATGCTGCTATCTCTTCTGCTGAAGCAATTGAAGCTGGTGATTACTCTGAAGCACAATTATCGGAAAGATATGAGCAATTGATAGGTGACAATTTCTTCATGCAAGCATTTAGACACATTGCAGCAGTAAATAAAGAAGCAATTCTCAGTAAAACTGATGAAGAGATAACTAGACTTATGCAACAAGTCATAATGGGAGGAGGATTTATCTCTAGTGCCATCCATACTAAGTGGTTGAAAGGAGTAGAAGAAAATAATATGGAACTCATTCAAGAAGCATATGACTTTCTTGAACTGATACAACCATATGGTTCTGTCGATCCAGATTTTGAAAATCTCATTAAGGGGAGGCGAAATAAATGAACATAGAAATGAAGTTTAATTATTATCCAGGAGATACTGGGGAATTCATCAAAGTAGATGAAGATAATTGCGTTGGGTGTGGTGACTGTGCTAAATTCTGTACCGCTGGAGTTTGGGAACCTGATGGCTCTATTTATCGTCCAGTTAATTTGAAGAGTTGCCTAGAATGTGGCGCATGTTGGAATGTTTGTGACTATGATGCTGTAATCTTTAGTGAACCAAGAGGGGGAACTGGAGTACGTTTCAGTTATGGTTAGGTGATATAAATGGCAAGTAAAGAAGAAGTAATGGAAATTTTAGAAAACCAAAAGAACAAATATACTAATGAAAGTGTAGCAAAACACTTCAAAGGTTGGAATAAGAAGTTACAATATCATTTTACTGATACAGAAGAGTATTATGTTATTGAATTAATAGATGGAAAACCCCAACCTTTAATCAAAGAAAAGCTTGAAGATCCAGATATTATGTACTCAATGAGTACAGATACATTCGTAAAATTGAATAGAGGCGAAATAAGTGGTTTGAAGGCTTATCAAAGAAAATTATTAAAAATAAAAGCTACAATGCCTGAAATTATGAAATTACAGAAATTAGATAAGCTCTAACTTTTCACCTTTTTTTGTTGAAGGATATAATTCATAAGTGCTAATCTACAATAGTATTTGAATACAATGCCTGAGCTACGTGGATTAGTTAAAGGAATGGATTGTGCAAATTGTGTAGCTAAAGTAAGGAAGAATATTGAAAATTTACCAGGCATTGAAGATGTAAAAATAAATCTAGTTTCTACTAAACTCATTGTTAATTTTAATGAAAAGGAATCTTCTGAAAAAGACATTATTAAAACAATAAAAAGAACAGGCTACGGATTTGATAGAAATTACGAACACAAGTCATTTTTTAATTTAAAACATAATAAGAACTTGGTTTTCTTTTTGATAAGTGCAATTTTTCTTATCATTGCTCTCTGTTTTGATTATCTAAGAATTCAACATATTCATCCTCTGTTTTACCTCCCCATAATAATTATTGGAGGTATACCAATTTATGTGAAAGCTTTTGCTTCAATTAAAGCAAAAACTATTGATATAGATATTCTTATGGTAATTGCAGTTATTGGTGCAATGATAATAGGATTCTGGGAGGAAGCAGGTGAAATTATTGTTCTTTTTACTCTTGCAGAATTACTTGAGGCCTTTTCAATGGATAAAGCAAGAGAGTCGATACGTTCTTTAATGGATTTAACTCCTCCTACAGCTACAAGATTAATAAAAGGGAGAAAACATGAAATTGTCCCACTAGAAGAATTAGTCGTAGGAGATCGAGTTAGTGTCAAACCAGGAGGAAGAATTCCAATTGATGGGAAAATTGATTGGGGAGATACTGCGGTGGATCAGAGCCCCATAACAGGAGAATCATTACCAGTTCAGAAAAAAGTAGGCGATATGGTCTTCTCTGGTTCAATTAATCTCGATGGTTATATCATTATAAGAGTAACTAGTATGCCAGAGGAAAGTACTGTTGCAAGAATTAGAAAACTAATAGAAGACGCTGAGCAAAAGAAATCAAAGAGAGAACAATTTATCCAAAAATTTGCAAAGTATTATACACCTACTATGGTGGGAATAGCTCTTTTAGTATTTTTAATCCCAGGTGTTTTTCTGAATATCCCAGTCAATACTGCAATCTTAAAAAATTGGCTTTACTATGGTATAGTAATATTAGTTATCTCCTGCCCTTGTGCTTTGGTTCTTTCAACCCCTATAACAGTTGTTACTGCAATAACTCGAGCTTCTAAATATGGCGTATTAATTAAGGGAGGCAAGTATCTTGAAGCTATATCTGAGATGAAAACAGTTGCGATGGATAAAACAGGTACTCTTTCTACTGGGAAACTCAAATTATACAAAACTGAGACTTATGGGGATTTTACAGAGAAAGAAGTAATCGAAATTGCTTCTAGTTTAGAAGTTCATTCAGAACACAAAATAGCAGAATCTATACTTCAACGAGGAAAAGAGCTGAATGTCAGACAACTTGGTTTTCAAGATGTAAAAACTATTCCTGGAAGAGGTATTCAAGGGACTAGAAAGAAGAAAACATACTATATCGGAAATGAAGCACTTGTTGATGAAATAATAGGATTAGAAGCCTGTGATTTAGAATGTGAGGAGTCAGAAAGTGTTGTCAGCTATGTTATGGAAGGTAAGAATGTGATTGCTCACCTACATATGTCTGATGAGCTAAGGAGTGAAACTAAAGAAGCTGTTGAAGAATTGAAGAATTTAGGTGTAAAAGAAATTATAATGCTTACTGGCGATAATGTTGAAGTAGCATCAAAAATCGCAGATGAGCTAAACATTTCTTACAAAGCTGAGCTCTTACCTGAAGATAAGATGCAATATATACAAGAATTGAAAGATAAGAAAGAATCTGTATTAATGGTAGGTGATGGTATAAATGATGCTCCAGCTTTAACTCTTGCTGATGTGGGAGTTGCTTTGGGTACAGCAGGAACTGCAATTGCTATAGAAACTGCAGATATCGTTCTTTCGTCTGATAATCTATTCAGTATACCTTATCTGTTTAAACTTAGTAAAAAAGCTAAAAGTACAATTCAAATTAACATAGCAATCTCCCTTTCTATAAAATTCGCATTTTTTGCTTTAGTCTTCCTAAGTGTTGCAATTTCAAGTGTAGCAGCTTTCTTTGGAAATTCTCTTTTATGGTTATCAGTGTTAGTAGGAGATATGGGTGCTTCTCTATTAGTTATACTGAATGCAATGTTGGTAGGGAGGAAAAGATATCAAAAAGAGAACATGTTGCAAAAGAAGTAAATTAATAAACATTTTAACTAACGAAGATATGGTATATAATAATGAGTAAGCAAGATAAGACTTTAAGTAAACCTGTAGTTTATGTCTTAATAGCTCTAGTAATCTTAAGTTCAATTTTTGCAATTATGATGTTTGGTCCTGGTACTGGACCAACTAATTCACTTTTTAAATCGACTTTACGTTATTATACAAAAGGGACTGAAGAGTTATATTATGTTGATTATGCAAAGGATATAATTCAAGATATAAGAGAAATTGGTGTAGATGTTACCAGTTTACCTTCAGAATATTCTCTTTTTTTGGATGAGGTATATGGTGCAAAAGAGTATGATATGGCCGTTGTAGAATATGAAGGTTTAAACTCACCTCATCTTGACTTATTATTTAAAGAAGGAGCGACAGATAACATTTTCAATTTTGAGAATAATATGGATGGTAATGTTACTTTGAATCTAATTAACAATATTACCGTTGAAACCGATTTTAATGCAAGAAAAACCTTATTTTATCAACTTCAAGAACATATAATGACCAATGTTCTCCCTATGGTTCCATTATTTACTCCAGTAAGAGCTTATGCTTATTGGGATAATATTGAAGGTTTCACTAGTACAATCGGGATATCTCAGAGCCTTCCCTATATGACTTTTAATGGTTTACATGATTCTCAATCTTCTACAAATGAATTGTTTATTGGTTCTGGTAAATGGTTTGATCTTAATCCTCTTTCAATGAGTGAGGATGCCGAGAAACTAATTGTATCATTTATGATGGATAAACTTATCCAATTGGACGATAAAGGAATGGCAACAAAATATGGTTTAATTGATAATTGGGAATATTTGAATGACACCACTCTTCTGCTTCATGTACGTGATAACGTACATTGGCAACCTGATGTTGATGGTCTGTTCCCTGCAGAGACTCTGAGCACTAGTGATGTGCTTTTTACCTTAGATATGTATACTAATAGTGAAGCTAATATTAATGCAGATTTGTTTAATTGGATTGACTCTTATGAAGAATATAACAGCAGTACAGTAGCCATTTATATTGACTCATTTCCTTCCACCCCGGAAAAGGATCCTTATGCTTTTGCAGTTGAAGACCTTTCAATTTACCCTTTTCCTGCATATTATCTTGATGTTGCACCAACTATTCATGAAATTCTGACTTCAAATAGGTGGACAAAATTCTCAGATGATCCATTTGGTACTGGTAAATATATTTACAATTCTACAGAAAGCCAAGTAGATCTTGCTGCAGTTTTACATAAGTTTGGAAATTGGCATGGAATAGGCGTCTTACCTGGTCAAACTACAAATTTAGCTTTTAATACTATCGAAGTCCAAATGTATGGTGACAGTTATTCTATGCATCTTGCACTTCAAGAGGGGAGAATAGATTTAGCTGATTTCAAAAAAAATCCAATAATTGAGGATGCAATACCAGATGAAGGTTTTAAAGTGGAGTTCAAGGTTGAAAATTCTTTAATCTTCTTGGCATTCAATTTGCAAAACGAAGTATTTGGAGGAGAGAATAATTACTTATCAACTAATGAAACTGGAGTGTCAAAAGCACTAGCAATAAGAAAAGCTATAGCCTATGCTCTACAGAAATCTCTGACTAATTCAAGATTACATAATGGTCACTATAATATTACAGATACTCCACTACCAACATATTACCAAGATTATTACTATACGGGAGTCACAAAATATAATCATGATCTCAATCAAGCTGTAAAATATCTAATCTTAGCAGGATTCAATATCTCTACAGGTACTCAAACCGAAGAAACGAGTTTTAGTTTTATGAGTTCAATGATAAGTGTAGGAGTTATCTCACCAATCTTAGTACTTATAATAAATAGAAGAAAGAACAAAGTGAAGATAAATGACTAGAATAAACGAGATAGGATTAGTGGATTTGAAAGGTAAGCCATTAATCCAAGCATTTAGTGGAAGTGGAGCAATAGGTACAATTCTATCTGCCTTTCTCATTAAAACCTTCGAGATGGAACAAGTAGCAGTAATACATGCAGACTCTATCCCTCCAGTAGCAATGGTTAAAGGAGGATTGATAGAACATCCGATAAGACTTTTTCAATCAGAGAATCTTTCTTTGATGACTTGTGAAGTATCTATACCTTACAGCATCTTACCTGAATTCCTGAATACACTGGTAGAATACTATGTTGAAAAAGAAGCATCATATGTCATTCCAGTTGGAGGTCTACCGGTCTTACCAGATAATTATGATAATGGTTATTGTTATGGTGTAGCTAATAACTCTGAAATGGTTACTTTTTTGGAAAAGAAAGAAATTGCATTGCTAGAAGAAGGAGTTATTTACGGTTCAGTTGTGGAAACCTTAGAGCTCTGTCATATACACGGTTTCAACTCTTGTTTTGCCTTACTTGCAGAGTGCGATCCAGGAATAGCAAGCTACCATGCAACAAAACAAATACTGGAGGATTTAGCGAGAATCTTTGGATTTGAATTTGATGAAGATAAATTTACAGAAGTTACAAGGGCCATTAAAGCAAGAATTGAAGAAAGTGCTAGATATATCAGAGAAGATAGTATGGAAAAAACAAGAGAAAGTCACTTGTAATACCGACAAAAATAATTGGGCGCTTAAACGCTAATTTTCGATAAAAGAGGGATTTTTGTCGTAATTTAAACCCTCTGTTACAGCATGAATAACATTTAAATAGGTTTGAGGACATTGTTATATAGGTCAAGGGTTAGGCAAGATTAGGGCTTAATGGAATAAAAAGGGAACTGCAAACTGAACAGGAAGCGAAATCCGAAGTTTCAACCCTCCCAAGGGTAATCTCGGGAACTATGGTTGAACCCCTTTTTAGATGGTTTGAACCCCCATTGGGCTTAGTTAAGACCTCCTAAGCCTGAAATCCCCCAGAACCAGACTCGTGTTTGGTTTAAACAGACATCTTCTGTCTGCCAGAATTTTGGCGGCTTGAGGGCTGTCGAAATGGAACCCCCAACCAAACCCTCGAAACTTCGAGCTAGAATCTCCTTCCTGTTCAGGCAGAAATCCCTTCAGGGGTTTTTTCTTCTATTTTTCTAAATTAATCTTCGCGTTCTATTGTTTGATTTTTTCAGAACTTCTGATACCCCAAGGAATGTTAGCAAAAGAATAAACGCACTAAGATAAGATTGTCCTGAAGTCTTATCTGTTTCAAAACAGTCACATTTATAACTCATCGGATACGGATCTGTTCTCTCTCTCTCCCCATCAATTTGATATTCTCCTTCTCCTTGATAATCCGTCCAATAGTTTCCAGTGTTTGTATCTTCATCGTACCAATCGCTGAAGCTTTCGTCATAAGCTTGGGAAGTTCCATCTTCTGTTCCGTTTAGATTGTTACACACGAAATAATTACTATATATTTCATTTCCTGAAGATAACAAAGAATCAATTTTTACTCCATATCTTGTATTTCTTAAGAGAATATTTCCCACAATTTCATTATACTTTGCATCGGTTAACAGAATTCCATGACCATTGGATTCACAAGTATTATTCACAATTGTTGCATGATATGTTTCCCAGATTCTCATACCTAGTTTGTTGTTCTTACATATATTGTTGTCAATTATGGGTGGTAAAAGGTTTGTAAAATCACCATAATATACCCAGATCCCTGAATCTTTGTTTTCCCAGCATATGTTACTAGATACAGTAATATTCGAACAACAATCTATTCTTATTCCTGAGTTGTTATGTTGTGAACACTTGTTTTCTGTGATGATAGAATCATCTGTTTCTCTGGAGAAAATGCCATCTATATTACTATTTGTGCACTCGTTTTGACTGATAGAAATATTCTGTGATCTCTCTATTATAATTCCAAAAACTCCATCTGTACAGAGGTTACTTTGAATATACGAATGCTTAGAATAGTCCATTCTTATCCCTGTATAGGTGTTTCGACGAAAAATATTCTCTGTGATGTTTGATTTTTCATAGGCTGATAAAAACATACCATTGTAGTTGTAAGCTAAAAGATTATATTGCATGATAGTATGTGCTGTATATAAAACATAGACACCAGCTGTATTACTATGACAAAAATTACTAATTATTTCCAATTGGAGTGCATTGTTTATTAGAATCCCATAATGATTTCCATAACATAAGTTATTTTCAACTCTTATGCCGTTGGAGTTTGTGAGATAAATTCCATAATAGTTGTGATTTGCACATGTATTGTTTTCAATTACTGCTGTATCTTTGCTTATTTTATTAATTCCTATCCCAATATCAAGAGCAGAAATAAAACAGTTTTTTATGATAAAATGTTTTGTAGTATTATAGATTAGTATACCCACGCTATCGTCTGTGATCACTTCTATATTTTCAATCCTGTAAGGTTCGGATACTGTACCATTTCCGGAGAATCCATAAGTTGTGAAATTCTCATCAGAAATTACCTGAATGCTTGAATGAGGAGTTAAGTCAGGTATCAATTTGAGGTCATAGACAATAGGACCTACTTTGATAGTATTGTTTTGATTCCAATTAAATTCAATAGCTTTTTGTGGTACAAAGATAAAACTCAAACCTATGAGTGCAAAAACTACAAAAACTGAGAATTTAACTATAGGCTTTTTCATTTCAATGAGAAGAAATAAGAGGTTGCACTATATTATTTGTTCGATGAGAGAATAATAATACAATTATGCTACTATATCTCCTTCCTGTTCAGGCAGAAATCCCTTCAAGGGTTTTTTTCTTCTATTTTTTACTACTTCCTATTCTGCATTATAGAATACGCTGAAAGTACAATCCAGTCTTAATCTTGTCTAACAAAGAATACAAATTACTTCTACATTTTTTAGATGTGTTTAGATGACACTGTCACACACATTTTATTCTTAATTTTATTTGTTGTAATATTGGAATGAATTTTACCATTCAACGAACTTTTCGCAATTATTTAAAAAGCATAGAAAGAATTGAAATTAAAGGCAAGTAATAGTATGAAAGAAGATTTTAAAAAAAAGTTTAGGAGTATTTTGAAGATCATATCGAGGGTCGTAGAATATTCGAGTTTCCTTGCAGCTTTAACATGGGTATATGCACCTATAGTAGCAGCAATGCTTATTTTAATGGCTACATGGATGGTACCATTGGCTTTCACTTCATATTATATCTTCTATTTCTTAGGATTTAGGAATGACTGGTTGTTTAGTACGATTCAGTTGATTTATAAAGGGTATACTGCCGGTATTATTATCTTATTGGTCTTTGAAATACTGCTAATAATCATAGGGGGAGTATTATTTTTGTGGGGATTTATTCATATCGTTGTAACCAAGGTGAAAAAGAAAGGGCTAACTACAACAGGATTATACAAATACATACGTCACCCTCAGCACCTAGGTTTGATTTTAATCTCGTTTGCTTTTGCACTCTATGTTCCAGAAACGTGGGATAAAGGTATTATTGTATGTGAACTCTTATCTTGGGGCTTATCTACCTTAGTTATATTCCTATGGTCTGACCTTGAGGATAAACATCTCGCTAAGAAGTTTAGTGATGAATTTGATGAATACTGGCGTAAGACAGGATCATTCTTTCCACGAATTATTAAGCGACAAAGTAAGAAGAAAAGTTTTTCTGAAATCAACTACTGGAAGAGGTATGTACTCACTCTTGCTGCATATGCGTGTTTCGTTCTGCTTATTTACGTGATCTCTTTACCCTCACTTGGCATATTTGTTCCTGTATTTTAGTGGTTTGATAAACATAGAGAACTCACAAGGTACATTCTTATTTTAAGAAACATTTGAAACATTTCTAAACATTATCCAATCCATCAGTATTTAAGCTAGAACCCCCTTCCTGTTCAGGTAACAATCCATTCAGGAGAATTATTCTAATTGTTTGTATTTGTGAGAAGAAAATTTTTATCTCTACTGTAAAACTAGAACCAGTGTCAGGTGTTAAAAATTCAGCAAGAATCTGTTTTAACTAAAACAAGACGATTCTTTAAAAAGAATCAAATGGGATTTCGAATATCTTTACTCTTGTTATTAGTTGCAGGTACTACTTACGCTTTTCTTTATGGAGACGCTCTTATCAAAATTATAACAGTTCTATCTGTGTCTGTAATGGTTGTATCCTTCGTTTCCAATTATATAATGAATTTTCTTACTAGTAAAGGATATAAATTTGCAGATGCTATGAACGAGATACTTTATGTTTTCTTGGGAGTTCCGATTTTATTAATTGCAATTGGTTATCTTCCGCTTAGCATCTATATACTGTTCTTTGCACGTGAAAATAATGAATGGTTAGTTCCACTTCTGACAGGAATAATGATAACTGTTCAAATTGCAGCTTTTATAATGATCCTAAGAGGGAGAAGTAAGGAAAAAGGAAAGGGCATTTTTGGATATATAAAAAATCTTTTTGATTTTAAAACAAGAGCAGAAGAACAGAGAAGATTTCAAGAACAAACTGATCAGATAGACCAGTTCTATTCCGATATGGAACATGTAAAGGATAGAGTGGAATCTACAATGATGAAAAGCTCAAGTAGTTTTAATGAATATGATTGGAAGGAAGGGAGAGGTATTAAGGAAGAAGAACGAACAGAAACTATTTGCTGGAATTGTAGAGCAGTAAATCCTAGCAATTCAATTGAATGCTATAAATGTGGTGCCTTATTAAAAAAATAATAAGGGATCCTTACCTTTGAATCTCCTTTCTGTTAGGCATTTTTTTGTTTTACACCTATCCTTTTATATTTATTTTTGAGAGATATTTTGATGCTTCATACTACGAGAACTAGAATTTTATCATTTTTCATTTTGATTCTTATGATGCCTTTTTCCATCCCTTCTGTACAATCTAATCCAGAAGAAGGTCTTTATTCTCATATCTCAGAGATTACAATTTCCTCTCCTGTTTGTAATTCAAGATACAATCTAACTTATTTCAATCTTGATCTCCTCATAGAGTTGTATTCAACACTTAATGATCCTTTTGTTATCTCCACTCCAGATTCTATCCTTTTCATTCCTAAGGTAAATGTTAGTTTTGTTGATGAAACTAACACAGTTATTTTCCTCTATGATTGGGAATCAACACCAGCGAATTATCTTATACCACCAAATACCTCCTATTATGCTAGACAATATACTTTTGCTTTCCATTTTGATAGCGTATGTTTCCTACGATTACCAGAAGGAAATTATACAGTATGGCTAGAATTAGCTAGTATATCTCCTATTCCTTATCATCCCTTTTCTTCCTTTATCTATGTAAATGAGACCAATATAGTAATCTCTCATGAGCCTTACAATAATACCTTTTTCACGATTCCTGAATATTTTCAATCTTTCACCTATTTTGGTATTCTACAAGTTAGTTTGATACTAATAGTATTGTTATTTTACAAAAGAAGAAAAAATTATAGCAAGCATGACTATAAGTTATGATTTACATCTTCAAAAAACAATAATCTGAGTCTAGAATTAATAAAACTTTTATTTTTTGTAAGAAGCAAATACTAAATACTAATCTCTAACTTTAGCATATTTAGGGTAATTTATATTGAAACAATCGTTAAAATTCTTTTATTTCTTTATGGTGGTTATTTTTGGTTCTGTCTTTGTATCAAATTCATTTAACTCTTCATTTGCAGCAGAAGAGCTGTATGTTTCTCTTGAGAACGCTTTTCCTAATTTATCTTTTAATAAACCAGTTGAATTCCAACATGCTAACGACAACTCCAATCGAGTGTTCATTGTAGAAAAACCTGGTGTCATAAAGGTTTTAGTTAATTCCAATACCACTGATTCTGCTGATGTCTTTCTTGATATAACTAGCAAAGTAAAAAGTGATGGTAACGAAGAAGGCCTTCTTGGACTTGCTTTCCATCCTAATTATAGTATTAATGGCTATTTCTTCATTTATTATATTGCTGATTCCCCCAGAAGAAGCGTAATCTCACGTTTCTCTGTAAGTGAAACTAATCCTAATCAAGCTAATATTAGTAGTGAACTAGTGCTTCTAGAAATTCTTCAACCTTATAGTAATCATAATGGAGGAAAACTAGCTTTTGGTCCTGATAATTACCTCTATATTGGTACAGGCGATGGCGGTTCTGCAGGAGATCCTTTAGGAAACGCACAGAACTTAGAGGTATTACTTGGTAAAATTCTAAGGATAGACATTGATAATATTGTTAATGGTAGTTATTCTATTCCTGCAGATAATCCTTTCTATGGGAATATCAATAATTATCGAGAAGAGATTTATGCCTATGGTTTGAGAAATCCTTGGCGATTCAGTTTCGATTCTGTAACAGGTTGGTTATGGGTAGCAGATGTTGGTCAAGGAACAATTGAAGAACTGGATATTATCGAAAGCGGAAACAATTATGGTTGGAATATCAAAGAGGGAACGCTTTGCTATAATCCTCCAAGTGGTTGTGATTCTACTGGTCTTATCGATCCGATTTTTGAGTATGATCATAGTGTAGGTCGATCCATAACAGGTGGGTATGTGTATAGAGGAACTAACATGACAGGTCAAATTGGTAAGTACATCTATGGCGATTATATCAACGGGCAAATTTGGGCACTCGAATATGATAGTGTTAATCCTACAAATAATAGTCTTTTAATTGAAACTACTTTATCAATTTCTACCTTTGGAATTGATGAAAATAACAACATTTACGTTTTAGATTATAGTTCTGGTAACATTTATCTCTTAAAATCCTCTTCTGTACTTACTGTGAGAACATTCTTTCCAATGTCTGTTTGGTTGTTACTATTAGGAAGTGTGGTAGTCAGTACTTTTGTGTCTTCAAAAAGAAGAAAATGATAAATTCTCTTATTTTTTTCATTTTTATTTTTCAAATAATGTTCTAAGATAACTTAGAAACAAACTTTAGATTTACTTGAAGCTGAATGAAAAAGGAACACGACAAAAAGGAAGAAAGTTGTGTCTAAGTTAATAACTTGTTTTACCTTTCCTAATGGCCGTTTTGTATAAATATTTAAGGTAATAATCTCTTGTACAATTTTAAGGAGTGATTTAAATGTCAGAAGAATTCAGAGAAGAACCACTCGAAGAAGAAAATCAAGAAAATCTTGAGGAAGAGGAAGAGGAAGAAAGTATAGAAGAGCTTGAAGAGGAAGATTATGGCCTTCCAGATGATTTGGAAGAAGAACTTGAGGAAGAACTCGAAGAAATACGAGAAGATCTTGAGGATGAAGAAGAAGAAATCTCTGAGGAAGAGAAAGAAGAGCTTGAAGAGGAACTCATAGAGGATGAAGAAGAGTTCTCTGAAGAAGAGAAAGAAGAGCTTGAAGAGGAACTCATAGAGGAAGAAGATTATCTAGAGGATATTGTTGAAGAACTTGCAGAAGTAACTGAGGATGAAGAAGACGTAGAAGTTATAGAAAAAGAATCGGTAGATGAACTCATTGAAGAAGCTGTTGAAGAAACTGTTGAAGAAATTATCGAAGATATGAAGGAAGATATGGTAGAGGAAGAAACCATTGATGAAATTGTTGAAGATTTGCACGAGGACGAACTAGAGCCATATGTTTCATCTGAAACTCCAGAACCAGCAGAATTAGAAGGACCTGAAGGAGAGCCTCATACTGATGAAGAACCAGAAAAAATAATTTCTTACGAAAGTAAACCTGTGATTGAAGAAGTTCCAGAGGATTATGAAAAAGAAGGTGGTGATCTCCAACTATATCTCACGGAAGTAGATGGAGAAATAATTCCTTATGGGTACGATTTAATTAAAGGAAAATTAGTAATTAATGAAACAGAAGCTATGAAAGTCAAAGTGGTTTATTCGTGGTTTTATAAGCTAGATAAAAGCATAGAAGAGATTTTCGGTGCTACTAGGTTGAAAACCGAGAAAATCGAGGAAATACTAAGCAATCCAATCTATTTTGGAAAAGTATTTTTCCAAGGAAAATTCGTTGAAGGAAATCATGAACCAATCCTTAATGAAAGATACTGTGGTCTTAACGATATTAATATAGCAGAAGTAGAAGAGAAGTTTATTGCTTCATTGAAATAAAATAAGAAAGTCAAAAGTACAACTTGATTTTCTATTTTTCTTTTTTAGAGTAAATCAGCTAGAGTTATTAAATAAAATAAGGAACAAAAAAAGCTAATTAGGCTATTTGGTGTTATTCTTGTAAATCTAAACCGTAAGCATTCTCAATTAATTCCGCTAATCTGGAAACAAATCTAGTTGCAGGTGCTCCGTCGACTATTGTATGATCTATCTGTATTGTAAGATTTAGAAAGTCATGTTCTGTTAGTTTACCATCTACTAAAACTGGTTTTTTCTTTATCCCTCCAACTGCTATATTTAGTGTACTTGAGGTGAAGTTTATGGCCCATCCTGCAATGTTCTTGCTAAACATCCCTAAAGCTGTAACACCTACAGTCCCTGTATTTTCAATAAAGAACTGTGTGTTCTTTAACATATTTTGAATAATTTTCTTTCGTAGAAATTTAGGAACGAAATAATACAACTTGATATAAATCTTTGGAGTTCCTTGAACGAACTGATTCTTTTCTTTTATCGGTCTTTGTTGAACTTCTCGTAGCTCGTTTGTAATTTCAAGAACAGATTTCTTATTCGCTTTAGTAATAACATAAGTGATAGGAACTTTCTTACCTGATGTTGAGGTTCTTTCGACCATAACACTAACATGAACATTATCATAAACGATAATTTTGTCTTTTTTAATTCGGTAAGCATGAACTTCTTTGTACTCAAAAACAGCTTGACTTATGCACTTAATCAACCAACCTGTAAAAGATAATCTTATTCCTGTTTGTTCGAGGTATCTCTCTATTTCTTGCCTAGCTTCATCTACATCGAGTTCTACTAAGCCGATGACTGAAGTTCTTTTTGCTGAAACTTCATAAAATTCACCTAGAATTTGTCGAACTTTGGAGAAATTCTTAATCTCATATGTACCTAAGTCTTTCATTTCTCTCAATTACCCTAGTGTGTAGAATCTGATAAAGTTTCTCTCTATTCAAGCCAAATAATAAGGAAGATTTTTATTATTCTCTATCCTCTTATACCTTGAGGGAAAAATGGTAAAATATATCTATTGTAATCAATGTGGAGCTAAGAATGACTCTTTTAATGACTTTTGCACTGAATGTGGACAAAAAATAGACACTACAACAACTGCATCACATACTATAGTTCAAGATAATAGCTCTCGGGTTGCAATTTCTGGATCATTTGATGCCATGTATGGAACAAAACAGAAGAAAGAAAGTTTTTCAACAAAAAACATAATTCTCTCAATAATTACTGTTGTATTTTTTGGAATTATGGCTTATGTTTTCTATTATTTATGGACTTCTAACGCTCCTGATTCTATCTTTCCTTAGAGACTTCATTTCTTGTAATTTTTCTTTATTAATGTGTTGAAGTTTAGTTAATTCCTTCAGCAAGTAACTCTCCAATTGCATCAGATGTCATACTGAAAAAAGATAATAGATCTTCTTTGTTGTGTAACAGTTCATACAGGTTTTTTACTGGTAAATCTTCACCTTGTTCATCAACAAGTACAATCTCATAACCCAATCCCTTCCCGTGCTGTTTTTCCTCTTTAATCCATTCTTTCTGATCTTCAAAGAATTGTCTGAGAAAGGTTTTGACATTGGTTATATCCTTTAGTTTATATCTAGTTAGTTCTAGTTTCTGTTCTTTTTCTGCTGCATAAATTTTGAATACTAGTTTCCAAGTCAAATTTATCACCTATATTATCACCCTACTTATCCGACAATTGATTTATAAAGTGCTGAATTACTTTCTCGCATTTATATGTGAATCTACTATATTCTGATAAAACCAAGAACGAAAAACTATAAGTTTTTAAATCCAACTCATTCCTCTAATTTAGACAAAAAAGGTGATTAAATGGGTCACGGTTCGCTTCAAAAAGCAGGAAAAGTTAGAAAACAAACCCCAAAAGTTGAAGGAAAAGTTAGACACAGTCCTATTCCAAGAAAGGGCTTGAGAAACAAATATGTCAAGCGAGTAGTTTTAGGCAAATTTGCTGGTCAACCTTCAAGTATGGGCTCAAAACGACGTGGCAGATAATTACTTTTTATCATTTTCCCACTGTTTTCAAAATGAATGATAGAGATAAGGCATTGTTAGAGATTAAGGAAAAATTAATTGTGTTAGATGAACCTACAAGAAAAATTCTTAATCAGACAAAAAGAGATGTTTCCAAACAGTATCATTTGAAACAATTTCCCAAAAATAGTGAAATTTTAGCTATTTGTGACTCAGAAGAAAGACAATTGCTCTTGCCTATCTTGATGAAAAGAATTGTCCGAACTTTATCTGGAGTAGCTATTGTTGCTATTATGACACGTCCTTGGGCTTGTCCTCACGGTAAATGTATAATGTGTCCTGGAGGACCTGATATAGAAAGACCACAAAGCTATACAGGTTTTGAACCTACAACTCTTAGAGGAATAAGAAATGATTATGATCCTTACAAACAAGCAGAAGAAAGAATAAGACAATTAAATGCTATAGGTCATTCAACTGAAAAAATCGATGCAATCATTATGGGTGGAACTATCACTAACCAACCTCTAGAATATCAGCAGTGGTTCATATTAAGAATGTTTGATGCTTTTAACGGAGTTGACTCGAAAACAATTCAAGAAGCTCATAAAATAAATGAGACTGCGAAGAATAGGTGTGTGGGTCTAACAGCTGAAACACGACCTGATCAGATAAATCATGAAAAAATAGATTATCTCTTGGATTATGGTGTTACTAGAATCGAAGTAGGTGTTCAGACGGTTTTTGATGATGTTTACGAAAAAATGCAACGAGGTCATACAACTGCAGATACAATCAATGCTTTCCAATTCATTAGAGATTCTGGTTTGAAATTAACAGCTCATATGATGCCAGGACTCCCTGGTTCCTCAATAGAGAGAGATATCGAAGCTTTTGGTATACTCTTTAATTCAAGTGACTATCGTCCAGATGAAATTAAGATTTATCCTACTATGGTGATCCCAGGAACCAAATTACATGAAGATTACCTTGCTGGTGAATATACTGCTTTAACAAATGAATCAACTGCAAGGTTAATTGCAAAAGTCAAAGAAAAAGTTCCACCATATGTTAGAATAAAGAGAATTCTCAGAGATATTCCTGCACATCAAATTGTAGCAGGACCGAATAAGAGTGACCTTCGCTTAGATATCTTGTCAATTTTAGAGAAAGAGGGAAAGAAATGCCGCTGTATTAGATGCAGAGAAGTAGGTCATTTTGTTTATAAGAAAGAACAGAACATCAGTTCTGCTGATATTGAACTCATTCACAGAACCTATGATGCTAGCAAAGGTAAAGAACATTTTCTCTCTTTTGAAGAAACAAAAAATGATGTAATTATAGGTTTTCTAAGGTTAAGAGAACTTAGTGATAATCTGATAAGACCTGAATTCAAAGAGCAACCTACAATTGTTGTAAGGGAATTACACGTTTATGGGGAATCAATGGGTTTGAAATCTATTCAAAAAGGTGATTTACAGTGGCAACATCGTGGGTATGGTAAAGAACTTCTTGCAAAGGCTGAAGAAATTGGAAAAGAGAACAATTATAACAAAATTTCAGTTATTTCTGGTGTTGGAGTAAGAGAATATTATAGGAAACTTGGTTACAGATTAGATGGTCCTTATATGTCAAAAATTCTTTAGTTTTGAAGGTATAATTGTGCAAAAAGCTAAACTTATATTAGTTTGTTCTTGCTATAGCTAAAGCAATAAGAAGTATTTACGATGGTTCAGAAGAGCAAATTATCTATTCAATCGGAAGTAGAAAAAATTCTGCATACTTCAGGATATAGTATGGCTCAACTTTCCCAAGAAAGTAAAGCTTGTTTTGATATTATTGCTAAAAATAAAGATCAGCTTATTATTCTCAAAATTGAACCTTATATAGATAATTTCAGCCGAGATAATTCTTTTGAATTAAAGAATATTGCATCTTTTCTTAATGCTTCACCTATGATAATTGGTGAAAGAGGACGAAGATTTTCTGAAATACAAGATGGTTTGGTGTTACTACGATATGGTATTCCCGTTGTTAGTACAGAAACTTTTAGTAACTTAATCATTCACGGTGTTCCACCAATTGTGTACTGTAGTAAAGGGGGCTATTTTGTTCAAATTAATCGGAAGCAATTAAGAGAAGCTCGTATTGAGAAAAATCTAAGTTATGCAGACTTAGCTCATCTTGTTGGTGTTTCCCGAAGAACTATTTATGAATATGAGCATTCAATCAATCCTCCTCCACCTACAGCTGCTTTATTGGAAGAAGTATTGAATACTCCCATCACACAAGGAATTAAAGTTTTTAATATAGACATTGAGAAGGAAGAAAGACCTTCATATTCCATAAAAAATCTTTCTACTTTCAAAGAAGAAGTATCTGAAGTGCTTGAAGAGTTAGGTTTTATATCTCAATTTTGGACTCGTCAGTCTCCATTTGATGCTTTTGGAGAACAGAAGAATCTAAAGGTTCATAGTGGTTTGAATATCTTAGTCTGTGTTGATGAATCTCTCCAAAAGAGTATCATCGAAAGAGCATCAATAACACAGAATATTGCTTCATTAACTAAGAGAAGAGCAATTTTAATTGTTGATGATATAGATAAAGATCTTGATCAAAATGTACCCACTTTTACTGTCGAAGAATTAAACCAAATGAAAGAAGCATTTGATTTAGTAAAGAATTGGATTAGAAAATATTCTGACATTAAAGAAAATTAGTTTGGAAAGAACTTACTTCTTTCCTATAATCATTATGTGGTCTTTTTCATAAGGTTCTAAATCAACTGTCTCTAGAACATCCAATCCATAAGATTTCAATTTTTCAACTACTTCTTTGAAGATAACTTGTGGTTCTTTAGTAACATCTATACTTCTAGATTTTACTGCTAAGAAAAAGTAACCTCCATCCTTTAGAAAAGTCTTGATGTTAGTTTCTAGAATTTCAGCTTGAGTTGGTTGAGCAACATCCTCATAAACGATGTCTACTTGAGGAACAATCATAGTGTATTCTTCAGGAAATCTTGCATCAGCATGAATAGGGAGTATATTCTTCCTTGTTTCAGCAACTGCAACAAGATCTCTCAGGGATCTAGCTGAGAATTCCACAGAATATATGAGTCCTTTATCACCAATAATGTCAGAAACATGAGATATCGTAGTTCCAGAAGCTGCTCCTAAATACAAAATTTTTACATTTTCTTCAAAAGGGAAGTGCTGCATTTTATTAAAAATTGCTGCACCAAGCTTACTTTTAAATGGATCAAATGTTCTGTATTCCACTCCATCTTCACTAACAAGTCTTTCAGTATATACCCTTTTTCCTGGTGTTGCATTCTTCGTTGCTAATCTAACATTACCGTCCTTTAGTGTTATCCAGTAAAGATTCTTAAAATCATGATTTTTTACTTCTACCATTAATATCTCCTCTTTTTTTGTTGACCTTTATTTTTAGGCGGGTATTTCCTTTGTCCACCTTTTGATGATCCATATCTCTGCGATCTCGATTGTTTAGGTTGTTGACTTCGGTCAATTGGTGGTTTTTTACCTTCAGGAGGTTCTTTATATTTTTCTTTTATTTCCTCTATTTTGAATTCAACTTCTTTTCTGAGTTGGTCTCCGATGAACTCGCCTTGAAAAGCATCTACTCTAGCAGCTATAGTTAGTCTACCAGCTATTGCTCTAGCAATATTACCTCTTTGCCACCAAGGACAACTGTGCAGTTCTGGTGTCTGATAGATGATTCCATGTTTAGGTGGTTTTGCTCCTGTTTTTAAGGCACGGAAAAGAGCTTTCTCAGCTCCAAGTAGCTGAATAGTGCTTGCTGGTTTCATTGCAATCTCATGAAGACCACCAGCAAGAGCAATTAATCTCGCTGCAATTGCAGATCCTACAACTGCTTTCATATTTGGAGCTATTCTGCTCATCTCTCTCTCAATCCACGAATCTAATCTGTTTCTCTCTTCATAAAGATCGAGAGTTCTTTGAGCCATGGTTTGAAGAGGAATTAAATCTTTATCTTCAAAATGAGCACCCATAGACTTGTTTGCTAGATCTACGATTTTTTTACTTTTCTCATTTGAAAATCCGTAATTCTTTAACAAATCTTCAGTATAATTTTCCCTTACTCCTATATCTGTAATAAGTTTACACAGAGTTTCATGGTTTGGCACTTCCTTATCACTTTCAGGGAAATGGACTCCATACCATTCTCGTATTCTTGAAGTAAATAAATTGGTTGTTTTATCAATATCATCCATAGAAAGAATAGCATGAACAACATTCTTGTCAATTCTTTGCGAACTATATGCTATACTCTTCTTAGAGAGTGCAATACTTACTTCCCGTGTAAGTTGTGTGAGCTCATCTTCAGTTTTAATAAAACCTTCTTCGATAAGAATCTTGGGGATTTTAGCAATCAAATGGTTATAATAATCAGCTTTAGTAAGTAGCTCACCTTTCTTACCAGATGTTCGTATATAATTTAAAACATCAGAAGAGTTGGTTTCGTAAATGACATCTTTTATAGTCATTAACTCTTTCAGTTCCTCTGAAATATTATATCTAGAGAGATTGTGAATCTTCTCAGCTATTTCTTCCGCATCTTTCGGATATAGTTTATAATCTATCAACACATACTTTTCATCGAATGCGAAGAAACCACTTATATTTGCAATAATACTAGTTGTCATAGCACTTACAAGAAAATTTAGATAAATAAGAGATAAAAAAGATTTTGATGTTCAATCAAAAGAACAAACTAAGCTTGGGCTGGCGTAACTTGGCGTTCTTCTGATTTTTTAATCAAATTCTCTAATCCTGTGTCCATCTCTGGATTAATACCAATTAATGATGATCTCATGTCTTCAAAATTAGCTCTGTTGACAAGAATTGTTCTGTCAAGCAACTGTCTAACAGTGTATCTTATAGCTCGAGGTTTTGTCTCCTTCAAACTATCAATAATTTCTTTTTGTGTTAATGCTCCCTTCTCCTTTAATAAATCAAGGACTTCGAATGATCCTTTTGGTAATCTTTCCCGTTTCATCTTAATCACATGTGGGTGTGCAATTTTTTTCCACATGTGTAATCTGTATGCACACCTATATAAATGTTTTGAAAACAGCTATGTGTAAAACCTTGCACACAATAAAATTTCACAATATTAAGGTGGAGAGGTTTTCTTGAATCTTGATCTGAAAATAGGTGTCAAGATGATAGAAAAGATGATAACTGCAGTAACCCAGATAGCGATTGTTTCAATTGTTGGCAAAGCATCCCACAAAGGCACATTATTGAAAATTCTAATTCTACCATCAGTTGGTGTGTGATTTGCTAATTGAAGTGGTATAAAGAGAAAATGTTCTCCATATTCAGTAAATGTATGAGTAAATTCATACTTATTTGTTGTAGGATTAAAATCTAAAACTACATTTTCAATTATATGTCCAGGACGTAATAGGGTAGCTTCAAGTGTTGGTTCTCCAGTAGTGTAAATTATATCATATTTAGTCCTCAGTTGAACTTCCATATCTACAGGTTGTCTAATAAATATCTCTTCAGGAGAACTTTCAAAACTAATTTTTGGCCGGTGTTTACTAATTAACCAATCAAAGGTCTCGTTAACTAACAGTAAATTGTTTTGATCTAAGTTGAATACAGGAATGTAACTAGAATCTAATCCAACTCTACTAGGACTTGTTTCCAAAGAATCTGGTAATAAACCATGGTCTGTAAATGGATAGCCTGAGCCAAAAACCATGATTCTCCCTTCATTAACTTCTTTAGCAACAGCTACATCGAAAATATAGTTACTCGTTCCAATTGTAATAGTAGGCAGACGTGCTAATACAATATCATTTGGGTCATTTTCCTCTGTAAAATGAAGCATTTTACCCCACCACATAAAAGAATCAACGGATAACATACTCGCTTCATCAGTGGTAAAAGCTTCATAAGGTACATCGACAGGTACAGTATCCCAAACTGTTAAATTATATTTAGCTAAAAATTCATCACACGTAAAATAATTACTAGAAATAAGAGGAGAAGATTCTATAGATTCAGCATCGATAAATCTGATACTATTAATTAAAAATAAAAGTGATCCACCATTATTTACAAAATTGTAGACATCATCAATTTCTTGAGTTGTAAAGTTCAATTCTGGATCTGAAATAACAAGAATATTAACATCTGTGAAATTATATGCACCTCCAGAATGAGTCCTGACTCTGAATCCTCTATCTTTAAGAATTCTAGCTAAATGCATATGTGTTCCATATGGTGTAGAAGCATCAAACCACTTGTTTGCAGTATCATTCTCATGTGAAATATCAAAGAGAACAGTTCCACCTAAATATCTTGTAATAATGTTAATGAAAAATGAATCTCCATAACGACCTGGCCACTCAGTATTTCCTTCAAAACCTATGCTACCTTGAATGTAGCTCATCTTTGTATCAGCAGGAATTGTTACTGAGAAATTAATGTGATTCCATCCTTCATAGATATCGATTTGATTAGCTATATCAATATAATTTTCTGGATAAGGTAGAAAACCAAAATATAAAGTTGGATAAATGGAACCTGTAAAAGAAGATATTAATTTTACTTGGAAAGTTGTAGTTTCACCAGCAACACATTCATAATAATACTCATTTCTATCATCCATAAATCTCGGAATAATTGCAGACATGTTCTGTTGGTAAGAAGCTGTAAGATTGGTATATGCTGCATAAGGATTGATCATCCCATTTCCTTGATAAACAGCAGGAAGAGAAAGAACATCTGTAGAGCCAAGTAGGGCAGCTTCATATTTGTGTATGTTTAAATCTGGATAAGCCCCTACTAGTAAGGCAAGAACTCCACTTACAATTGGAGCTGAAACTGAAGTTCCAGAAACCCATCTAGAACCTCCATCTTCTGCATCACTACCTTGTATCGCCATCCCAGGAGCTAGAAGATCAACTGCTACAGAACGATTTTGATTTAAGCCTACAGAAGAGAAAATTGCTAAATCATCGAGTCCATCTGAAGCTCCGACTGAAATCACATGATCCCAAATTGCTGGTGCTCCAACAGAATTACCAGAAGGACCATAATTTCCAGCTGAGGCAACAATAAGTATGTTATTTCTAGCTGCTTCATAGACTAGCTCTTCAATTGGATCCCCAGTTTTTGCGAAGGTAACTGAAGTTAGACTAGCGGAAATGATATCAGGAGATTGAGCAATAGCTTCATCAAAACCAATTATTAACCATTCATCTTTACCATAACCAGTTTGATTTAGAACTTTAATGTTAATCAACTGAGCATCAGGAGCAATACCATAATCATCAGTTTGTTTAACGTTTCCCTTATCATCTCTATACTTACCATTCCCTGCTAAGATAGTAGCTATGTGAGTACCGTGACCACTAAAATCCGCTTGATCCTCTAAACCTGGTACAGGAGTAATATCCAAAATTACTTTTTCTCCTTCGTAGTTTAATAAGCCATCTAATGCTGGAACTCTTGAAGTGTTTAATCCACTATCTAGAATAGCAACAGTAACTCCATAACCTGTGTGATTCAAATCGTGAATAGCATCTATTTCTAAAGCTTCTCTGAGTTTAGCTAAATTAACTAGAGTAGGAAATTCCATATCAATATTCGCAGGAGTTGTATACTCATAGGTACCTATAGGGTAGGTATATTTAATCTTGTAATTGTTGAAATCTATTTGATTAAGATCAGAGTTTTGATAACTGATTATCACTGCTGGAATTGATTTAAGTGAACTATCTATTTCTACCCCTTGTATCATTGCTTCTGTAATGAAATTTTCTTTCTCTTCTTCAGTGAAAAATGATATCATAGCTCTCTTGTTATACATTTTAAGATTTGATAAGACCACTTGAGTTTCCATAGGTTTTACCCATCTCTCATCATGGAGGACATTTTGAGCTTTTACTATAGTGTAAGGTTGTTGTTCTTGTGACGAAGATTTTAGCAAGTCGTTATTTATTGAAGATATTGTGTTAGTATTATCAGCAACTAACATCTTCATAGTAGGAATGGGTAAAGTAAGAGAAAGAAGAAGCATGAAAACAAGTGGCTTACTTTTCATAAGTATAGGATAAGTTTTTGACTTTTAGATTTTTCTCTAGTTTTACTAGT
>Ga0315555_1000397_pt1 | contig 30479 bp, 25 predicted proteins | sample SalMarSW160380MG_FD_202113 | JGI IMG/M metagenome (GOLD analysis project Ga0315555, IMG submission 202113) | Salt marsh sediment microbial communities from the Plum Island Ecosystem LTER, Massachusetts, United States - Salt Marsh Sediment SW1603-80 ... | reverse complement strand
TTTTCCCGATATTAAAACACCTAAGCTTCCTATAAACTCACTATCGGAAAAACTTCCTGAATATCTCCTATTTTCAAAAACTAAAGAAATTGGCAGTCCGCTCATCTCAAATGATATACCTCCAAGAAATCTATTTGCTTCTACTTCAACTCCATTCCCCATAGAATACATCTTACCATACCCTAAACGCATGAATCCATAATCTAAACCTACTATTCCTTCTTTTTTATTGATAGAAAAAGATATTCTTTTATTTTCACTAAACGAATAATTGAAACCAAACCGCAGAGGGGAATCGAGTTCAAACTCTTCTTCCTCTCCTTCGACTTCCCATTTTTCCAATTTCTGATAAGGGCTATAATAACCCCCAAAACTCAGGACCCCGAAATCACAATAAAAGCCCAGACCAACCGAATACCCTCTAAAATAGTTGGTGACTGTATCAGCAACATCATAATAATCCGAAGACATATTCACATAACGTAAATCTTCTACTTTTCCATTTAAAAGGTTAATATCTAAACCCCATGAAACAGGACCAAAGGATTTCTTAAGAAATCCGCCAAAATTGTAAATTCCGCCTGATCTAAGAAAATGGCTCGTATAAGTATAATCTCCGTATGAAGTGCTCGTGGAAGCTTTTATACGGGAATCATATAAAACATCAAATTTTCCTCCGACAGAAAAATCTAAAACTATAGGAAGATTAAAGTTAGCAGAAGAAATCCCTCCTTCTGTTTTCGTATAATCATCAGCAAAAATCCGAAAATTCACAAAAAGATGATCCTGTGTATCCGCAAGGGCGGGATTAACACTAACATTTCCCAACACAGCAGGAGATTCCGAAAAACCGTTTCCGCCAACCCATTCTCCGGGCAAACTGTCCGCCAAAGTGGGATTTAAAGAAAATAAAAGAAATATACTAAAATTTATTGTCATCATGGAAATTCTACCCAAATAAATCTCATTTTACAATTTTCAATATTCCCGATAGGGCTAACTCCGATTCCATCTGTCTCATTTTCTGCTGTTATTTGAATCCTAAAAACACTATCATCCGGAACTCTCCTAAAGAAATAACCGAGATCAAATTTCATTGAATCATTTTCAAAATAAGAATAGGCAGTATACGAATTCTCTTCAGTGCTCATAAGAGCAGTTAAACCAAAAGGCATTGTATCCACGCCCTCAAAAAACAATTCGGCTTTTGCTATTTTGTTTAATAGCGGAGGTAATGAATCCCGTGGAATAAAAAGATTGGTTCTAATACTCAAGCCTCTCCCAACTAAAAGAGAATCGGTAAAAATAGTGTCTTGAAACGGGTTCTTAACAATATAAGCATCCTCAGCACAGTTAACGACAGAATCCATCAAGGTATCTTTCGTTTCTACCTTTAACTTTGTTTTTTCTGCCGCAAAAGAATAAAAACGATCAGAATGAACGGCTAAACCGTAATCCAAAAGTGCCTTGATTGTTGATCCATCCAGAGACAATGAATCCCCTAAAAGTATTAATGAATTTGTATCAGTATCAGGAGAATCGACGGGTACAGGGTACATTGCGGCAACTCTTATAGGATTCAATGTATCGATAAGGGAACCAATATCACTCCACAAATACACGGAATCTTCATACCATTCTTTTTTTAACTTGTATAGAGTCAACTCGCAAGTACAGGTATCCGATACAAAACGAAGGGAAAGGCTATTGAAACTTTCAGGAACAGTATCGAATTTCATTATCGAATAAGAATCAAAAATATCTTTTTTTCCACAAAACAGTGAATCCGAACTCCCGGTAGAAATAACACTTATCCTGGTATAACCCGAATCAATCCGTACAATTTTATCATACACAGGTAAAGGATCCACAACATATTCTTTATTGGGTTCACAGCCAACAAAAACCACAATAATTAGCACTAACACAAATACGGTTAATAAAATATTCTTTCTCAAAATGTCGAACCAATCTGGAAATGAGGTTTCCATCGTCTTTCTCCTTCAAATTCATTTAAGTTATATCCCATATCAATACCAAAAACACCCATCATCGGTATTTCAAATCTAAATCCAATTCCTACACCGTAATAAAGGTCCATCATATTGGTTTCCTGTAAACTCGAAAAACAGTTACCGGCATCAAGAAATATCATCCCGTATCCCTTATTAGCAAAATTTAATCTTAACTCAAGATTATTAAGAAACGCGAAATTACCTCCAACATATTTACTATCAAGATCCGGAACAATATCTTCATCATCATAGCCCCTGAGACCCCAGGATCCCACACCACCAAGCAAAAATCTCTCCAGTAAAGGAACTCTCTTTCCCGAAGGGGCATAAGCGTAACCTATTTTTGTCCTGTTCATAATAACCATTTCTTCTGTGAAAACAGGATGAACCTTCCTGGTTTCAAAAGTTATTTTATGATACCTCTTGGTTCCGCCTAAAATACCGCCGGCGTACTTAGCACCCAAAGAATAATAGCTGCCTACGCTCGGAGCTATCTTAGAATCCCTGGAATCATAAACCAGGTTCCCATACAATGAACTCTCCCAGTTAACGCCGGCATCATAATCCGCGTATCGACCCGAAGCTTCCACTCTTTCTTTTTCCAATCTATAGGTCAATGAAGCGCTAAGATTCCTCTCCCTATTAAGAATTCTACCCGCGGAAACCGAACCGCCTACCTCTTTTACCATATAATAATCGGGATAATCCTCTCTTTCCCGGTAAGTATTGTACAAACTAAAACCGGTAGAAGTCGGAGTATCAAAAAGCCATGGCTGTTGCCAGGATATGGACATATTTTGCAGCGACCTGCCTGTAGAAGTAGAAGCGATAGTTTTTTCGAAAGAACAACTAATAGTTTGACCGGTACCAAATACATTAGGCATAGACAAATTAAATCCACCGGTAAGACCATAACCTCCGGAAAAAGCTATAGACGCACCAATTTGTGACGAAGATTGTTCCGTAACTTCGAGAATCAAATCTATAGAATCGGGAGAAGGAAATTCCATGTCTATCTTCATATCGGCAAAATAGCCAAGCCTAAATATGTTCCTGTAACTATGCATTACTCTGTCTCTTTGGAAAAGTTTTCCTGGGTAAACCACTGTATTTCGCCTTATCACTTTATCATATGTCTTCTCGTTACCTTTTATATTAACGAACCTCACATAAACAGGACTCCCTTTATCTACATATAAATCGATTTCCACTAACGAATCTTCCACGATACTATAGTCAGGTAAAATTGTCGGACTTAAATATCCAAACTCGGAATAAAACATAGAAAGATCTTCCATTGTTTTTTGTATCTTACTTTCATCGAACAACTCACCTTTCTTCCACTTTAATTTACTCGAAATAAAACCAAGGTCTTCGGTACCCTCGAGATGAGTCTCTCCGAAATAATAAAGCCGCCCTTCATTTACTACATAATTTATAATAGCTTTATTATCCTGATAATCCACGTAAAAAGAATCTATTTCCGCGCTCAAATATCCATGTTTCCTATACAACGCTTCAATCTTTGGTATATCAGATTGCAATGAATCCAACTTCAAACCATTGTTCCTCCAAAAAAGATACCAGGTTTTAGTCTTATTCGCAAGAACTGTGGAAAGAGTATGATCCGAAAGGCCTTTATTATTAATAAAATTAATTTTATGTACCTTATACTGCGCTCCCTCGTTAATTTCAAAAACCACATTCACTCCGCCTTCTTCTTCCTCCTTAGAGATGGAAATCTCTGTTCCCGAAAAACCTTTTTCCTGGTATAAATCATATATTTTTTCTTTAATCCTGTGTAATCTATAATCAGAAAGCATAGCAGGCGGAGACAAATCAACTAACGAGGAAATATCTCCATCGCTCAATTTATTATTGCCCTCAAACTCCAGGGATTTTAGTCGGGGATTCTCGGTAACTTCGATTATAATTCTTACCCCCCCTTTTTTGCGTCTGGCATTGAGTTCCACGTCAGAAAAAATACCGGTCATATAAAGACTTTTAACCGCTTTTATTCCTTGTTCCTTGGTCAATATTTCCCCCACCTTAAAGCCGGAAGAACGCACGACCAGAGAAGTATCGACTTCCTCGACTCCTATCACATCTACCTCTACAATTACTTCTCCGTAAGGGAAAGCAAATAAAAGAATCAATCCAAACATAACGCCCCAACAATAATGTGTTTTAGTATAAAGTCAAGGGTAATAAGAAGTAACAACATTTTTGTATTATTCGCTTAAAGATAGCTACAGATATTTACAAATATCTGGTTTAATCCGCGGGGTTTTTTTAAAAATGACATAAAATAAAGATGCATAAGCAAAAATTTTCAGTCTTTTTTATAAACAATTCTTTTTTCTTCGTAGCTTTTTTCCGCCATTTCAATTGCTTTTATTACTCTTAAAGCGTTATAGCCATCTGTACGCGGTTTTTTACGTTCCCTTACACATTCCAAAAAATGTTCCGTTTCCATTCTTAAAGGTTCCCTGTTGGAAAGAGTAGGTGAATGAATGTCTCCCGAACGATAGGAAAGTAAAAATTCCCCATAATCGTGAGGGTCCTCAAAATCTACCCCGGAATTATAAATTTTTACTTTTTCCTGGGGATTAGTTTCATCATAAACTATCATTTTCTTGCTGCCAACTATAATCGTTTTCCTAACTTTCGAAGGCGCCAGCCAACCCACCTGGATATCCGCAATCATCCCGCAATCAAAAGCCATTTGAACAAAGGCAACATCCGGTAAACCGTCTACTACAGAAGCTTTAGCCATAGTAGAAACAGAAACCGGATTGGAATCCACCCATTTAAAAATAATCGATAAATCATGAGGAGCCAAATCCCAAAGTACATTTACATCTTTTCGATGTATACCCAAATTTACTCTGGTAGAAGTAATATATTGAAGATCTCCAACTTCATCATTTTTTATTATATCATCGATCTTTATCACTGCATCGTTATATTCAAAAATATGCCCAACCATCAAAACACATTCATTCTCTGCTGCCAGAGTTATAAGTTCCTGTGCCTTAACTGAAGATTCAGTTAAAGGTTTTTCCGCAAAAACATCCTTACCCACGCAAATAAAATCTTTGGCGATAGTATAATGCGTATTTACCGGAGTCGATATCAATACAGCTTTCAAATCTTTATCTTCTAACAATTTCCTGTAATCGTCGATATATTCGGCATTGGGAAACATCCTTTTGACTTCTTCCAATCTATTCTTATCTTTTTCGCAACCAACGACTTCAGCTTGCCCAGTTGAAAGAACGCTTCTCATTAAATTCGGGCCCCAATATCCAAGACCAATAACTGCTACTTTCATATATATCCCTATTTGTAAAAATCTTTTATTGTTTCTACAACTACATTCAAATTTTCCTCCGTTAAATGGGGATACATGGGTAATGACAAAACCTCATTTGATATCTTTTCTGTGACAGGTAAATCTCCCACCTTGTATCCATTGCCTTTCATAGCATCTTGAAGATGAGTCGGTACGGGATAATGCATCCCGCAACCAATACCATTACTTTTTAAGTGTTTTAAAAGCTCATCTCTATCATTGGAGCGTATCACATAAAGATGATAAACATGATAAATATCTTCATCTTCTTTCGGAGTAACAAGAGGCAGATTTTTTAATCCTTCATTATAAAAATAAGCTGCGTTTCTTCTCTTTCTATTCCACTCGTCTAAAAACTTCAATTTACAACGCAGTACTGCCGCCTGAAGCTCATCCAATCTGGAATTAAAACCTACTAACTCATGTGAATACTTATCATTCTGTCCGTGCTCTCGTAATCTCCTAATCATTCGAGCATATTCATCTTTATTGGTCGTAACTCCTCCACCTTCTCCAAAAGCTCCGAGATTCTTCGAAAAATAGAAACTAAAAGCCCCTAAATCACCGATGCTTCCTACTCTTTTATTTTTATACTCGGAACCATGAGCCTGCGCGCAGTCTTCAATTAAAAAAAGATTATATATTTTCGCTATTTCTTCAAAAGCATCCATTTCAGCCGGATGTCCATAAATATGTACGGGTAAAATAGCTTTAAGAATTTTACCTGTTTTTTTATCTTTTAGGCCTTTTTCTGTCTTGCTACAGTTTTGTTCTATATACTCTCGCGTTCTTCTCGCGGATAATGTATAAGAGTTTGGATCAATATCCAGCATAACGGGATAAGCTCTCGCATGTATAATAGCTTCGATTGTCGCAAAAAAAGTATGCGAAGGGGCAATAACCTCATCTTCATCTCCGACTCCAACAGCCTTTAAAGCAAACTGAATGGCTTCCGTACCCGAACCAACACCAACACAATACTCAACATTAGTATAAGAAGCAAACTCTTTTTCAAACTTTTGAACATTCGGCCCCAAATATAGGTACATAGAATCTAGGATTTCGTCCCACAAACCTTGCATTTCGTTTTTCACTTCTTCATATTGAGCATAAAGATCAACAAGCGGAATCTGTTTCATTTAACCTCTAACCTCCTCCTTAATTTCGCTCTTTCACCGTAAACCAAAGATTTTTCAGGAATATCTTCCGTAACAGTAGAACCAAGACCAATTAAGGAACCTTCTCCTATCGTAATCCCGCATTTAATAACTGATTGGGCTCCTATAGAAACTGCGTCTTCTATATTAGTAGCCGTTATTTCATACTCTTCTTTTAAACTTCCGGACTCATCACATGAACGCGGATACATATCATTTGTAAAAATAACATTCGGACCAATAAATACGCAATTCCCTATTTTTACACCTTCAGGGATAAATACAAAAGGTTCAATTTTTACATTCTCGCCAATTTTAACACCCTTTCGGATTTCCACAAAAGCTCCTATTTTTGTATTTTTTCCTATTTCTGCCCCATATATATTCACGTTACCCCATATCATAACATCTTCCTTTAAGATAGTGTTACTTATTATTATATTGAACTCGGGAATCAGCAAATCCTGTGGCCTTTCCGTATCATATTCTTTTCGTTCCCCACGAATACTTATAAAACCCACAAAACCTCCTAATATGCTCCTTTCCCAAAAACAATTGTGTGCGGAGTCTGACTTAACAGATGCAGATCAAGACACAAACTCCTATTCTCGGAATAGAATATATCAAGAAAACAGGATTTGTCAAATGTTAATCTCGCTCTTCCAAAAATCTGCCATACACCCGTAACGCCCTGCTCCACTGAAAGTCTTTCCCTATGCCAATTTGAATATTGTGCAACTTCATATTCCATAGGAGGTCTGGGGCCAACCAAAGAAAGTTCTCCTTTAAGGACGTTGAAAAACTGAGGAAATTCGTCAATACTTGTTTTTCTCAAGATTTTGCCCCAGGCAGTAACTCTTGAATCATTTATCAATTTAAATTCTTTGTTTTCCTTACGCCCATTTATATAAGTCTTCACAAAATCTTTATGAGGCTCCTCGTCGGAAGAAACTATCATAGAACGAAATTTCAACATATTAAATACTTTTCCGCCTTTTCTTATTCTCTTTTGTATAAAAAATATGGGGCCTTTAGAAGTCAATTTAATTCCTATCGCCCCAGCAATCATAAAAGGTAAAAAAATTATAATGGCAAATACAGCACCAATTATATCAATCAACCTTTTAGCAAACAAATATGTCTTTGAGCAACCACTCCACCTAAAATAAATAATGGGGATATCTTCAAGATAAGCCCAATAATCAACATCATCTATACCGGATAAAAGCGGAGCAAACAAAATTACCGGAACGGTTTTCTTAAAAGAGAAAAGATATTTCCTCAACTCTTCCCAATCTCCAGTAAATGTAGAAAGCACAATAGGAAAACCCTTTTTTACATATTCTTCAATTTCTTCTTTTTTCTCTACAATTGCCACTATTTTAACACCTGAAATAGTGTGATATTTCAACCAATCTTCGATACCCTCACAATTACCTTCAGGGGCAAAGATTACAATTTCTCTTTTAGGTAACAATAAAGCACAAATCGGCAGCAAAACAATTCTCGAAAAATATACAAAAAAAGAAAATACGAATAAGAGCATAAAAACGGAAAAAACATCCTGCGTATGCATCGAAGATGAAATCAATAACCAAATCAAATAAAAAATAAACACATACACAATTCCCTTAGTAGTTCTGTAGATATACCTGAAACGGTTCAAAAAAACCAGATAGTTATATAAATCGAGATAAGCAAATAACGCAATAACAAGAAAAGTAAAAACAAATACTTCCAAAGGCAGATTTATTATAAATCCGATTACTTCTTCCGGGAAAATCTGATATACTAAAATAACAGAAAACGCAGAAAACAGTATATCAAAAAACAAAAGCAGAAACTGCTGTTTTTTCCAAATTATATTAACCTCCCTTTTATTATTTTATTAATAGACGAATAAACCTATATATAGTTCCATTTTATCTTGGTTTCCCGGTACAAAAAACATGTAAATTTATAAAGATTTCATGATTTGTCAACCAAAATAAAGACATAGAAAATAATAAGATGTAGATTATTAAGATAATAATTACCGGAGAAAATACTCTTAAGCTATTAGTTTACCCACATGTTTTTTACAATACCTTGACATTTTTAATTTCCGTGGGCATAATAAATCAATGAGGAAATTAAATATCAATAGGATTAAAAACCTTAAATAATGATATTGGAAGTATTTCTAAAACAAAATATAGCCGCATCATTATGTTAAAATTTATTTTAATTATAATCTTTTCTTATGGATTATCGCTTTACAGTAACGGAAAAAACTTCCCTTTCGGAATGAATAATACTGTTTATTCGGAATTTGATGAACAAAAATATCGAAATAACGTTAAAATATATAAACAAACCATTGATTCAACAGCCTCACTTGGTATAAAATGGTGGAGAGCATTAAACAAATTCACTTGGATATCAGTTGAACCAGACAGTGGAATTTATGATTGGAGCAATGAAGATTCTCTTGTAAAATGGACAGGAAAAAAAGGTATTTACATTATTCCGGTTATCGGATATAAGTATCCTACCTGGGCACATCACGATGAAATTCCAGAAGATTATTGGGAAGAATATCCTTTCAATACAGATCATTGGAAACAATATACAAATTTTATAAAAACAATGGCAGAAAGGTATGACGGAGATGGAGAAGGTGATATGGATGGATTAATTTTACCCATCAAATACTGGGAATGTATGAATGAACCTTATGACAAGAAAAATTTTCTTGGAAATTTAAGTCAATATGCGGAAATTTTTGATTCTACAAGAGCTGCGCTAAAAAGAGCAGACCCCGAAGCTAAATTAGGTGGACCCTGTCTAAACTCAAAGGATACTAATCTCACCTGGTATTACTACGATACTAATGCAAATAAATTAAAAGACACCACATATGCATACATAGATATGCTTAATGACATCTTAAATAATATAGATACCATTGACTTTATAACTCACCATATTTACCACTATACACTCGATGGTCCAAAATTGACTATGAATGACATAAAAAATATAAGAGATAAAATAAGTGAAAGCAAAATTAAGGATTCTATTCCTCTATGGATAACAGAATGCGGCTATCAGTGGTATCGATATTATCACAAATACTATCCGGGAGTATTTGATAACCGATATACTTTCTATAATACCTATTATAATCCAAAGGATACATCGAGGGATACAGTATGGATTGCAGATACTGCTTATATATACTGGGTTGACACAACAAGAAAATGGAAACCAACTACACAAGCTCTAAAATATAGTGAGTTATTAAATTCTATTAGTACACTTTTAAACGAAGAATCAAATTATAAATTTTTCTTTTATAGTATAAATGTATTAACTCAGGGAAGACTTAGGGAATATGATACCATTCTCGAAACAATATTCTGTAATTCGGATATTTGTACTCTAAAAGTAAGAACTTTGAAAGTACAGGATCCCCTATGGGATACTCCCTGGAACAATTATGATTCGATTTCAAGACAACTATCGATATTAAAGCGAAATTTCAAACCTCTCCCCGCTTATGATACTATAAAAAAACACATAAAAAACAATTTTCACGAACCACAACTTTCCAATAAATATCTTTACCCCGCATCTGGGAACAGAAACATGCGGTTCAGCTATATAGTACATTATAGCGACAAAGATGGAGATATACCAACGCATAAAAATATTTTTATAGATGGAAATCCATACTCAATGTCTTTATATACGGGGACTCAAGCAAACGGCTATTACGCCTTTGATACAATCTTGCCCATAGGGACCCACAAATATTATTTCTATTTCGAAGATAAATTCGGAGGGTATTGCCGATTTCCTAAAATCGGAGCCTTTACCGGACCAAGAGTAAAATAAATATTAACTCTGTAACCTAAAAACAACTTGATCTACAAGAATAGTTCTAAGCATCAATTTGTGCTTAATGTTATAGTAGTTTTAGCAACAAATTCAAAAATAAGTTTTCTAAATATTTGTTCTTCTTACCAAAAATATTAAAGTAATATAAGGCTTCCCAACAATACCATACACTTTCTTTACTGTCAATTGTAAAAATTGGATATAATTTTTTGATTTCAAATACATAATCTAATAAACAAGAAAAACTATAGGAAAAGAGGAGTTGACTTTATGATACCTTTTTATATTATAATAATGAAAAAAATGCAAGAAACTGAAGGTATAAATATAAAAGGGTTAATAAACTTTACCAAAGAAAAAAAGAAAGGTATATTAATATCAATATTTATACCCGCTTTTATAGCTCTTATTATTTGCCTGTTTTTGCCAAAAAAATACAAAGCTACTGCTATAATTATTGCTCCTGAAGCCTATTCGGGAACAGGATTATCAACACCCTTCGGAAATCTAGGTATTGGGGCTGGAGCCCTTTCTGAAGGTATGTTACCAAGCAACATTATAATGTCAATTATAAATAGTGAAACTATGGCGCAAGATTTTATCCGGAAATTCAATTTAATTGAAGTATACAAAACCGATAAAGAGAAAGACCCAATGTTTTCTGCTATTGAAATATTAAAAACACGCCTTAATGTATATCTATCCGAACCTGAAGGATTGCTATTTGTTTCCTTTATATCACACGATCCGATTCTTAGTGCGAAAGGTGCAAATTTTATAATCAAACATTTGGATGAACTCAACGAAAAAATGAGATTGTCCAATAAAAAACCTCTTGTGGAAGTTTTAGACCCAGCTAAACCACCAGTAGAAGATTGCTTTCCTAAAACTATGATTACTATGATTGTCTCCAGCTTCTTTGGTTTATTTCTTTTATTGCTTTTTCTATGGTTTAAAAAAGAATTATTGTAACTTCTAATGCCAGAAAAAATATGGTACAACAAAAAAGAATTAGCTCTGTACTTTATAATACTTACCTCGTTCGTTTTTCTAATATGTATAAATTATAAGTTTATAAATAAGTTACTATTAGCTTTAAGTCCTATATTAATTATTGCCATATTTTACATACTTAAGAAACCTTCCGCGTTTTTAATTTTTTTCTTTTTTATGATCCCGCTTGCGTCTCCATACTTTCTTTCGATAGGGCCAATTACGTTTGCGGAGATATTAAGCTGGTTTGCCTTACTCTTCGGAATTTTTTCATTAATTTCAGGTTATGATAAAAAAACAGAAAAAATTATTTACAAACACAGGGATTTTTTTGTTGCATTTTTCTTCCTTTGTTTCATCGGTATGATAGCAAGTTTAGTTACCTTAGACAATTCAGATATATATCAAGATCTTGCTAGTTATGTCTTTAAACTACTTTTACTTGCTACTTTGACTTTAATATTTATTACAAGAATAAAAAGTGATAAAGAATTAAACAGAATTTTTTTTGCAATATTAATTAGTTCTTTTTTAGTCGGCATAGTATGTTTCTACGCTATAATTACTTTAAGTCCGAGTTGGGCAATAGATATCATAGCTTTAAGAATTTCGGGAACTTTTCCTATATATAACCACCTTTCAGGTTATGAATTACTCATGATCTTCTTTTCATTAGGTTTATACCTGGAAGCAAAAAACAAATATTTCAAAATATTTTTAGTATCTGTTATAACCCTCAGTGTCATCGCGCAAATAACCTCTCTAACCCTCGGAGGCATTCTGGGTATTCTAATAGGAATTATATCATTAATAAATATGCGAGAAAATAAACTAAGGAATTTCCTTGTGTTTTTAATCATAATAACTTTCTTAAGTATAACAGCTCTTATAATTTATCCACCTATAATAGAAAAAATGGGCTTTCTTTCAGAACGTCTATATGATCGTCTTAGCGTAAATTACGCTGGAATAAAGATAATAAGAAACCATTTCTGGTTTGGTGTCGGCTCAGAAATAAAAGAAATCCTCTTTAAATATCCTTCGTTAAGATATACTCCTTTTGGAGAAAGTATGGCTATTCCGCACAATCTTTTTATAACTACATTCGCAGAAAGGGGCGTTTTTTTCTTTATTTCTTTTTTGTATATCTTTTACATAATAATTAAAAAAATAAAAAAAATATTACCCTTAGTAAAACTTTCGAAAAACCGAGATTTTTATAAATGTTTAATAGCTGGTATGATAGCTTTTCTGGTACAATGTATGACGAACAATTTATTCTGGCATCCAAGATTAGGTGTGTATTTCTTCCTATACTTTGCATTATTACTAAGGCTTGAACAAGAAGGAGATTTCAATTTCCCATCCTGGATGTAAGAAAATGAAAGTCTTCAATTACTTCTTCTAAGACATGCGCAAACTCGGAACTTTCCTAAAAGATTTCTCTATCGTCTCTTTTGGAAACGTATTTTCAAGATTACTGGCCGCATTGATTGCTATTGTTATAGCGAGATACTTAGGACCAGAGAATTTTGGAAGATACTCTATTCTATTTTCCGTTATGCTTATTATCGCTTCTAGCTTGACAGGGATAGATTCTACGTACATACATAACCAAGCCAAACAATTTAACGGAATCAGATTCTCGTATTATAATTACGTTTCCTCCAAATTTTTGATTTCTGTTATAATTGTAATTATAGGCATTGCCTCTTCACAATATTTAAACAAATTCGTTTTTCACAACGAGGTTACCACACTTGGATTAATAATATCTTTTTTGTCAGCATTAAGTTTTATTGCATTCACACAAACTTACACATTTTATCAAGCAAAACAGAACTTTTTAAGGTTTTCATATATCCAAGTCCTATTTTATCTCTTTGTTCTTTTAATTACACTTTTACTTTTATACTTAAAGATCAAAGAATATAATTTGTTTCTTATTCCTTATCTAATAGCTGGTTTTACAATATTCTTTTCCTTTATTCTATTCAACAAACATGAAATTTCTCCGAATACAATTTCATTCATAAATTTTTTTAAAAACGGAAGATGGATAATATTATCGGTAATCTGTGTTGTTTTAATAGCGAGATTAGACTTTTTAATACTTTCTCATTACATTAAGGGTGAATCATTGGGTTTTTATTCTGCTTCTATGCGAATTATAAATATTTACCTCACATTTACAGCAGCTTTTAGTGCGATTATGCTGCCCAAGGCCAGCGAGATTAAAAACGAATATCAAAAACGACAATACTATAAAGCTAGTTTTATTTTGTTTTTTCTTTTAACTTCTTTGAATATCACTCTAATATTTTCTAGTAGTATAATAACTCGAATTTTATTTGGAATCGAATATTTACCTTCTGTTAAATTTACCCAACTTTTACTAATTGCATATATACCTTTCACATTATATCAACCTTTCAGATATTTAACTTACACATTTAATAAAACCAATATTCTGTTTTTGGTCCCTTTTCTGCAAATCATCTTGTTATTAATTATTGGTCCCACCCTTATTCAAAAATTAGGGCCTCAAGGTATAATATTGGCAAAAACAGTCGTGTTTATAATAGGATTTATAATATTTTTTATTTCTGTATTCAAAAAGAAATTTCCCGATAGCGAATTTGTCAAAAGCTAAAAGTATATTTTTTTTATTGAGGTGATTAACTTTCTATCAAAATATTTCTTCTTTTACCTTAACAAAAATATTTTTCCAGTTTTTTTGAAACCCGTTGTTTCAAGTTTTAAGAAATAAATTCCGGAGGGTAAATTACGTCCATCTCTATCTTTCCCATCCCAGATCTCTGTATGAAACCCTTTGTTTCGTTTCTCGTTTACCAGTGCAATAATATTCTGTCCAAGCATATTATAAACTTCTAAAATAATGTTAGTTTCCTTATGGATTTCATATTGTATATCAACACCCTTACCAAAGGGGCTTAAATTCCACTTCAATAAAGAAAAATCCTTTTGACTAGCTTCACCGTATTCTTCAATACCCGCATAATCAGATTTAATTTTTATAACTATTATTTCAGGCCACCAAAATGGCATATACGTTCCCAAAACCACATATCCACTATCAAGTGCATTCTGTACCGAATAACCATAAGTTTCATACCCTAAACTACCAAAACGATAATGCCACATTTTTTTACCGTCAGAATCTGTTTTTATAGCGCAGAGATAAGCAGTATTAATTATATCTTGCTCCTCTTTTCCTAAACCAGCAATTATAAATCCGAAATCCGGTGTTTCACAAACTGATCTCCCTATACTATATCTCCAGTTCCCAGAACCACCAAAATAATTAAATTTTCTCGTCCATAGAGTATCTCCTAAGGAATCCACTCTTATCAAATATATTGAAGAGGTAGAACCATCCTTTCCATATTTGCCCGTTATTATGTAACCTTTATCCGATGTTTCTTTAACTGAATTTCCTATATCAGAATTACTCCCTCCATATTTTCTAGCCCAAACACTATCTCCCATGGAATCCGTCTTTACGAGGTAAACATCATTATCTTTTCCACCAGTTACAATGTATCCACCATCTGATGTCTGTTGACAGAATTTTGCACTTCCACCATAACCTTTCGCCCAAAGACTATCTCCATCCGCATTAGTCTTTAAAAGATGTCCATCTCCTGCAGCGATATAGCCACTATCTTCAGTCTGGTAAACACATCCAATACCATTAATATAGCTTTTAGCCCATTCAACAAATCCCATCGAGTCAGTTTTTATCAATCGCGAACTTCCCGCAACAATAAAGCCGCCATCAAATGTCTGCTCTACGAAATTCCCAGTACCCCATCCGGAATCACTATAGTTACGCGCCCAGAGACTATCACCATAAGAATCTATCTTATAGTATATACAGACTGGACAAGTCCACATTACCAGCTATAATAAAACCGCCATCAGAAGTTTGACAGATTGATCTGGCACCACGATCATTCCTATAAAATTTACGCCATTCCGTTCCGGGAAATTGAGCAAACAGTACTACGCTTATAAAAAAAACAATAATATGATATTTCATATTTGCCTCTCTTATATATAGTATACAAGATAATAAGTTACTTGTCAAGTTTAATGCTAACTACTAAATAGTCTTAATTATTGACGAAAAATCAACTTATATATTTCTAATAATTTCTCAGAAACAGGATAATTATATAATTCGAAAGAACGCTCTCTATTTGCCCAACTCATTGAATTGAATTGAACTTTATTATTCATAATTTTTAGAAATAAATTATAAATAGATTCTTGTGAATTTGGTTGTATCCATAAAACCCCATTATCACCAAGAAGGTAAGCAGGACCTCCTTTTTTCACAGCAATTACGGGTAATCCCCATGCCATGGCTTCATAAGTTACTATTGAAAAACTTTCTGTGGATGAAGGTTGTATAAATAAATCGGCACATGAAAATAATTCTCTTTTCTCTTCATCTGAAACCCAGGGTTTATAATTGATTTTTTGTGGATATTTGCAGCTCAATTGCTTAGCTTTATTAACCAACCTTACATCTCCTCCAGGTCCCGCTAATGTAAACTTAAATGGAAGATTATTAAGACATGCTTTCTCAATAGCTTGCAGTAAAAACTGAGAACTTTTAATAAATCTTATGTATCCAAGATAAAAAATATGATAAGGTTCTATAAATTTTCTTGGAGGAATTTTTTCTGGCGGAGGAAAAGGAATTTTATTTGGCAAAACATATATACAACCTTTAAGAAATGAGAATTTCTTCTCCATTTCTTTTTTAAAAGAAGGAATATTAACGATCACACCATCAGATAATCTTAACATTTTCACAGCCCATAAACGGTGGTAAAACTTAGAAGCCCATGTAGGAAACAAGCCATAATGAATATGTAAGACTATCGGGGTCTTTCTAAATTTACATTTTAACAAATTAAACAAAATAAATTTCCTGTAAAAGCCTCTACCAGAAGATAAATGAAGATGGATACCATCCGGGAACCTGCTTAAAGATAATATTTCGAAAACTGCCCCTAAAAAAACAATTAGATTCTTACCATTTCTACCCGAATAATATTCCGTAGTATTAATGATTTTGAATGAAATATTTCTTTTTTTAAGAATTTCCATGTGACTATTAATAACCGTAGTAATACCTCCGCGAATTTTTGAAGGACCGATTATAAGAATATAAGATTTATCTTTACAATTTTTCGATTTAATATATTTTTTTTCCATTTTTTTTTAAGTAAAATTTGTTTGTCTCATAATAAAGTTAAAATCATCCAGGTCAAGAGGGCACTTTTGATAAAACGCATATTTTGTAAAAAAATAAGATTTATCCAAAAGAAGAAAAACTCTAATCCAAATTAATTACTATTAAGAAAATTATGATCAAGTTCCTTTTTTTATTTGTCATCCAACCCTTTAATTACTGAAAATTCATATTCAATAACTCTTATGATATTACAGAAAAAATGTGAAAACATATTTAATATTACTTTCAATAAAGAATTAGACACTTTAAGATACTTCGTGAGTTTTATATAATAAGATATCTTTATTATTTTGAATCTTGCTTTAGTATAATATGGCCTCGTTTGACATCTTTTCTTCGTAGGATCAAAAAACTCAAAAGAATACTGATTGAATAGTTTTCTATGAGTTGGATCCGTAATACAGTCAATACTATTCCAGTAGGGAATACGTATGATTACTTTAGCATTGTTGCGGCATATCCTCCAGATTTCTTCCATAACTTTTACTGTATCATCAAGATGTTCTAACACATTAATAGCGATAATTTCTTTAAATGTATTATCTTTGAAAGGATAAGGGAATTTTTCTAAAGAATGAACAATATCTACTCCTTCTATTTCTGCACAATCTAGATTCAAATAGCCCTCTTTAATGTCCGTTCCGCAACCTAAATTTAGTTTATTTAAGTTTTTCATAAAATAATACCTCTTCAACACTCAATCTAATTAACACTATATAGGGACAGATAAAATATTTTACACATTCTAAAGAATTCGGCAAAATCTTTCTTCATCATCATCTAAAACAACAAAAGTTTTTACCACTATGGGTGACCAACCTTTTTGCTTTCAACTTAAATTGAGCGATTTTTTCTATCTTTGAGATAATATGAATCTTTCCAAGTTTGTCAAGCAATTGGCTTTTTCTGAGGAATTAGAACTGTAGTCTAACGGATTTTAATGAACAAAGGGAAGATTTCTCGAGTAACTCTCCATAAAACTCAATAAATCTTTCATGAAATCGTTATCTTTCCCGATTGCCTCTTGCAAAATACTCTTAAATTCCTTATTATTTATTTGGGCCACTTTTTACCTCCCTTTTTTTTAAATTTTATTATTAGGGAATTAGTGACCCTTTCAACTAGCTCATCTAACTTTTACAGAAAATATAACATTTGACCGAGAAAAAATACCGACTTGATTTTTAAATTGTATTTATTATACTAATTCTATGAAACAAGTAGTGCAGGACTTTAAAGACGGTAAAATAAAAGTGATTGAAGTCTCAGAACCCGTCGTAGAAACAGGTTATATTATTGTAAAAAACCATTTCTCCGTGATTTCTGCCGGTACTGAGAAAACAACAGTTGGTACGGGGAAAAAAACCCTAATAGGAAAAGCACGCGCAAGACCTGACCTTGTAAAACAGGTAATTGATTCAATAAAAAAAGAAGGACTGGGGTCAACGTTCAAAAAAGTACAATCAAAGTTAGAAGATTACAAACTTCTTGGTTATAGTTCCGCGGGAGAAGTTTTAGAAGTAGGAGAAGGTGTACGTAATTTCAATGTAGGTGATAGAGTAGCCTGCGCAGGCGGAGGTTACGCTCTCCATGCAGAAATAATAAGGGTTCCTGTAAACTTATGCGCAAAAGTTCCCGAAAATGTAGATCTTGACGAAGCTGCCTTTTCTACAATTGGAGCTATAGCTCTTCAAGGGATAAGACAAGCAAATGTTAAAGTAGGAGAAAAAATAGGAGTCATAGGACTTGGCCTAATAGGAATATTGACAGTACAAATCTTAAGAGCCTCAGGAACAAAAGTTTTCGGAATAGATATTGACTCTAATTCGGTTGATATAGCAATGAATTACGGTATGAATACGGGAACAATAATAAGTAACGAAGATATTTTTATAAAAGTTAAGGAATTTTCTAATGGTTTTGGACTTGATTCAGTTATTATTACTGCGGGAACAAAGAGCAACGCCCCATTAAATCTTGCATCTGAGATCCTCCGTGATAAAGGAAGAGTCATTGTTGTAGGTAATGTTGGTATGGAACTTGAAAGAGAAAACTTCTATATGAAGGAACTTGGATTAGATCTTTCTCGTTCCTATGGACCCGGAAGATACGACCCAATATATGAGGAAAAAGGAATAGATTACCCAATCGGGTATGTAAGATGGACAGAACAAAGAAATATGGAAGCAATACTCGAACTTATCTCAGAAAAAAAAATAAATATAAAAGAATTAATTACGCACAGATTCTCAATCGATTCTGCTATAAAAGCTTACGATTTGATTTTAAAAGGAAAAGAAAATTTTTTGGGCGTGGTCTTTGAATACAAAAGTGATATAGAAAGAAAAAAACGAGTCTATATTTCAAAAAAAGAATATAAAAAAGAAAAAAAAGCACGAATAGGAGTCATAGGAGCAGGAAATTTCGGAAAGACATACATATTACCTCCTTTAATCAAAAATAAAAATGTTTTGCCCATAGGCATTGCAACTTTAAATGCTGCAGATGCATTGAATGTGGGAAGAAAATTCGGTTTCTCCTATACTACGGCAGATTATAAAGAGATATTAAACGATTCTGAAATTAATACAGTTTTTATACTTACAAGACACAATCTGCACGCTAAGATAGTAATTGAAGCATTAAATAACAACAAAAATGTTTATGTAGAAAAACCGCTAGCCATGAACAAACGAGAATTAAAGGACATAAAAGAAACTCTGAATCAATCAAAAACACGTTTAATGGTTGGTTTTAACAGAAGATTTTCTCCTCATTCCATTAAACTTAAAGAATTCATAGGAAAATCGCATGGACCAATAATTGCCAACTATAGAATAAATGCAGGAGAACTTCCGTCTGATCACTGGTTAATGGATCCGGACTTTGGAGGTGGCAGAATAATCGGAGAAGGTTGCCATTTTATTGATTATATCACATTTCTTTCCGGTTCTGATATTAAAGACTTAAAAGCAAATTCTTCCGTAGAAAAAGATAACAAAATAATACAAGTAACATTTACCGATAATTCTATTGGAACAATATCATACATTACTATAGGAGATAAAACTTTTCCCAAAGAAAGAATTGAAGTCTTTGTAGACGGTAAGGTAGCAATAATAGACGACTTCAAAACCACTTTAACCTCAATATCTGGCAGAAAAAACCGATTCAAAACTAAATCTCAAGACAAAGGGTACAAAAAAGAAATAGAACTTTTTATTGAAAGTATTATAGAAGGCATAGAATCACCAATTTCCGCCAAAGAGTTAATAGAAGTAACTGAATGGACAATTGAAGCAGATAGACTTTGAACCCCTTCAACTAGCAATAAATATACTAGAAGAAAACAAAAAAAACGATTTTAAGGGTTATGACCCTTACGATGGACTAAATTCACCTTTATTAGATATTTTTCCAATACTCAAAAACAAATATTCCATGATACTTCTGACTCAATTTTTTAAAAATTTCCCTATAAACATGAGAGCATTTTTCGGAATTAAAAAGGATAAAAATGCCAAGGGAATAGCTCTATTTGTCTCCGGCATCTTAAATCTCTATCACAACAAGAACGATACTAGATTCCTTAAACTTGCAGACACGCTCTTAAATTGGCTGAAAAACAATAAATCTCCATACACGGATTATTTCGCATGGGGATATAATTTCCCCTGGCAATCAAGGAACAGTTTCAAACCTAAAAATTTTCCAAATATTGTTACAACATCATTTGTTGCCCAGAATTTTCTCGACTGCTATGAACAAACCAAAAATAAAGAATTATTAGATATAGCAACTTCGTCAGCGTTCTTCATCATAAACGAACTTAACACCTATAAAGATAAAAGAGGCATATGCTTCAGCTATAGTTCTGCCGATAAGGAACGGGTATATAATGCTACATTATTAGCCGCATACCTTTTGCTGAGGGTAGACAAACTCAATCCCATAGAAAAACTGCGTGAATATGGTATAGAAAGCTTACGATTCGCAATGGAAAGCCAGAACAAAGATGGGTCCTGGTTTTACGGAGACAACAAAAATCAAAAATGGATAGACAATTTCCACACCGGTTACAATCTCTGGGCTCTCAAAGAAATAGGAAAATTAATAGATTTTAAGGGGTTAAATGAATGTACTGATAGGGGATTAGATTTTTATACTAAAAATTTATTTGATAAAAAATTTTTTCCCAAGTATTATAACAATAAAAAATACCCGCTGGACATACATTCATTTGCTGTTTCAATAATTGTCTTTCTTAAATACGGAAAAATAAAAGAAGCCTATCAAATACTTAAAAAAGCACATGATTTACTATATTCAGGTAAAGGATATTTTTACTATCGCCACTACCCTTTATTTTTGAATAAAATAAACTATACCAGATGGGCAAACGCCTGGATGTTCTATTCGTTAACGGAGCTTGCGAAATATGAGAATATGGATTGATATAGATAACATACCTCATATTCAATATATACTTCCTTTAGCCAGATGGATGAGAGAGCAAAAACACCAGCTTTATATAACCTCTACAGATTCACAGCAAATTATAAGTCTATTGAATTTACAGAATGAAAATTTTACCTCGATAGGAAAAAGCGGATATAAAGGAAAAATTATAAAAACTTTTGCTACCTTCTTTAGGGCTCTAAAGTTGGCCAGACCTTTAAAGAAATGGCGCCCTGATTTTTCTATTTCCAGCTCTCGATCTTGCGCACTTGCTTCACTTCTTTTGAAAATACCATCATTTATATTCGTCGATTATGAACACGTTGAGACTTCTCTATATAAAAGATTCGGTTCTTATATAATAAGCCCATCGTTCATTACAAAGGAAATATTTATCAAAAAAGGTTTCGACGATAAAAAATTGATACACTTTAAAGGACTGAAAGAAAATCTAACATTTGCCTTAACAGATTACAATAAATATCCTCCTTTTATAAAGAATAAGAATAAAATTCTTGTCCTGGTTAGACCACCTTCTGAATCAAGCCATTATTTTGTACATAAATCTTTGGATTTATTGAAATCCTTATTGCAATATATTTCATCTAAGGAAAATGTATTGATGATATATTCCCCAAGAGAACCTTCTCAGGCAGAGTATATTCTAAATTTTGAATGGCAAAATGAGCCTATCATTTTAATAAAACCGATACATTTCATCTCTCTTTATAAAAGTGTAGACCTAGTCATAGCTGCGGGTGGTACAATGATAAGAGAAGCAGTGGCTTTAGGAATACCTGCATATAGCATTTTCAAAGGGGAAAAAGGAGCAGTAGATATATCACTTGAAGAAGAGGGAAAGTTAAAATACATAAAAAACAGCCAAGACTTCTCTAATATTCTGTTAAAAAAGAGAAAAAAACATATAATCGAGGAAAATAAAGGAAAAGATATATTGAAAGAACTATCAAATGATATCATCTACAAATTCCAAAATATCAATAAGAGAAAATCATGAAAAGAAACTGTGTAATTATATTTGATGCTTCACCAAGACACACCATAGAAATAGTCAGATCATTTGCCAGAAAACGCATGAAAATAATTGTATTTGCTTCTGAGAAATTCACACCCGTTAGATTCAGTAAATACATTTATAAATTCTACAAATATTCAATACCCTACAACAGAAGAGAATCAATGGATTTAATTAAACAACTAAATAGTATAAAGTGTGATGCAATTATTCCCTCAGGACTCTGGGGTTTTCACTTCTTATCTAAATATAAACCTTTTTTCAATACTAATATTCCAGTTACAGATTTGCCAATTTTTATTAAGGCATATGATAAAAGAAAAACAGTAAAGGCATGTGAAAAAATCGACATTCCCATTCCTGAAACTATATTTGTATCCTCTCTAAAAGATTTAGATGAAATTGAAAAAAAATTTCAATTCCCTGTAGTAATAAAAGCTGCGGAAGAATGGGGCTCAGTAAAATATGCAAATAATATTGAAGAAGTTTATAAATTCTTTGAAATAATTAAAAAACAGTATTCTTCACAGATAAAGATAGGAAAGTTTCCTATGATTCAAGAATATATTAGGGGCAACGGCTATGGTTTCTATGCACTCTGTGACCATGGCAAGATAAGGGCTTCTTTTATGCACAAGAGATTAAGGGAATTCCCTGAAACAGGAGGACCAAGCTCCCTTGCAGAAAGCTTCTACGATGCTAAATTAAAATTTTTGGGAGAAAAGATACTTAATTACCTTAACTGGCATGGGGTTGCAATGGTAGAATTTAAAAAAGATAATAAAGATGGTAAATATAAAATAATGGAAATCAACCCTAAATTTTGGGGCTCTCTTGCACTATCAATAAGGTCTGGAATAGATTTTCCTCATCTACTTTACAAATTATCAATAGGAGAAGATTTTACCTCTACTAATTCTTATAAGAAAAACATAAAATTCCAATGGTTTACTTTAGATTTAGCACATTGTATTTCAACAAAAAATATATGGTTGTATCTTAAAACATTATCAAACAGGAAAATTCATAATGATATTTATCTTGATGATCCAATTCAAGGAATAGCGCTCCTTCTAAATAGCATTAAGACTTTCTTATCAAAAGAAAAGAGATTTCCACACGGAAATCCTATACTGGAGTAACAATTAAATACCTATTCGATATTCATATCCATACAAATTTTTCATATGATGGGCTAATAAGGCCAGAAAGGCTTAGCCACTATGCAAAAAATTTGAATCTAAAAGGGATAGCAATTACAGACCATGAGACTTTCCAAGGAGTTAAATTGGTCATCGATAATAATCCGTATGAAAACATAGAAATAATACGTGGAGAAGAAGTAAATACTAATTTGGGAGACATTCTCTGTTTATGTATTCAGGAAGAAGTAAAAAGTAGAAACTTCTTTGATCTTTACAAAGAAGTATCTGAACAGGGTGGCATTATTATTTTACCTCATCCCCTTAAAGATCACAATCCAAAAATATTTTCAAACCTAAACAATATCTATGGTATTGAAGTTTACAATGGGAGAACGAAAAATTATTGCAAGGAAGTTATGAAAATCATTAAAAACTACCCACATCTTGTTCCAGTAGGAGGTTCAGATGCTCATTTACCTTGGGAAATAGGAAACTCTGCGACTATGATTGAAATACCTGATAAAACTGAAAATGTCATTTTTTGTGATGCAATAAAAAAACACAAAACAATAGCTTTAAACCTTAGAAAGCAAAATATGGTAACTAGAGAAACATCAATCGCCTTATCAAAATCTAAAAAAATATTATGGGGAAAAAGAATTGCTGCAAACAGATCAAAGAAATAAGCCTTGGAATCTCTGTAAAAACTCATTTAATAAAATTTCTTTCGAGGAAGTTAAAGTAATTTTTGAAGAGGTATACAATCAAATAAAAAAAGAAACAATATTTTCCAATATTCCATTTAAAAACTTCCCGGATTATATTTTGTTTGAATATTGGTTTGATAAAGGTAAACATTTTGAGTTAGGTAAAAAAGAAAGATTATATTATAAAATTAAGGACAAAATTCCTTATATAATAAAGAAAAATTTAAGGAATCTTTACTCAACAAAACAAAAAAAAGAAAGTAAGACACACTGGCCAATTGAGGATAGATATATATTGTTCCTACACACCTTAATGAAAAAGGTAGAAAAGAAAACAGGGCTAAATCTTTTACCTTTAAATCTATGGCCTCAAAGATATACAAATGCATTCGTCATAACCCACGATGTAGAAGGGCCAGAAGGCTTTCAGAATATCCCTATTTTAGTGGAAATTGAAAAAAAATATGGTTTTAAATCAATGTTTAATTTTGTTCCACACAGATATAGAATAAATAAGGATTTAGTTGACTATTTAAGAGGAGAAGGATTTGATGTAGGGTTACATGGATTGAAACATGATGGTAAATTATTTTGGTCAGAGGAAAATTTTAAACAACGAGCAAAGGAAATCAACGAAAATATAGAAAACCTCGAAATAAAAGGTTTCAGAGCTCCTTTAACACACAGGAATCCTGTATGGCTACAATCCTTAAAGATTAGTTATGATATGTCTTTTTTTGATACCGATCCTTTTGAACCTATACCAGGTGGTACAATGAGCATCTATCCCTTCTTTATGGGGAATTTTATAGAGATACCATACACTTTACCCCAGGACAATCTACTCTTCAATGTTCTTAAAGAAAAAAATATTAATATCTGGAAGAAAAAAGTTGATTTTATCAAAAGATGGAATGGAATGATTCTAATTAATGTACATCCTGATTATATCAACAAAAAGAATAGTTGGGAAGCTAACAAGTACCCACTAACCCTATATGAAGAGTTTCTATCATTTATGAAAGACAAAAGATGTTGGAATACTCTCCCCAAAGAAATAGCCAACTGGTGGTCAAAAAAAACAAAAAAAAAGAATACTAGACTGTAAAAACAAATAATAAAAAACCTCTTGTAAATGTTCTTAATTTGAAAAAAATTATCTGTGATCTAATTGAGAAAGTATACAGGAATTAAATTTACCAATACTAAAAACCCATTTATAAATTCGCATTAAGAATTTTTACAATCCTCTCAGCAGTCTTGCCATCCCACAACGACATACCTAATGGTTTTTTCTGTGTACCATTTAGTATCTTTAAAGATTCTTCTACTATAACATCCTTCTTCATACCAACCAACACATTCGTCCCTTTAGTAATTGTAAAAGGCCTCTCTGTATTCTCTCTAATCGTAAGGCATGGAATATTCAAATAAGTGGTTTCCTGCTGAATGCTACCTGAATCGGTCAAAACGAATTTAGAATTTTTATATAATCTTAAAAAATCTTTATATGAAAGAGGATTGATAATTCTAATATTCCTATCAAAACTAATATTAAACTCCTCCATCCGTTTCTGAGTTCTTGGATGAGCTGGAAATACAATTTCTATTTCTCTTGCGATAGTATTTAAAGCTTCTGCAATTCCTTTAAACGTTTCTTTATCATCCACATTACTCGGACGATGTAAAGTTAACACTGCATATTTTCCCAACTCAATATCTTCAAAAAGAGGCTTATCTAAATTAGGAGTTTTTCCCATCTCCCAGATTAAGGTATCGATCATTATATCACCAACAAGATAAATTTTTTCTTTCGGAATACCTTCTTTCCTGAGATTTTCATCTGCTTCTTCCGCAGGTGTAAAAAGATAATCGGAAATCGCGTCCGTTAGCAGCCTATTTATCTCTTCCGGCATTCTCCTATCAAAACTCCTGAGACCGGCTTCAACGTGAGCCAAAGGTATATGCAATTTCGTCGCGACCAGTCCACATGCTATCGTCGAATTCACATCACCAACCACTACGATAATATCTCCTCCCTCTTCCATAATAAATTTCTCGAATTTCTTCATTATTTCACCAGTCTGTTCTCCGTGAGTACCCGAACCAACTTCAAGATTCACATCTGGTTTTCTTATGCCAAGCTCGTCAAAAAAACACTTAGACATATTATTATCATAATGCTGACCTGTATGAACGAGAACTTGCTCGATATTATCACACTTTGAAGCAATCCTCATTATAGGGGCTATTTTCATAAAGTTGGGTCTTGCTCCAACTACATGAACAAACTTCATTTATGCCCTGAAAATTTTATCACTTTTAATATCGGAAAGGGCGTTACGCGTATCTATAATAACAGAAGAGTTATCAACGATATTTTTATAATCGATATTGGAATGAGCTGTAACTATAATAACAGCGTCCTGTTCCTTTAAAAGTTCCTCTGATAATTTTACCGAGCTAATCACAAGATCGGTCTGCCTCATATTATATATTTCGGTAACATAAGGGTCATAATAGGATACCTCCGCCCCACCTTCCCCAAGAAATTCTATTATCTTAATCCCCGGAGATTCTCTTGAATCGTCGATATCTTTCTTATATGCAACACCAATGACAAGAACTTTAGAACCTTTAAGAGATTTTTTATTCTTATTCAAGGCGGATATGGTTTTCATTACAACATATTCCGGCATCATAGTGTTAATTTCACCTGCAAGCTCGATAAATCTTGTATTAATACCGAACTTTCGGGCTTTCCAGGAAAGATAAAAAGGATCTATGGGAATACAATGTCCTCCGAGCCCGGGCCCCGGATAAAAAGGTTTAAAACCAAAAGGTTTAGTCTTCGCGGCTTCGATTACATCCCAAATATTTATACCCATTTTATCAAATATAACTTTAAGCTCATTCACCAGAGCAATGTTTACCGAACGATAGGTATTTTCTAATATCTTTGTTGCTTCGGCTACCTCGGCAGACGGGACTTCTACAATTTCATCAAAAACATTTTTGTAAATCTCAACAACCTTTCTTCCGGACTGCTCGCTAAGCCCTCCCACTACCTTCGGTATGTTTCTCGTAGTAAATTCTTTATTTCCCGGATCTTCTCTCTCGGGAGAGAAAGCTAAATGAAAACTCATATCCAATTCATGACCAAAACCTTCAAAAATAGGAAGTAAAATTTCCCTGGTAGTACCGGGATAAACAGTCGATTCGAGAATTACTATAGCCCCCTGTTTTAAATTCTCCGCGACCGACTTGGCTGAATTCTCGACAAAGGATAAATCAGGCTGACGATATTTATCGAGCGGGGTCGGCACACAAATAGATACTAAATCAACTTTGTTCAATTGTAAGAAATCGGTAGTAGCGCTAAAAAGACCTGAATTAAATAAATCTTTTACCCTGTCTTCCTGTATATGCTTTAAATATATTTCCCCTCGGGAAAGTTTGTCTATTTTTTTTTCATCAATGTCGAAACCGATAGTCTTGTATCCGGCACGAACAAATTCCATCGCGAGAGGCAAACCAACATAACCCAACCCAATTACTCCAAGAACTTTTTCTTTCCTTTCGTTATTACCTTCCATAGATTCAATATATTATTACTTTCTCATGTGTCAAGAGTAATCTGGCCTCTCCCCCAATTTCTCATGAAAACCTAAAGTTAATCATTTAAGAGCTCACGGTTTAAAAAAAAATACTAATTCATTACTGAGAAAACGTATATAAATTTTCAATAGGGAAAAATAAAAACAGGAAGAGAAAAGGGATTACACCTAAAAAACCATGAAGCTCCGGCAATAGTACTTGCTTTTTAATTGTTTTTTTCTATATTCATGCAAATATGCTTAAATATATTAACAATATTACGACAGTTCTCAAAACAATCGACAATCCATTAAAAAAAATCGAAAATGTAGCCGAGAAAGACAAACTTGAAAGAGAATTCTACGACAAAGAGGCAGAAATGCATCTACGAGATTTTGATGAAAATTTATTTCAATACGACGAGAATGAATTCCTTCCACCCAGACATAGTTTTTTTTATTCACTATTAAATAATGTTGAAAATAAAAATATACTTGATTGTTGTTGCGGATGTGGTTTTACTTCGGTAAAACTCGCAAAGCAAAGAGCTTTAATCACAGGTATAGATATATCTCCAAAAATGGTAGAGCTTGCAAAGAAAAACGCCGAATTTAATAACGTTAATAAATCCATAAATTTTAAGGTTATGTCAGTTCAGGATATGTCTTTCAATGACGATACATTTGACTACGTCGTTAGTCTCGTAGGTTTACATCATCTAAATTTAGAACTTGCAGGCAAAGAAATACGACGCGTATTAAAACCAGGGGGAAAAGCTATCTTTCTCGAGCCAAGAATTCCCTTTAAAGGAATTATGGCTTTCAGAAGCTTAATACCTAAAACTTGTTATGAATCCCCGGGAGGAGGCTCTATAAGCGATAAAGAAGTATATGAATTTTCACGTCATTTTTCAACTCATAAAATATATTATTTTCAATTACTTAGGAAATTTTTGGTGGTACCATTTATGAATAAGTTTTCCTCCCAAATAGATAAACTAGACTTTTTACTTATAAACAAAACCCCTATTTTAAAAAAATTTTGTTGGGCTTTTGTACTCGAGTTTACAAAATAAAAAAACAAAATTATAGTTTTTTTATAATATCATGGTCAAAAATATGGTGGGCTTTTTCAGCCTTGACAACAAAGGTTAATAATCTAACTTTCTCTCGATGAAAGAAGAATTTGAACCAATTCCGTTTTTCGGTCCCGGAAAAAAGGTAATCGACATTGGATGCTGGGATAATATTGAACCTTCGATATCACTGGCATCAACTGGAACCACCGTTTTCGCGATAGACCGTTACCAAAAAATGAGTCAATTTAAAGAAAAACTTATTGATTACGTTGAAAACAACAGAATCAGCAAAAAAAACTCAGAAAAAATCATTCCTTTAAAAGCGGATGCTGCCAAACTTCCTTTTTCGGAACAAAGTATCGATGGAATACTTTTCCTTTATTCTGTTTCCTGGCTCGAGCAATTCGGAACAGAGCCTCTTATGGCCTACAATGAAGCTATACGAGTTTTAAAAAACGATGGACTCGTAATAATAACGGAAACTAATATACATCGGGCTGAAGCCCAGGAAAAATTTTTAAATACAATGATGAAAACGGAAAGAAAAGGCAATATTGTTATAGGCAGAAAATTCGCCCCTGAAGAAAAACTTTTTTAAACTACCAAGGAAGATTTATATGAAAAAAAACAAGGCAATTGAATATAATATCCGGGCCCATAATAGAATCTATAAAAAATACGAGCAAATACATGGTGATATTTTTAACCCTATAGAACAAACACGTCTCCGTAAGTACCTCTCACTAGCGATTAGATATATCGAAACATCTTCAATCCAAAAAGAAGCTCTTGATTATGGCTGTGGTTCAGGTAATCTTACACAACATATGATTGCCTTAGGTTTTTATGTGGTTTCTGCGGATATCGCGGAAAACTTTCTAAAACTCATTAAAGAAAAATATAGTCATACTGGACAGTCAGAGATCTTGAAAATCAATGGACAAGACTTGTCAAATATTGAAAACAATCGTTTTGATTTTGTTGCCACTTACTCTGTATTGCATCACGTTCCGGATTATCTACGAATAATCGAAGAAATGGTTCGAGTAGTTAAACCAGGAGGCATTATATATATTGATCAAGAAGCCAATGAATCCTACTGGAACAGTAATGAGTATGTCGAATTCCTAAAATTAGTTCAACCTAAAAAAAGTTGGAAAAGATTTCTGAAGCCATCGAGTTATATTAACAAAATTCGGAAAATTATAAATCCGCGATTTGGAGCATGGGGAGATATACATGTTTATTCGGATGATCATATAGAATGGAATAGAATCGAAAATTTATTGTCAAATTGTGGATGCGAGATTGTTTTGAAAGAAGATTATTTGATGTATAAAAAAGATTATTCTGTCGATATATATCAAAAATACAAGAATAAAATTAATGAAACACGAGTGTTAATTGCTCGCAAAAAATGATTTTCGCCTGATACAGCAATACTACAAAATTTAACTTCGAAGAAAAAATTTTTTGGAACAGTCACAAAACGCACAAAAGAGAATAGGACGCAGATTGACTCAGATTTTTTTACGTTTGCCCAACCATACACCATCAAGGAATTAGCCACGGATTAACACTGATTTTTTTACTATTTAACTATTTTTCAATTTGACAATTTAACTTAGATTCTAGAATCCACGATAATAGCCACAGAGGGTTTATGTTATTTGTCAAGGTCTCATCCTGATTTTCTCATTATACCTCTTGCCTAATCCTCCATTTTCAGATATGTTACTATTGAGGGGCGGGTTTTAGGGTCAACT
>Ga0315555_1000387_pt1 | contig 30687 bp, 23 predicted proteins | sample SalMarSW160380MG_FD_202113 | JGI IMG/M metagenome (GOLD analysis project Ga0315555, IMG submission 202113) | Salt marsh sediment microbial communities from the Plum Island Ecosystem LTER, Massachusetts, United States - Salt Marsh Sediment SW1603-80 ... | reverse complement strand
CTTTGTTTGTGTCTGTCAATAATTTAGCCACAGAGGACACTGATTAATCAAATCTCTATTATTTTTAGCCACAGAGGGCACAGAGTTCACAGAGAAATTTAATAATCAATTTAGCCATAGGAGACAGGAGACAGAGGACGGATGACAGACGACAGAGGACGGATAACAGACGACAGAGGACGGATGACAGACGACAGAGGACGGACAACAGACAACAGATAACAGACGACGGACGACGGATAACAGATAACAGACGACAGATGACGGACAACAGATGACGGACAACAGAAGACAGATGGTCATTTGTTGTTGAATCTTCCGCACCAGTTTTCCGGCTCGGCCATCATTTTTCCGAGCATTCTGCCAATTCTCTTGCATTTTCCCAGTAATCTTTGATGGTCTCTATTTGAGATATATTTACATTTCAATGCGGTATCCAGCCAGTGTTGTGTTTCCGCCTGTTCGGCGTCTGCATCAGTCAGCTTGCTGACGAAATGGGCAGGATACAGCCGTTTGTGCCAGGATTCTGAAATGTTAGCTCCAATCGAACGGGAAGAGCGTCTAATCTGATTTGTAAGTGAGTAGAGCTCTTCTTTAGGGAATGTCTTTGCCAGTTCGAAAATCTCCTGTTGCAGCTCAATCGCTAACTTATAAACATTAAGGTCTCGAAAACTCTCAATTCTTTCGCTCATCAATCAGTCTTTTTTTCCGCCCTCTACCTTCCGTTGTCTGTCGTCCGTTTTTTCACTGCTGTTGGTAATAGGACATTGCCTCGGGCATCAGATTTTCGATGTCCCGAATCCTAGTCGAATCGGTAGGGTGCGTGCTCAAAAGCTCCAGCGGGGCAGGGCCTTGTTTTGAAGCGGCCATTCTCTGCCAGAAAATTATTGCTTCGTTGGGATTGTAGCCGGCCATCGCCATAAATATCAGGCCGAGATGGTCGGCTTCGCTCTCTTGCTTTCTGCTGTATGGCAGCAGGACTCCGACCTGCGTCCCTATGCCGTAGGAGCGCATAAAGAGGTCCTGTGTTTGTGCCGGGCTGCTTTCGAGGGCCTTTGATAGTGCCATACCTCCCATCTCCACAATAAGACCCTGTGTCATTCTTTCGGAGCCGTGCCTTGCGAAGGCGTGTGCGATTTCGTGTCCCATCACCACAGCCAGCCCTTCTTCCGTCCGGGTCACCGGCAGCAGGCCCGTATAGACGACTACTTTTCCTCCCGGCATTGCCCAGGCGTTTACATTCGGGTCTTCGATGAGATTGAATTCCCATTGGTATCCCTGCAACCGGTCTTGCGTGCAGTTTTTTGCGCAATATTGCTCTACAGCTTTTTGTATCCTGCCGCCGACGCGTTTGACCATCTGGGTCTGCTGGACATCGGTGCTTAATTTGCTTTGCGAGATAAATTCGCCGTAGGACTGGAAGCTCATCGAATTCATAATTGAGTCGGGAACGAGATTGAATTGTTTTCTGCCGGTGATTTCAACCTGCGAGCAGGAAGAAAGCGACAGTAAAGAACCACACAAAATAATCAGCCATAATTTCAGGGACGGTTTCATAATATGCCCCTTTCTTTTTTATTTTTCATCGATTTCGTTTTTTATTTGATTAAGCAAATTTATCGCTTCGAGCGGCGTCAAATTGTCTATATCGGTCGAGGATAGTTTTTCGAGAATGCTTTTATGTTTTTGGACGAAGAGCGAGTCTTTGTCGGATTCCTTTGTTTTGTGTTTCGAGAGCGAGCCGGTGGCTTCTTTGGCGAAGGTGGATTCCAGCTCATCTAAGATTTCCTTAGAGCGTTCGAGGACAGGTTTCGGGACGCCGGCCAGTTTCGCTACGTGGATGCCGTAAGATTTGTCCGTTCCGCCGGGCAGAATCTTGTGCAAAAATACTACTTCGTCCATCCATTCGCGAACGGCGACGTTGCAATTTTTGACGTTCGTAAATAGTTCCGCTAATTCCGTCAGCTCGTGATAGTGGGTGGCGAAGAGCGTTCTGCACATGAGCTTGTTTGCGATGTGCTCGGCAATCGCCCAGGCAAGGGCAAGACCGTCGTAGGTGCTTGTGCCTCTGCCGACCTCATCGAGAATAACAAGCGATTTATCGGTTGCATTATTTAAGATATTTGCGGTCTCGGTCATCTCGACCATAAATGTTGACTGGCCTCTAACCAATTCATCGGAAGCGCCGACGCGGGTGAAGATTCTATCGACAATGCCGAGCACGGCATCCTTAGCAGGAATAAATGAGCCGGCCTGGGCCATTAAGACCAGAAGGGCAACCTGCCTTATATAGGTGCTCTTTCCGCTCATATTCGGCCCAGTTACAAGCAAAATGTCGCCTGTATGATTGCCAATCTCGATATCGTTGGGAACAAATTCCGAGCCGAGCGCTTCAGCAAGGACAGGGTGTTTACCCTCGTTGATAATAAGCTCCGTGCCGTTAGTCATTTTTGGGCGAGTATAGTTTCGCCTTTTTGCTAAATAAGCAAGTGCAGCCAGGCAATCGCACTGGGCTATAGTATCGGCGAGGTGCTGCAGGCGGCTTACATACCGGCTTGCTTGCTGGCGAACGTCCTCGAAGAGTTTTTGCTCTAATTCGAGCGCTTTTTCATCAGCGCTCAGGGCCTGCGTTTCGTATTCTTTCAACTGGTCGGTTATGTAGCGTTCTGCATTTTTGATTGTCTGCTTGCGGACGTAATCGGCGGGGACCTTATCAGCCGATGAGCGGTTTACTTCGATATAATAGCCGAATACCTGATTGTAGCCGATTTTCAGATTGCCGATGCCGGTCCGCTCGGACTGCTGCTTTTGATAATTTCGCAGCCAGCTTTGGCCGTCTCTGGAAATCGAGCGCAGGCGGTCAAGCTCTTCGGAGAAGCCGGCTTTAATCACGCCGCCATCGCGAAGATGCGAGGGGCAATCCGGCCTGATTGCGGATTCGAGCAGGTCTGCCAATTCGTCCATACTGTCGCATCGGCCGGAAAGCTGAACGAGAAGGTCGGCAGAAAGTCTCTGGAGTATTTCCCGCAGCTTCGGTATCTGCCGGAGAGTGTTTGCCAGTGAGAGCAAGTCCCTCGGAGCTGCGCGGAAAGTGCTGATGCGGGCAGCAATTCGCTCGGTGTCGGCTATTTCTGAAAGCAGCTTGCGAATTTCGGCTGACTCTTTATCTGATTCCTTTAATTCCGCAACGGCATCCTGCCGAAGCTCGATAGCACCCAGGTCGCACAGCGGCATACACAGCCAGGCCCTCAGCATCCTTCCGCCCATAGCGGTTATTGTCTCATCGAGGCAGTCCAGCAGTGAGCCGATCTTGCTCTCGGTGCGGGTTGTTCGCAGGATTTCAAGACTGCGAAGAGATGTCGTGTCGATTTGAAGGTATTTTTGTCGTTCGACCTGTTTCAAATTCTGTATATGGCCGAGCGTGGTCCTTTGTGTTTCGTTGAGATATTCGATAACGGCACCGGCAGGCGGGATAATCCCATCGTTGTCATCACCGATGCCGAAGCCCTCGAGGGTGGCTGTTCCAAAATGCTTGAGCAGGCGCTGCCTTGCCTGGTATGGGTCGAAATACCAGGCGGGACGTTCGGTTATGATAGCGTTTGTAAGCTGAGATATATCTTTTGCGAGTTTTCTTGTCTCGGCCTCGAACAGCTCGCCGCGTCTGTCGGGCAGAAGGCACTCGGCAGGTGACAATCGAAGCAGCTCATCGAGCAGCTTGTTCTCAGGCAGCTTCTGAACGAAGAAATGGCCGGTTGAAATATCGACCCAGCTAATAGCAGCGGTGTCTTTATTGCCGAGATTGACCGCACAGAGGAAGTTGTCTTCTTTTGCATCGAGAAGGATATCGTCGGTGAGCGTGCCGGGTGTTACGATTCGAACAATGTCACGCTTGACGACGCCTTTGGCGGTCTTCGGGTCTTCGACCTGCTCGCAGACGGCAACTTTGAAACCTGCCTGTAGCATTTTTTTCAGGTATCCTTCGACTGCGTGATAAGGAACGCCGGCAAGCGGGATGGGATTATCGCCTTTGCTTCTGCTGGTTAGCGCCAGTCCGCAGACCTTAGAGCAGGTCTTGGCGTCCTCATAGAAGGTTTCGTAGAAATCGCCCATACGGAAAAATAAGATGCAGTCGGGGTATTTCTGCTTGAACTGGTGGAACTGCTTCATCGCAGGCGTTAGTTTTTCACTTATCTCGGCCATAGCGCCAATTATACACGAAGCCGGCCGTTTAACAACTCTGATGTGATTTGAGCGGCGTGGTTTTTGGATTCGGCTTTTTTGAGCTGTTCGAGTAGTTTTTCCTGTCGGAGAGTGAAACAGACAGGAGTGCGTAAATCGAAATCGGCGGCATTGCAGAGGTGCCGGATTTTCTCACAGAGATTTTCAATTCCGATACCGAATTTAGCACTTATTTGCACGGTGTTACTTAAACTTTGAGGTAGTTTATCAGCGTCAAGCCCGACGGGTAAATCAGATTTATTCAAGACCGTCAGGACACGTGTCTTCACGGGCTGGAAGCCCGTGCTACTAATTTTTTCAATTAGATGCTCATCAAGCTGCTTTATAGTTTGACTGTTATCCAGAATGAGCAAAACAATATCGGCCTGTTGTAAAATCTCAGCGCTTCTTTGCTGAGAAGCTTTTTCGATAATATTATCAGGAGTTTCAGCGAGTTTTTCGTCTAAGCCTGCGGTGTCGATTAACTCTACGAACAGCGGGTCTATCAGGCATTGTGTGCTGACCCAGTCGCGGGTAGTGCCTTCGATGTCGGTTACGATTGCCTTTTGTCGGCCGGCGAGCATATTAAGCAGTGTGCTTTTTCCGGTATTCGGCGGGCCGACTATGGCGGCCCTGCAGCCGAAGATAATCAGTTTTGCGGGCTGTGTGTTTTTGAGGATCTCACCAGCTTCGGCTGAAATCTGTTTAAGAGAAATTTTGTTTATGTTTTGTTGCCACTGTTCGAGCTTTTTGGTTAAACCGGTTTCTACTTGATTTGTGATTATTTTTGTGCCCTGTATGGTTTTTGCCTTTGGCTGGGCAAGTATTGCCTCGATGGCGATTGTGTTGAGATTTTTTTGTGCAGAGAGTATTTTAGCCAGAAGCTGTTCTGCGGTAACAGGTTTGACACCTTTTTGGGCCAGTAGTTTCATTATCATCTCGACGATGAGCGGGTTGCCGTGACAGTTTATCGCAAAATTGTCAGGGCCTTCGCAGCCGATTGTAACCTGGTCGATGGTCTCGGAGCCGTCCATAATTTTTCCAAGCAGGATTTCGCCGGTTTTAAATGTTGGAGATTTTGTTATTACCGGCTTGAATATCTCTTTGATAATTGTTTCGGCAGAGTCGCCGAAGAGCTGGACCGTTGCTATTGCACCGGTTCCTTTGCTTGTCATTACCGCAGCAAATACGTTGCTCGTGACTCGTGGCTCGTGGCTCGTTTTTAACTTGTGGTGCATAACTCAAAATTAATCTTTGTGCCTTTGTGCCTTAGTGGCTATGTACCTGTTTTTTTCTCGATATATTTTTGGTATGCCAGAACGATGCCCTTTACAACGAGGTTGGGCACGTAGTTGTCTATGAATTCGCAGTCATCCTTTATGGTTTTGGCTCCGGAGCCGGTGATTATCGTTTGCGGCCATTTGCCGATTTGCTCGGCGTAGCGCCTGACGACCTCTTCGAGCGCACCGATGATGGAATAATACAGGCCGCAATTTATGGCATCGGCGGTGTTTTTGCCGTAGGGCGTTTTTGGTTTTGTGACTTTTATGTTCGGCAGTTGTGCGGTGTTATCCTTCAAGGCCTGAGCGCTTATCTCAAAGCCCGGGCAGATTACACCTCCCTGGAAAATGCCGTTTTGGTCAACCAGGTCGATGGTGACAGCCGTTCCGAAATCAGCGACTACCACCGCATCTTCGACTACATCATAAGCCGCTGCTGCTGCGACGACTCTATCGGTGCCGACTTTTTCCGGCTCATCTACCCAGCAGGTCATCGGCAGCGGTATGTCTTTACCGATGATATATATTCTCTCATCGAGGGCTTCTTTTGCTATATCGGCAATCAGCTCTGCCCAGGCGGGATTGACGCTGCTTATGATGATTACGCCATCGCGTTTTTTTTCTTTGGAGCTTTTGGCAACGGGGATTTTGTCCCATGCATTTTTCAGGCAACTTGTCAGTTTTATACGAGAACCGCCAGGGATGGATTCTATTAACTGTTCTTTGCCGTCGAGGAAAAGCCCTATGTTGATATTCGTATTGCCGATATCTACCGCGATTATGTTCATATTTTATACCTTATAGGATGTATTTATCAGTATTCTTTGTACCTTATTGTTTTGCTGATGTCAATTTATACTGCCAATAGTTGTTTACACGACTGTCATTTTCCGTTATAGTGGTTATATGGAACGGTTCGATTTTCCAAAGGTAAAGAGGGATGCCTTCACAGTGGCATCGCTTTTTGACCAGTCAGACGAGAAAACATATTGGCTTTCCAGGACCGCTTACGAGCGTCTGGAAGCAGTTGAATTGATGCGGCAGATTATTTATGGCTATGACCCATTTACCATCCGACTTCAAAGAATTTTTGAAGTTGCTCAGCGCACATAAAGTTGAGTATCTGCTCATCGGCGGATATGCAGTAGGTTACTATGGTTATCCGCGGGCTACCGCTGATATGGATATCTGGGTTGCTATGAATAAGACTAATTCGGAGAGGATAGTAACTGTTTTGAAAGAGTTTGGTTTCAATCCACCCGAACTATCACCGGAATTATTCCTTAAAGAATGGCAAATCATTCGCTTAGGTGTACCCCCTGTCAGGATAGAGCTGGCAACGACGGTTTCAGGTGTCGATTTCAGCGAATGTTACGCTGAGCGAAAGGTGGATGAGCTTGATGGAGTAAAAGTTAATTTAATTAGTTTGAGGCACCTGAAAGCTAACAAAAAGGCCGCTGGAAGACATCAGGATTTAGCAGATATTGATAAGCTGCCGTAACTGCGGGGTGTTGAACATCGGAATAAATAAGTTATCTATTTTTTGCCGCTTTAACCTTTTGCCATAATAGTTCAGTCAGCTCTTTTACTCCTTCTCCGGTTACGGCTGATATTGGATGAATCTCTCTATTCAGCTTTTTTCTCAAATCTGCAACCGCCTTTCCATCGGGATTAAGGTCCATCTTATTGACGACGATAACTTCTTCTTTTTGAGCCAGCACTTCGCTATACAAGCCGAGCTCCCGGCGTATGGCTTTGTAATTCTCCGCCGGGTCGGAGCCGTTTAGAGGCATTATATCAAGAATATGGACAATAATTCGAGTTCTTTCTATGTGTTTCAGGAACTCGAATCCGAGGCCGGCCCCGTCGTGAGCTCCTTCAATCAGGCCTGGTATGTCAGCCATAACGAACCGGCGGAAGCCGCTTAGTTCGACGATGCCGAGCACCGGCTCAAGCGTGGTGAATGGGTAATCGGCGATTTTTGGCCTTGCAGCAGAGCAGCGGGAAATCAGGGTGCTTTTTCCGGCGTTCGGCATACCGACCAAGCCGACATCGGCGATGAGCTTTAATTCGAGCCGGATATTTCTTTCCTGTCCTTTTTGGCCGGTTTCGGCGTATCTTGGCGTCTGATTGGTTGGCGTAGCGAAGGCCTTATTGCCTCTTCCGCCTTTTCCGCTGCGACATACGCATACCTTCATACCAATTTCGTTGAGGTCTTTCAGGAGCAGACCCAAATCGGTATCATATATAAGCGTGCCGGGCGGGACTTTGATGATTAAATCCTCGCCGTCTGCTCCGTGCTTGTTGCTGCCTGAGCCGGGCCGGCCATTTTGTGCCTGCCAGTGATGCCTGCCTGCGAAATCCAGCAGGGTATCGAGGTTTTCGACCGTTTGGAAATGGACATCGCCTCCCTTTCCTCCGTCGCCGCCATCGGGGCCGCCCTTAGGGACGTATTTTTCCCTGCGGAAGCTGACACAGCCGTTGCCGCCGTTACCCGCCTTTACCCATATTTTTGCCTGGTCAATAAACATAGTGCTCGTATTGCGTATTGAGTATATCGTATTGCGTCTTATATATAAAAAAAGGATGGCAGTTATTATACCATCCTTTTTCATTCATTTAGTAGTTTTATTGTTTATCAGACGACGTGGACTTTTCGGCCATGGAAACGCACTTGTCCATCTGCGGTGGCGAACAGCGTATAGTCTCTGCCCATGCCGACGTTGCTGCCGGGGAAGAATTTTGTTCCGCACTGGCGGACAATGATTGAGCCGGCGGTAACATCCTGGCCGCCGAACAACTTGACGCCCCTATATTGAGGATTGCTGTCTCTGCCGTTTCTTGAAGAGCCCTGTCCTTTTTTATGTGCCATAGTCAGATACCCTTATTATCACCAAAAATCACAAATCTTATATTTCGGGATATTATAATCCACATCTGCAATTTTGTCCAGAAATTTTTAAGGGATTTTATGGCTATTTAATCCGGGGTATTTTGCCTTATTTAGAATTGCTATTACGGTTAAGAGCCTAAAAGCCGTAGAACTCCGCTTGGTTTAATTCCGGCTGACTGCCGGATTGCCCCCATAAACGGGTTATGGCACATAACCTAATTTTCCCCACGCACCCCTTTGCACCCGGTACAAATCCGGATTGCCCAGCGACCACTTTGGGTCTTTGACAACAATCCCTTTTTCTATTATCTCGATCATGAGATATCGGCCAAGCTCAATAGTGCGTGGGTCTCTCCACTTCCAGTGTTCAGCATGCCCATCAGCAAAACCAAAGGTTGCCCCGTCACCGTGCCTGCAAGAGGGCTTGTCCCACCACAATTCCTTGTAATAGTAAACAGTCCAGCTCGATGGAGATGGCTCACCCATATCAAGAAAAACGATCTGTGAGGTTGAATTTTTAACATCCGCCCTGTTTTCCCGTGGTTTAAGGGTATCACCCTCTATTTCCCAATGGCCGTTCATATTATCAACTATAGCGTATGTTAATACCTCCCCACGTTCACCTGCAGGGCATTTGTAGAGTTTCAAGGTCTTACAATATGGAAATAGAAGCCCCCCTTCAATCCCTTCTTCTTCTTCTTTTGTGGTGTAATCATCCTCCCAGTATGCCCAGGCGTAATCGTTGTCGGTACCATCTTCCAGTTTTTCATGTGTATTTCCACATACGAGTCTGCCGTTGTTATCATCGGTGTAGAGGTTCCAGGCAAGGACTAACTGCCTGAGGTTGTTGAGGCAAACCAGGCGTTTGCCCTGCTCTCTGGCCCTGGCCAGTGCTGGTATAAGAATGGCCATCAGAAGCGCTATTATTGCTATCACTACGAGCAGCTCGATAAGAGTAAAGGCCTTTGTTTTCATTATTCCGGCACTATTTGTTTTATTCAACTGGAATTTATCGTATGTTATACGCAGTACTACATTTATGCGATTTTACATATTAATTATACTGCACATCCCGGCGTATGTCAAGCTTATTTTTCGTTTGTTATGGGCTTAAAAGCGCTTTGGCAAAGGAGAATCAAGGTTCCCATCCCGCCCTTGGCGAGGTCTCGCCTGTTAGCGGATTGGCCTGTAGTATGGCCTTTATGTCGTTTAGTGGAATCAGGCCTACGGTAGCGAGTTTTATCCTGCCGTCGGGGTTAATAAAGAAACTGGATGGAATGGCGTTTACATTACTGTAAGGCCTCGGCAGATTGCCTTTATTGAGCAAAACCGTATAGTTCATACTATTTTTTGCAACGAAAATTTTCACTGTTTCCGGCCTTTCGTTCGTTATGGCAAGCATCGCCAGTTCGTTTTCACTGATGGTTTTGCGCAGTTCTATCAGGCCTGGTGTCTCCATCAGGCAAGGGCCGCACCAGGTGGCCCAGAAGATGAGCATAACGTTTTTACCGCGGTAATCGCTCAATCTATGCTGTCTGCCGTTAATGTCGGATAAAGTAAAGTCGGGAGCGTGTTTGCCGTGCCAGGATTTATAGGCAGGTCCCCAGGTTCTGGCGGCCCTGATGATATCATTTAGTGTTTTCTCTGAGCCGGTAGTGATATTGGTTGATGATTCCGCGGCTTCGTTGGGTCTTTCAGCAGTTGATTCTGATGTTGTGTATTTACCGGGGTATTGCTCTGATTGAATTTGTTCGTCAGGTTGTTTTTTACACCCCGCCAATATTACTATTGCAGCAAGTATAATTACTACGGCAAAAGCTGCCGATTGAGTGATTGTTTTTTTATTTTGTCCGGACATCTTCTCTTTCTCCTGAAAAGATTATAGTTTTATATTTACAATGTATATTATTTATATCAAGGAATAAAAGGAAAGTTCGTAAATTTGGGATTTTAAGCGGCATTTAACAAGGATTCTTTCTTGGTGACCGGTGCCGGGAGCGGTCTGGGCTTTTTAGTGAAATGCGTTATATTTTAGCTGTAGAGGAAATATGCATCTTGAGCTATTTAACCTGTGCATCTCGGTCTTGCAGGTAGTCCTTTGACAAAATCAGATTTTTGGTTAGTATTAATTCTTTTATTTTATCTCGCAGACCATGTATATCTGCTGTTAAGATTCTCTGTGATGGCTTTTCTTTAAGAGGTTTTTGGCTGGTATGTTACAATGACTGAGTTGTTAGCTGTGAATTCGGCTGAGGGCGTAACGGGCTTGCCCGTTCTTCTGTTAATAGGAGCAGCGGTTTTCGGCGGGGCCGTAGGAGGCAAGCTGTTCCAGAGACTGCACATACCTCAGATCATAGGTTACGTTGTCATTGGAATGGTCCTGGGGCCGTTGTTGAAGATTATTTCTCCGCGGGACGTACAATTTCTTGAGCCTTTTAATCTTTTCGCTCTTGGGGTTATTGGTTTTTTGGTTGGTGGTGAGCTCAAGCGAGATATCTTTGTGCGATTTGGAAAGCAGGTTCCTGTTATTTTACTGTTTGAAGGTGTGCTGGCATTTCTGCTGGTAGGCGTTCTTACTTTTCTTGTAATGTGGCATTTTTCTGACTGGCAGGTGGCACTGGCGGTATCTGTTGTTTTTGGTGCCATTTGCTCCGCGACGGACCCGGCATCGACAATAGCTGTTCTATGGGAATACAAATGCCGTGGCCCAGTGACATCTATGGTGACGGCAATAGTTACTCTTGATGACGCGTTGGCATTAACGCTGTATGCAATAAGTGTTGGTGTGGCGGGTGTGCTGACCGGCCATCAGGAACTTGGTATAGGGATGTCTCTGCTGCATACCCTGTACGAATTGGGCGGCTCATTGGTTCTTGGTGTTGCATTTGCAGCGGCTTTGACCTTCATCTTGAATGTTATAGAAGACGACCGCGAGAAAACACTGGTCTTTACCCTGGGAACATTATTATTGTGTATCGGGGCAGCTATTTATTTGCATCTGGATGTGATTCTTTCGTGTATGGCTGCCGGGGTGGTGATGATAAATGTAAAATCGAGAAGAGCCGCAGCCAGCTTTGAGGCGCTTCATAAATACGCAGCGGCGCCGATATATGTGCTGTTTTTCGTTCTTGTGGGAGCAAGGCTGAGTTTCTCACATTTCAATACAATGATAGGTTTTCTTGTGGCGGCTTATGTGTTTGGAAGTATTGTCGGCAAGACATGCGGCGCATATCTTGGCGGATTATATTCCGGAGCGGTTAGAAATGTTCGGAATTACCTGGGCTTGTGCCTGTATCCGCAGGGAGGTATAGCAATCGGGTTGTTAATAATCGCCAGCAGCAGATTCGAAAGCAATATAAGTGCGATTATGCTGCTGGTTGTGATTATCGGCGCCTTTATACTTCAAATTATTGGTCCTGAAGGAGTTAAAATCGGGGCTAAAAAAGCAGGTGAGATAGGGCTTAACATTACCGAGCAGGACCTTATCAGTAAGTGTAAAGTAAGTGACGTAATGGAAACCGATGTGCCCGTTATCAATGGAGGGACATCTCTTAACGAGCTTCTCAAGACAGTCAGCAGTACGGAGCATCTATATTACTGCGTGGTGGATACCGACAAAAAAGTTACGGGAGCTATTACGCTTGACGGTGTAAGGAATACGTTTGCTACTCAGGAGATTAATGACTGGTTAGTGGCGCTAGATATCGCTGAGCCTGTCGTTGATGTTGTGACACCGGATACCTCGCTGCCCGAAGCCATAGAGCTGATGGGGCGGGACAGGATAGAGCATATGCCGGTTGTCGCGTCAAAACAGGACAAAGAGTATGCGGGAGTTCTGGATTTGCGAGCTATGCGCCGTCAGCTCAGTGCAGAAGTTCTGTCAAGACAGCGTGAAGCTGACAGTATGTATGGTCGAAGGCCGGAGGTAGCCTGATAAGTTTTATGTTTTTTTATGCTGGCAATGTGATGTGTGGTAAACCGATAATCCTGGCGATAAATTTACCTGATTACCTGGACATCTTGTTTGTTTTGGGAGCGGCCATATTCGCAGGCACAATCAGCGGGCGTATTTCTCAGAAACTGCATATTCCTCAGGTGGTTGGTTATATTATTGCCGGTATCTTAATAGGCGGTTCGGTATTCAACCTCGTAAGCGCCGAATTAATCAGGTCACTGCTGCCGTTTAATCTGTTTGCTCTTGGAATAATCGGCTTTATGATAGGAGGGGAGCTTAAGTATGACATTTTCAAAAAATACGGCAAACAATTTATTACAATCCTTCTTGCAGAAGGACTTTTTGCTTTTTTTATCGTTACCGTATTAACATTTCTTGCGGGAGCATTTTTTACAGGCAACTGGTACGCTTCGCTCGCACTGGGACTCGTCCTGGGGGCAATTTCGTCTGCGACGGCACCGGCTGCAACCGTAGATGTTCTCTGGGAATATAAAACCAGGGGCATTCTTTCTCGGACAGTTTTGGCTATAGTTGCACTTGATGACGGACTGGCGCTGCTGCTTTATGGTTTTGCAGCCAGTATCGCAGGGGCTCTGCTGGGCAGCAGTGAATGTAATCTTCTGCAAAGCATAATTTACCCGCTGTGGGAGATTTTCGGCGGGGTTGCTATGGGTTTTGCAGCCGGGCTGATAATGCTGTTTTTATTCAAATACATCGTTGAGCCGAGCAGGATTCTGTTGTTGAGTATAGCAATGATACTGGCAGTGATGGGTTTATCGATGACACTTAAGGTGGAATCAATCCTGTCGGCGATGGTCTTTGGCGCAACGATAGCCAATCTCGAGCCCAGAAGAAGTCAGGCGGCATTTAAGCTTGTTGAGAAATTTTCATCTCCTGTCTATGTTCTGTTTTTTGTCCTCGTGGGTGCAAGACTTCAGTTTTTTGGGATACCTTTCTGGGTAATTGTGCTTGCTGTAGTGTACGTATTAGGTAGAACAATAGGCAAAATGAGCGGAAGCTGGTTAGGGGCGTATATTTCACGTTCTCCGGATGTGATACGAAAATATCTTGGCCTGTGTTTGTTTAGCCAGGCGGGTGTTGCCATAGGATTGTCGATTATTGCAAGCGAGAGATTTGGGTCTGAGTTTGGCCAGGCCATTATACTTATTATAACGTCAACGACATTTTTAGTTCAGATAATAGGTCCGCCCTGTGTGAAGCTCGGCGTTAAAAAGGCCGGTGAGATTGGACTCAATGTTACAGAAGAAGACCTTATCCAGACACATCGTGTTGCGGATGTTATGGATACGAAGGTCCCTGTAATTTATACAGGCGAGTCTTTAAACCAGGTGATTGAGAAGGTTAGCAATACAGACCGTTTTTTTTATCCTGTTGTTGATAATGATAAGAAACTGATTGGTGCTATTACATTGGACGGTATCAGAAATACTTTTGCGACCCAGGAGCTGAACGACTGGCTGGTAGCACTTGATATCGCCGAGCCGATTATTGTTAGGGTGAATCCGGATTTAGCATTGTCCGAGGCGTTCGACAAAGCCGCTCGGCTTGATTTAGGTCATCTGCCGGTTGTGGCCGGCGATGAAGATAATAACTATGTCGGCGTTTTGGATTGCCGGGCGGTTCACAGGCAGCTTTCTGCGGAGGTGCTGTCTCGACAGCAAAAGGCCGATGGTGCAGCAGGTGGCTGATGTGCTTGATTTAAGTAACATTTCGGAGACAGAGCTATCGTGATTTATCCGCTTGTTATCGCGACCGGTGGAGTTACCGGCCATTTGAATTTGGCCTTGTTGTTCGGGCTGGTCATCTTATTCGGGGCTTTTGGTGCACGTCTTTTTCAGAAGTTCCACATTCCTCAGGTTGTCGGCTGTATCGTTATTGGAATACTTTTGGGTGATGTTTTTCGTTTAATAACGCAGGAGACTATCGAGTCTCTCAAGCCCTTTACAATGCTCGCATTAGGCATCATCGGATTTATGATAGGGGCGGAGCTTCGTGCTGATGTTTTTAAAAAATATGGTAAGCAATTTTTCTTTATTCTTTTCTCACAGGGCCTGGGAGCTTTTTTGTTAGTTGCCGTCGGCACTTCGTTCATAGCGTGGCTGATATTGGGCAATGTCTTTGTGTCGATTGCGATGGGACTTGTGCTTGGAGCTATTGCCTCGGCAACAGCACCTGCGGCGACGGTAAATGTCTTATGGGAGTATAAAACAAGAGGCCCTCTCACCGCTACGATACTTGCCATTGTTGCCCTGGATGATGCTCTGGCGTTGTTGCTGTATCGAGGCGCCGCTACCGGAGCAAAAGCGCTTATGGGCACAGGCCATAATTCCGTTGTAACCGCTGTGGGGGTGCTTTTGGGGGAGATTGTCGGCGCAATAATATTAGGTTTTTTAGCGGGAGTATTACTATATTTTTTATTAAAATTTGTAAGGGCCGAAGACAAAATTCTGGAGTTTGCGCTGGCGTTGCTTTTGCTTGTTGTCGGTGTTTCTATGATACCGGAAATAGACCCGATTTTGCCTGCTATGGTGCTGGGCATAACGATAGCCAACCTGATGCCTCGTCAGAGCCAGGGAATGTTCAAGCTTGTCGAGAAATTTTCTCCGCCGATTTACATTTCTTTTTTTGTGCTGGCCGGGGCGCACATGCAGTTCGGCAAACTGGGTTTGTGGATGGTTATTATGATAGTAGTATATACTCTTTTGAGAGCTGCAGGTAAGATGGCAGGTTCCTGGTTCGGCGCCAGGCATTCGGCAGCGCCGGCTGTTGTTCGTAAATATCTCGGAATCTGTCTTCTGCCCCAGGCAGGGGTGGCTATCGGCCTTGCTATCCTGGCCAGCCGGCAGTTTGAGTCTGAGCTTGGACATATGGTTATAATGGTGGTTATGACATCTGTGTTTCTGATGGAAATACTTGGGCCGATGATGGTTAAAGTAGGAGTGAAAAAAGCAGGAGAAGTCGGGATGAATGTCACGGAGGAAGACCTGATAAAGACATATAAGGTTGTTGATGTTATGGATGCTGAGCCGATAAGCATTACGCAGGATTTGCCATTACAGCAGATTCTTGAAATATTCAGCACGACTGACAGTGTATATTACCCGGTGGTTGATAGTCAATCAAAGCTAACAGGTATAATTACAATCCCGGACATCAAGGAGATGTTCGCTAACAGGGATGTTGCCGGCTGGCTGCTGGCCTGTGATGTTGCTGAGCCGGTTCGGGACAAAACGACTCCTCAAAAACCGCTTGAAGAGGCGATAGAGTATATGAGGCATTATGACCTGGAGAGTATACCCATAGTAGCAAGTGTCGATAATGATGAGCTTATTGGTGTTTTAAACTATCACAAGGTGCTTCGCAGGATAAGTGCTGAAGTTTTGCGCAGACGCAAGACGGCAGACGGAGCGGCTATAACGACGGGTTAGAACGCCGGATATAGGCCCACGGTAGGTTGATAATTTATGGTGAAATCTTGAAGCAGTTTTCTTTCCCGAAAAAGAAGCGGCTCGTTAGTAACAGGCAATTCAAGGCCGTTCTGGCTCGGAAATTGCGAGTCAGTAATGATTTGCTTATATTATATACGGCTGAAAACGATTGTGGTTATGCGCGACTGGGTGTATCTGTAAGTAAATCTTGCGGAGGTGCGGTCGTTCGTAATCGGCTGAAGCGATTATTGCGGGAAGTTTTCAGGCAGAACCAGGACCTGATACCGGCTGGTTTTGATTATTTGCTTATGATGTCGCCGCAGTGGTCGAAGCAGGATAAAGATGATATTATGCTTGTGAGTTTTGAGCAGGTGAGGGCTTCATTTTTAGCTCTGATAAGCGCTGCTCAGAAACGGCTGAAGAAAAGCAGTAATAAGTGAGAAAAATAAGACACGGCCAAGATGGTCGTGTTACTAATCGATTTTTTTCGGGATAAGCTTTGGATAACAAGAGCAAATTGGTGCCGATAGGTGCAGCGGCAAAAAGGGCTGGAATTTCCCGCCAATCTCTGCAATACTATCTTATGGTTGGTTTGCTCGAGCCCGCAGAAGTTACACCGACCGGCAGACGGCTGTTTGACGAGAAGGGCATCGAGCGGATTAAGCTGATAAAAAAGATTAATGACAGCGGCTATCCTTTGCGTGCCATAAGGGAGTTGTTTCTCCAGGGCCGAACTGATTTGAAAGGAGGCGAATAGTGAGTGACTATGAAACCATGCAGAGGCGGCGTAATATTACCGTGGGCATTTTTGTAGTAGTAGCTATGTGTGCGCTCGCTGGGCTGATATATAAGTTTGGCGATTTGCCGTGGTTCGTTACCAGACATCGTTCATTTCAGGTTTTTGTTCAGTTCCCGACCGCGCCGGGTGTGCAAAGGGATACCCCTGTGCGTTTTTGCGGCTATCAAATTGGAAGAGTTACAAAGGTTATGTCTCCTGAGGTTCGGCTTGATAAGAATACCGGCCTGCAGTATCACCAGACAGTAGTAGTTATCAGCATAAAAAAAAGATATGTTGATATTCCTTCCAATGTTGAAGCGAAGCTGATGACGCGTGGTTTAGGCAGTAGTTATATCGAGCTTACAGTTGACCTCGCCAATTTGCCTGCGCCGCCGCTTGACCCGAATCGGCCGGAGACAAGGTTTCTGGTGCAGGGTACCCAGTTGCAGGGCTTGACCGGTGTGGTTAGTGAGTTTTTCCCGGCGGAGAGCCAGGAAAAACTGGATGAGCTGGCCGAGGGTCTGAAAGCTCTCATAAACAACGTCAATTGCATCATTGGTGACCCGAATAATAAAGGGAATCTTAAGCAGACTTTAGCTAATCTGGCTGAGGCGTCACAAGATGCTGCGAAAACGGTGGAAGAGTTTCGCCAATTTGCTGCCGCCGGCACCGAAACTTTTACATCTATAGTCGGTACAAGTGAGGAGCTAAGTAAGGCGACATCGCAGTTGCGGTTAATCTTGGAGAAGGTGAATAACGGAGACGGTAGCGCTGCCAGATTTGTAAACGATGGCCGATTATATGAGAGTCTGCTCGAAAATACGCAGCAGATACAAATGTTACTGGAAGAGTTAAAGTCGTTCATAGCCGAAGCTCGCGATAAGGGCATTCCTCTTAAGTTGAAATGAGTGATTGGCGATGAACTGATTAATTTTTGTTGCAGGGGGGGAATGCATATTCAATTTCATTTTGCCTGACCGGGTTTTGAGAACTGCAACAGAGTGGTTGCTGCTAACTTTTAGGATGCTTCACCCACATTAAATTCCGCTCGAAATCAAGGACTATTATGGTATCCTGGAAATACTGCATTCCCAGCAGCCCTTTGCAGTTCTCTAAAAGGGGGCTGTCGTCCGGGTAGATTGAAACTTTCGCGTTTTTAATTGTTCTGTCCCCGACGTCAAGTCTTGCAACCGTCCCTTGTTCGCAGTCAAGCCAGCCGATATATGGGTATAGCTCCCGGCCTTTCTTGAGTTTGATGTTGTGGATTTTTTGTTGTATCTGCTGCCAGATTTCTTTATGGGTTGATAATCCCTTTCCGCTGCCGGTGTCAAGCTGAAGTTCGGCCTCCTCGCCGGCGATGGGAATCTTCACAAAAAGATATGTGTTACCGCCTAAGAATTCTTCAACCATAAGTGAATATTTTGACCACGAGGCCGGCTCTTCGGGTTCAAACATTTTTTTGGGTGAGAACTCCACTTCTTTTTTTAAATTATCGAACGCAACATACTTAAATTCCAGCAGGGTGGGAAGTCCCACTATGACGGATTTGTCTTTGCTCAGCGGCAATCCGAACATCTGCAGTTCCGCATGCTGGCGTTTATAAAAGCAGGGCCAGTTGAGAAGCGTTGTTTCTCCTATGTTCAGCTCGGGAATGTTAGAGGTCCCCCAGGCGCCTGAGTTGTTATACTTGAAGGCCTGAGTCACGAGATTATTTTCCTTGATGTGAATATCGTTCACAAAGAGTCCTACCGATGCCCCCGTATCGATGATGACCGGATATTTCTTCCCCTTACCTAATGTGCCTTCAATTACAACCGGATGGTTTTTGGTGTGGGATGGATGATATTTAACACGGCAAAGATTGCCGTATTTTATATCTTTATCCAACTCCTGAAATTGCTCTATTGCGGCTGTATCTTTCTTTGCGTTTGGATTGCTGTTTTCGACCACCACCATTTGAACGGGCTGGACCGAGCACCCGGCTGCAAGTAGAAAGACTGAAGTTGTGATAGTCTTGAGCCAAATATTGATTTGGCTTTTTTTTAACATTGATATCACCCTTCTCCAGAAAACCTTGTGAAATACGGTGTGGCCTGATGCCGCGAGTCACCCTCAAAATGGCACAAAAGCCGAAATCACCCTTTTCAATAACACCCCGTTTAATTTGGATTATTGTATCATTTTGAGCTTCTTAAGTCAAGGATTTTGTTAAGGTTAGGGCAAAAAAGGCTGGGGAAATATGGCCATGTCTGGATAGCTTGTCTTTTTAAGTCTGGCGAAGCAACTGTGCTGAAATTCTCGGACGTGAACGGGGATTGGATCGCTTAGTTTATTAGCTTACCTTTTCCTTCTCAAGAATAAGCCGCCTAAACCGAGCAGCAGAAGAGTTGCCGGTTCGGGAATGGCATGGCTGTAGATGCGGACTTCATCGATGATGCCCGGCAGATAGTCAATGCCGGTTCTATTTAGATTCGTAAAGCCTCCGATGCGGACATTTTCACCATAGTCTGTCATTGTCCCGCTTGCCGGCACAGAGTCAACCAAAACATCATTTACATACAGGTTCACACTTGAACCATTATAAGTTCCGATGATGTGGTACCAATTGCCGGGTTCCCAGAAGTTTGCTCCGGTCCTGACAACATAGCGGGTTCCTCCGATGGTTATATCAAAGCCAAAACCTGCTTGGTTGCTGGAATACTGGTCTCCGGTTACGCCCAGATGATACTGGTAATAGGGTGAGGAATGAGAGGTATATCCCTTATCCACAATAGCATTATTTCCGTTACCTTTGAAAGAAACAGGTTGGTACCAGGCCTCTACAGAGATTTGGTCTGAAGGATTCAGAGTCGATGAATTCGGAATTTCAACATAATCGTCGGTACCATCGAAGCTCAATGCAGCGTTAATTTTGCCGAGCGGCGTCCATGTTGGTCCATAAAGCGTGCCATCATTTCCTTTGCCTGAGTCGTCATTGCCTGGGTTGGACTGGTTGTCAAAACTCCAATAGGCCACCATTTCGCCTCGGACAGAAGTTCCGCATATTAAAATTAATCCTGTAATTACTATCACGATTAGCTTATTCATTTTCATCACTTCTCTTTCGAAAACTTGTTATTTTCTTTTTCTCAAAAGCAGTCCGCCTAAGCCGAGCAGTAAAAGTGCCGTCGGTTCTGGAATGGCGTGGTTGTAGATGCGGACTTCGTCGATTTCTCCATTCCAATAATAGCTGCGGTTGACACCGTTACCTATAAGCAGGTCCTGGTCGTTCGTGCCTATGGTAGTAATCTGCGTCTTTGAGACTACGAGAATTCCATCTATATATAGGTTCTGCTCCCCGCTCTCGAATGTGTAAACGACATGATGCCACTTCTTGTCGTCCGGGTATTCGTAGATACATGCCGTTCCGTTATCTTTGTTAACTCGCGCGTATAGATCGCCGTTATAAACCATCAGCATGTAGCCTTCACCCGTGCCGAGATGTTCTCCTTTATCAACTATCTGCATTTGTGGATTTGTATCCATATCGATGTTTGTACGCACCCAGGCCTCAATAGTTAGTTCATTAGTGATGTCTAGAGTAGTATTGTCGTCCACCGAGACATAGTCATTTATTCCATCGAAGCTCAGTGCAGCGTTAATTTTGCCGAGTGGGGTCCAAGTTGGTCCATAAAGAGTGCCGTCATTTCCTTTGCCTGAGTCGTCATTGCCTGGATCTGCCTGGTTGTCAAAACTCCAGTATCCCACTAATTCACCCCATCCTGCAGAGGTGCATACCAGTATCAATCCTGTCATTACTATTAAGCTCAACTTGTTCATTTTCATCACTTCTCTTTCGAAAACTTGTTATTTTCTTTTTCTCAAAAGCAGTCCGCCTAAGCCGAGCAGTAGAAGTGTCGCCGGCTCGGGAATGGCGTGGTCGTAGATGCGGACTTCATCTATTGTGCCTTGGAAATAATCAATTAGGCTTGACCATGTTCCAATCGCCAATTTTGCACTGCCCGTGTCGATGTTTCCACTGGGAGCTGTGTTGGTGTTTTCTAAATTTCCATTTACGTACAGTTTTAATTCTTCACCATCATAAATCCCTACGACATGATACCACGTATCCAGTGTAATAAAGTTGGGACTTGTTGATGCAATATATCTTGTTCCTCCAACACTAACTTTTACCTGAATGGAATCGTCATTAGATGCGTGTATCCAGTACTGTTCTTGCTTTGCCAGAGGATTCATAAGTCCAGCAACTGATGGTAAACAATCAAACTTTATAAATGCTTCCCAGGTGCCTTCCGTAATGTTCAACGTAGGACTGTTGGCAATCCCTACATAGTCGTCCCCATCAAAGCTCAGTGCAGCGTTAATTTTGCCGAGTGGTGTCCATGTTGGTCCGTAAAGTGTGCCATCATTTCCTTTGCCTGAGTCATCTTTGCCTGGATTGGTCTGGTCGTCAAAACTCCAGTAACCTACCAATTCACCCCTTCCTGCAGAAGTACATACCAGTAACAAACCTGTTATTAGTATCAAGCTCAGCTTATTCATTTTTCATTTCTCCGAAAATAATTACGTTCTTATGCAATAAACGCGTCAAGGAAGACAGCAATCATATATTTTTTATATCCTTAAGCTTATTGAGTGGGGGGAAAACTTGAGGAGAAATCAAAAAAGTCTTCTCACCACGCTTCCTTACAAATGTTTATCATACATCGACTACTGGTAAAATGTCAAGTAAAAAGCCCCGTAAAGACAGTTTTTTTTTGGAAGTTCGAAAAAACACCGATTTTTGGCGTAAAAGACCGGGGCTGTATAATCCCTCCGTAGCCAAATGGTTTTTATCAGGTCGTGTGAGAGCAGGTGGTTGAGTATGACTATGGGCGATTTCAAGACCATTTAGGCAAATTGTTTGAATGGCAATACCCTTGACGTTTGCTCGGCCAGGGGGTATCCTGGATAAATTAACATTGAAAATAAGGTAAGAAGTAAGTTGGCTTGTTTGAAAGGAAGGCATTATGAGTAACAAACGGAAATGGAACGTCAATTTTATCGCTATGATAGCAGTTTGTCTTGGAGCGACTGTCATCATTGGCTGTGAGGAGACATACGGTTCGCCCTCGACACAACCCAAAATCGAAGTAGCGGCCGGGCGGCAGGTTGTAGATTTCAATCGCGACTGGAAGTTTGTCAGGGGCGGCCGCGAAGGGGCCGAGAAGCCGAAATTTGACGATTCGCAATGGCGGGCTGTTCGTCTGCCACACGACTGGGCGATTTCGGGGCCGTTTAATCCAGGTGAAGATGGTTACGCCGGAAAACTTCCCTGGCGCGGTGTCGGTTGGTATCGCAAGACGTTCACCCTCGATAAGCAGGACAAAGGCCGCCGTGTTTATTTTGATTTCGATGGAGTAATGGCGTTCCCGAAGGTCTATATCAACGGCAAACTGGCCGGTGAGTGGGATTACGGCTATATGTCTTTTCGAGTCGATGCCACAGATTATGTGAAGTTCGGCAAGGTCAACGTGATAGCCGTTCGGGTTGATACGACCCGACACGGCACGAGGTGGTATCCCGGCGCGGGCATTTATCGCAAGGTAACGATGACCGTCTGCGAGCCGGTGCACGTGGCACACTGGGGTATGATTGTAACTACTCCTCAGGTTTCCGACGACTCGACCACGGTTAATGTCCGAGCTACTATAGAAAACCACCGCAACAAGGAATCAAAGGTCAATGTTAAGGCCGTCCTGATTGACCCTGACGGCGGGTCGATAACTTCGCCCGATGTCATTGGTGATATACAGGCAAGCGGCTCAAATGAATTGGCCTGGACGTTTAAGGTTGAAAATCCTCAGCGGTGGGACATTACCAGTCCGAGATTATATAAGGCCGAGGTTGTTGTGCGTATGGACGATAAGGTTGTTGATACGGACGTCGCCGGCTTCGGCATCCGCACATTCAAATTTACGGCTGACGATGGATTTCATCTCAATGGTCGGCGTGTGCAGCTCTATGGTGTGAACCTGCATCACGACCAGGGTCCTCTCGGAGGGGCGTTTAATACCCGTGCTATGGAGCGGCAGCTCGAAATAATGCGAGATATGGGCGTCAATGCCATTCGGACCAGCCATAATCCACCGGCGCCTGAGCTGCTTAATTTGTGCGACAGGATGGGATTTGTCGTTTGGGACGAGTGTTTCGATAAATGGGATGACAAGGCAGACAGGGTAAAAGGTGAGCCGCCATTGGAAGAGTATGGCGAAAAGCAGCTTCGCAACTTCGTAATGCGCGACCGCAATCATCCCTGCGTTGTGGTTTGGTCAATCGGCAATGAGATATTGAATCAGCCGCGTAACAGGGAAGGCAAGTCTCCCGAACGCGTGAAATTTATGAGTGATTTTGTTCGCAAATATGATTCGACTCGGCCTGTAGGAATGGCCTGCCATATCCCTCAAACCGCCTACCAGCCGATTCTTGATGCGCTGGACCTTGCCGGCTGGAATTACTCGCGGAGGTATAGCATATACAGAGAGCGCTATCCCGATAAGCCCATCATATACAGCGAGTCGGCCTCGGCCCTGAGCACGCGAGGATTTTATGAGCTGCCGCTGCCGAACGGCAAGACGCAGTATTCTGATAAATTCCAGGTGGATTCCTACGACCTTAATTCAGCACGATGGTCGGACATTGCAGATGCCGAGTTTCAACTGATGGAGGATGACAGCTTTGTGGCCGGTGAATTCGTATGGACCGGATTTGATTATCTGGGCGAGCCGACGCCTTTTTCGAGGCAGGCGCGAAGCTCATACTTCGGCATCGTTGACCTCTGCGGCATCCCCAAAGACCGGTTTTATTTATACCGCAGCTACTGGCGGCCGGATACTACTACCGTGCATATCCTTCCTCACTGGAACTGGCCCGACCGAATCGGCAAGAATGTTCCCGTTTTTGTTTATACGAACGGGGATTCGGCGGAGCTTTTCCTCAACGGAAAATCGCTGGGCCGGCAGACAAAAGCCGAACGTGTCGAAAAGCCGGTCAACCTTGCGAAAGGCAAATCCGCAAAGGCAAGTTCCGAAGAATCGAATAAGGGCAATATGATTGACCACGCCAATGATGATAATCATGAAACCCGCTGGTGTGCTTCGGGCGGCTTTGCCGACCAGTGGTGGCAGGTTGATCTGGGCGGGGTTCAGCCGATTCGTGAGCTGGTGATTGATTTCGAACAGGAGGCGTATAATTATTTATATACCATACAGGTTTCGACGGACGAATCGAATTGGCAGACCATCGTGACCAAAGATAAGTGGGATGGCGGCACGAGAGAGATGACCCATGAAGTAGATGCACAGGCGAGATATGTGAGGATTGTATTCACCGAGCTTGAGGAAGGGGTATGGGCCAGCATTTGGGATTTCGGTGTTTATCCTGAAAGGGTTGAGTCACCGTATTATGCAGTAACTTACAAATATCGTCTGCGCTGGAATAATGTCTTGTATGAGCCGGGCGAGTTGAAAGCGGTCGCATACAAGGACGGCAGTGAAATAGGCCAGGCGGTTATGCGCACGGCGGATAAGCCCGCAGCGATTCGCCTGACACCCGACAGGAAGGAATTATCCGCTGATGGGGAAGACCTTTGCTATATCTTAGTTGAAGCGCTCGATGAGAAGGGTGTGCTTTGTCCTTTGGCGGACAATCTGATTCGCTTTAGAATAGACGGCCCGGCTGAAATAGCAGGCATCGGCAACGGCAATCCGCTTTCGCTCGAACCGTTTCAGGCAGACAATCACAAGCTATTCAACGGCAAGGCGATGCTGATTCTGCGGGCGGCCCGGCAGGACTGCCGGGGTCAGGGCGGCCAGATAAGCGTGACTGCTGAGAGCGACGGGCTGGCTTCGGCGAGCGTTACCATTCAAAGCAGCACACCTTCTGGCGACTGTGGGCGATAGGATAGTTTTTAGGAACCGTAATCTTATATAGAGTAAGTGACATTGGGCGCTACGGTGAGTCATCTTGGCCAAAATAGGCGGGCGAAGATGTCTGTTTGCATAATTGTTGTGGGGATGCTCACAGGGATTATTTCGGCTCAGCCCGCTGTGTCTGCGCAGCACGAAGAGCCCAGCCCCTCTGATGGGCGGGGCGAGCAGGGTAAAGTTGCCTCCAAGCCGCTCTTTCGTGATCCGGTCTATGATGGAGCAGCCGACCCGGCTGTTATCTGGAATCCTTATGTGCAGCGCTGGTGGATGTTCTATACCAATCGTCGTGCAAATGTCCCGGACTTGTCCGGTGTTACCTGGGTGCACGGCACGCGCATCGGCATCGCTGAGTCGGCTGATGAGGGCGCCACGTGGACGTATGTCGGCACGGCAGAGATAGACGATGGTTCAGGCATATCCGATGCGACGCACTGGGCGCCTGAGGTAATTGCCGGCCAGGACGGCACATACCATATGTTTCTTACCGTTGTGCCGGGGATTTTCAGCGACTGGAAACACCTGCGCACAATCGTTCACCTTACAAGCACCGACCTTCGCCATTGGGGCAATCCCGTGCCGCTTAAACTTGCCACGGACCGCGTGATTGATGCCTGTATGCTTCGGCTGCCGGATGACACGTGGCGAATGTGGTATAACAACGAAAGAGACCACAAATCAATATATTTTGCAGATAGTCCCGATTTAAAAGTATGGGTTGACCGCGGCAGGACTGTCGGTGATCAGCCGGGCGAGGGGCCAAAGGTTTTTCGCTGGCGGGATGTTTACTGGATGGTAACTGATGTCTGGCGCGGCCTTGCTGTATATCGCTCGGCCGATGCCCTTACGTGGAGACGCCAGGGCGATAACCTTCTCGGAGAACCCGGCCTTGGAGCCGACGACCAGGTGAAAGGCGGTCATCCCGATGTTGTTGTCAGCGGAGACCGTGCATTTCTGTTCTACTTCACCCACCCCGGACGCCGTGGTGAGAACGCCAATAAAGATGGCTATGAGCAGCGGCGCAGCTCCATCCAGGTTGTGGAACTTCAACTGAAGGATGGCTGGCTGACCTGCGACCGTGATAAACCAACATATATCCGACTATTGCCGGGCAAGAACTCGCCGGCGGAGATATCGCCGCAGCAAATGCAGGCCATTTATGAGCAAGTCAGGACGCCGTTCAAATACGGCGTGGTTATAGAGCCGCCGCCGGGCAAAAAGGTGGACTGCCCGAATGTCTTTCGCCACGGTGACAAGTGGTTTATGGTATATGTTCAGCTTGAGACTGAGCTGGCTGGTTATACGACACAGCTTGCCGTGAGCGATGATTTGCTACACTGGTCCGGCGGGACTGCCGGGCTCGGGACGATTCTGGAGCGAGGAGGCGAGGGAACATGGGACTGTTTCAATGCCGGCGGGGGAGTAGCGCTCTTTGATACTACCTGGGGAGGTTGCAATTGCCTGCAAACTTATGACGGACGATACTGGATGTCATATATGGGCGGAGCAAAGCCGGGCTATGAAAAGCCGCCGCTTTCTATCGGCATAGCTGCCACAGACGACCCATCGAAACCAGAAGTGTGGCAAAAGCTGCCGGCACCTGTACTGCGGGCCGACGATTCCGATGCGAGGGCCTTTGAGAGCGAAACATTGTTCAAAAGTTACATCTTTCGTGATTCCGATGAAACTCTCGGTGCGCCGTTTGTGATGTTCTACAATGCCCGGGCGCCTAATGAAAGCGAACGTATCGGCATCGCTGTTTCCAGTGATATGAAGAGCTGGAGGCGTTATGGTGCTATGCACGTTCTGGAAAACGAGCCCGTCTCGCTGAGCCGGGCAAATCGGCCAGTCATAAGCGGCGACCCGCAGATTGTGAAGTTCGGTGACTTATGGGTTATGTTCTACTTCGGGGCGTTCTGGAAACCCGGTGCCTTCGACACTTTTGCAGCATCGCGTGACTTAGTGCACTGGACAAAGTGGAACGGGCCCGACCTCGTCAGACCCTCCGAGCCCTGGGACGCTACTTTCGCCCATAAGCCCTGGGTTCTAAAACACGATGACGTTGTGTATCACTTCTACTGCGCTGTGGGTGACAAGGGCCGAGCAATCGCACTGGCCACATCGAAGAACCTGCGGGTCGAAAGAGCAGTTGAGCATTTGAACAGTAGAACAGGTGAAAATACGGAACTGATGGGCCGGACTTATATCGATTTTGATACTGACTGGCGATTCAGCCGGGGAGATTTCGCAACCGCAATGATGCCCAAGTTTGATGACTCCGGCTGGCGTTGCGTGAAGCTTCTGCATGACTGGAGTATAGAAGGGCCGTTCAGCGCAGAATATGGCAGCGGCAACGGATATGCTCCAGGCGGAGTCGGCTTTTACCGCAAGCGTTTTCGGCTTGACCCGGCCTACAAAGACAAAATTATCGCCATTGAATTCGATGGGATATACAACAACTCTGAAATCTGGGTCAACGGCTTCTTTGTTGGCGGACGGCCTTATGGTTATTCGAGTTTTGAGTGCAATCTGACGCCGCATTTGAAGTTCGGCCCTGATGAGAACGTTATCGCTGTTCGAGTTGACCACTCGAAGTTCGCAGACTCCCGGTGGTATACTGGTTCAGGCATATACCGTCATACGCGTCTGCGCATAACGGACAAGCTGCGAATCGCTCACTGGGGCAGTTACGTTACCACACCGCAGGTCGAAGAAGCATCTGCTGTCATCCGCATCGAGACAGTTATCGAGAACGGTTACGATGCAGATAAGGAATTATCCCTTCAGTCGGATATTATCACCGCGGATGGACGGGTTGCAGGGAGTCAGACGACATCGGAGACCAGGCAGAAATGCCTGGCCAATGCAAACCACAGCTTTATCCAGCAGATTAAGATTGAGCATCCTGAATTTTGGTCTATTGAGTCGCCGGTTCTATACATGCTTAAAAGCCGTCTTTGTGCGGGTTCAAGGGTAGTCGACGAAACATCGACACCCTTCGGGATTAGGACTATTCGATTTGACCCAGATAAAGGATTTTTTCTCAACGGCAAGCAGGTTAAAATCAAGGGCGTTTGTCTTCATCATGATGCTGGCTGCCTCGGCGCGGCTGTGCCTGAGAAGGTGCTTTTGCGTCGTCTGCGGCTTTTAAAAGAATTAGGGGTAAATGCAATTCGGACCAGCCACAATCCGCCGGCACCGGAGTTGTTGGTTCTTTGCGACCGGCTCGGTTTGCTTGTAAAGGACGAGGCCTTTGATGAATTTACGCCGCCCAAAAACAAATGGTTGACCGGCTGGAATGATGGTGTGCCGAGCCGATACGGCTATGGCGAGGTGTTCACCAAATGGTCGGTCATCGACATTCAGGATATGGTTCGCAGGGACAGAAACCACCCGTCTGTAATTATGTGGAGCATCGGCAATGAGATTGATTATGCAAATGACCCGTTTTCCCATCCGGTTCTGGGGGATGAGTACCTGCCGGAGAATCCACCGGCTGAGAACCTAATCAAGTATGCAAAGCCGCTGGTAAAGGCCGTCAAGGAGCTGGATTCTTCCCGCCCTGTAACGGCCGCCCTGGCGAATGTTGAAATGTCGGATGCTGTCGGGCTCGGAGAGTTACTTGATATTGTCGGTTATAATTACCAGGAGGAACGTTACCCCGGCGACCATGGTAAGTATCCTGACAGGTTCATCTTCGGCAGTGAGAACCATCACAACTATAACGACTGGGGAGTGGTGCGCGATAATGACTACGTGGCCGGAGAGTTTCTCTGGACGGGTATTGACTATCTCGGCGAGGCCCGCCGCTGGCCGAATCGGGCAAACGGCTCCGGGCTGCTGGACTTGTGTGGTTTCAAAAAACCCATCGCCTGGTTCCGCCAGAGTTTATGGAGCGATGAGCCGATGGTTTATATCTGCGTTTCCGGCCCGTCTTGGCCGGGCAGGGCAGGAACAGGGAGGAGGCGCTTTAGAAGAGTCCAGGAGCACTGGAACTGGCCGCAAAATGCAAAGGTGACCGTCTATTGTTATACGAATTGCCCTGAGGTTTTGCTGGAGCTTGATGACAAGCCTATCGGGACCAAACGTCTTGCCGATGCCGAAGAGGGTGTGTTGAGATGGGAGGTCGACTATGAGCCAGGTGTTTTCATGGCGACAGGTCTTGAGAACGGAAACAAGGTTTGTGAGTATAATTTGAAGACGGCGGGAGCTGCCGAACGTATTGAGTTGCTGGCTGATGTCCGAGAGCTTCGGCCCGACGGCAAAGACATCTGTCATCTGGAATTTCGTATCGTTGATGCGAATGGGGTTCTTGTTCCGGATGCGGACAACGAATTGAAATTCGAGGTGAAAGGCCCGGCTGAAATCATCGGTATCGGCAATGGTAACCTTAACGATATTGACGATTGCAGAGATTTGGTCCATAGGGCCTATCGAGGACGGGGCTTGGCGATTCTTCAGTCCACAAAGGAGGCAGGCAAAATCATCGTTAAAGTCAGTTCTTCAAAACTTAAAACCGCCAGGTTGATTTTGACCCCGGCAGACCTGACGGGTTGAATGCCGTGATGAGCCGCGGCTTGTAAGGAATAGATACAGTGAAAAAGTTGTTTTCTGATACAAATTTAGCTGCGGTGTTGCTGCTCGTACTATTTTTGCTGGCGGATGCTGATATTGTAGCTGCGGCCGGCGAGCCTGTTGCTGCGCAGCACGACGAGCTAAAGCCGGTAGAGCTTCGCTGCGAGTATATGTGTGAGCCGCTCGGCGTGGATGTAGCAAAACCGCGGCTTTTCTGGAAGCTCCAAAGCCCAACACGTGACCAGCACCAGACGGCCTACCAGATACTTGTTGCATCCTCTCTTGAGGCACTGAATAAAGAAAAGGGCGATTTGTGGAACAGCAAAAAAGTAGCTTCAAACGAGACAATCAATATTCCCTACCGCGGCCGCTCGTTAAAATCCTCACAGCAGGTGTTCTGGAAGGTGCGGGTCTGGGACGGCGATCCGTCAAAAAAAGTGCCGGATGTCTCGCCCTGGAGCGAGCCGGCTTCGTGGACGATGGGGCTGCTGAGAGAAAAGGATTGGAAGGCGAAATGGATAACTGCAAAGCGAATCAATAAACCCCGCCCTTTGGAAGGGCGGGGTGAAGATCCCTTACCAATCTTTCGCAAGACGGTTGAACTTGGTAAACCTGTTCAAAGAGCGGTAATTCATATCTGCGGTTTGGGTCATTATGAATTGAGGATAAACGGGCGGCGTGTGGGTGACCGGGAAATGGACCCGGGCTGGACAAACTACCGCAAGAGGTGCCTTTACAGCACGTATGAGGTGACGGATATGTTGCATCGTGGTGGTAATGTGCTGGGGGTTATGCTCGGCAACGGGATGTATAACGTGCCCGGCGGACGTTATACGAAGTTCAGAGGCACATTCGGCCCGCCGAAACTTATTTGCCAAATGCGCGTTACTTTTACTGATGGTTCATCACAGATAATTGTTTCCGATGAGAGCTGGAAATGGACTTTGGGGCCGATTGTTTTCACGTGTATTTTCGGCGGTGAGGATTACGATGCTCGACGGGAGCTGCCCGGGTGGGACCAGCCGGATTTTGATGACCAGATGTGGTCCGCAGCCGAGGTGTGCGAGGGCCCGGGCGGTAAACTCGCGGCCCAATACGCGCCGCCGATTAAGGTGGCCGACTATCTGCCGGCTGTAACAATCCAGCGTCTCGAAGATGGTCGGTATGAGGTCGATTGTGGAACCAACCTGTCTGCCCGGCCGGTGGTAAAGGTCAAAGGGCCTGCCGGCAGTCAGGTTACTATAATGTGCGCCGAGAAGCGAGGCGAGCCCTGGACTAAAAACGGAGGCCACAGTTATACTTATACTCTTAAAGGCGAAGGCGAGGAAGTCTTTCATCCGCGCTTTACGTATTTCAGCTTCCAGTACCTGTATATTTCGGGCGTTATCCGGCCGGAGGATGCAAATAATATCGGGCAGCCAGGCAGGACTGCCTGGCTGCTGGAGGCCGGAAGCGAATTTCTCACAAGCTCGGCGGCAGATACCGGCGGATTCGAATGCTCAAATGCACTATTTAATGATATAAATGCTATGATTGACCGTTCGGTGCGCAGCAACCTGCAAAGCGTTGTAACCG